>Ga0031655_10000884_pt1 | contig 18452 bp, 17 predicted proteins | sample FrelakmetHBP12HB_FD_55187 | JGI IMG/M metagenome (GOLD analysis project Ga0031655, IMG submission 55187) | Freshwater lake sediment microbial communities from the University of Notre Dame, USA, for methane emissions studies -HBP12 HB | ecosystem: Environmental > Aquatic > Freshwater > Lake >... | reverse complement strand
TTCCGATAGTAATATCGGAACCAGACAGATGATCATTAGCAATGACCCCGACTACGGAGTGATTGTACAGAATTCGGCTTACAGATTCGCTAGGACAACTAAAAATCCGCCAGAGGCGGATTTTTAGTTGTAATAAATTTTTTAATTTAAAATAGTTTTTGAGAAGAATGATTACTGTCTAAAGCTTTGTTTACTAATTTATCGGCTTCTGTATTTTTATTTCTAGAAATAAGTTTAAATTTTAATTTTTTAAAATCTAGTCTCAAATTCCAAACCTCTAAAAATAACTGCTGTATTTTCGGCTCTAAAATCTTATACTCTCCCTCCATTTGTTTTACTAAAAGCTCGGAATCCGATCTTAATTCTATCTCGGTATTTTGGGCCAGTTTTTTGCCAAAAAGAGCTTTAAATTTTTTTAACGCATAAATTACGCCCTGGTATTCGGCTTCATTATTGGTAAGGTTATCTCCGAGATATTCTGAATAACTTTTGATCATCTGTTCTCTTTCATTGCAAAATAAAAAACCGACGGCCGCAGAACCAGGGTTTCCCCTTGATCCTCCATCTGTAAAAATAATAATTTTTTTCATAGATTAATGCTGGTTTTACAATTTTTCATCAAACATTTTTTAAACTTCTCTAAATTTTTATTTTTTATCCTGAAACCCGATGCCGGTGCGTGTCCGCCATATGTTAAAAGAAGATTTTTGCATTTTTTCATCAAGGCAACACTATCTATTCCGCGTGGCGCCCTTACTGTCCCCTGGCTTTCTTCTTTTAATTTTTTAAAAAGAAATGCCGGCTTTTGGTATTTCTGGCTCATAATAGAAGCGACTAAACTTATTAAAGAGATATCCCAACCCGCAGACCCTTCAAAAATAACGGGTTCTTCTTCCAACCCTTTAATTCTCTTTTCCACGCAAGCGGTGGTTTCTTCTATTCTTTTTTTTCTCAATTCATTCTTAGCTAAGAGTTCTTTAATTGTTTCTTCGATTTGTTCTGAATCAACTGCTGTTAAAATTCTAAAAGGAGCCGGCAAACCATCCTTCACGTCCCTGATATTCATTATAGAAATAATCTTTGAAATTTTTTGGTTTATATTTTCAAAACTCCTAAACGGTTCTGCGTTAAAAATTGCTTGTATCCCTGGACGCCAAGAATTTCTTAAAGATGCCAATCCTTCTTNTATAAAAATTTCGTTTTCTTCCTCTTTCGGCATCATATCGGCGATGGTTGCCAAAGCCGTCAATTCTAAAAAATTATTTTTCAAAGAATCTCTCATTTTATCGCCCAAAATAAACTTGGACAATTTAAAAACGATCCCTGCGGCAGCTAGTCCTTTAAAATAATAATTGTCCCCTTTTTGTTTTGGATCAACAATAATTTCGGCCTCTGGCAAACCATCCAGCATTTCATGATGATCAACAACGAGAACTTTAAAACCTATTTTTTTAGCCAACTTTATCTCTTTAAAATTTCCGATTCCACAATCTAGAATAATTAAAAGAGCGGGTGAATTTTTTTTAAGATGTCTTAGTCCCGTTTCCGACAAACCGTAACCCTCTATTTCTCTGTCTGGAAAATAAATTGCGGAAACCTCGCCGCCCAAATTTTTAATTGTTTCCTCTAAAATAATTACGGAACTTATCCCGTCTAAGTCAGCATCACCATAAAGTATAATTTTTTCTTTATTTTTTATGGCTTTTAAAATTCTTTTCGCCGCTTTTTTGAGATTTTTAATTTCTTTCATTTTTTAATAAGTCTATCCCAATCAGGCTTCCGTCACAAATAAAATCAAGCATAGCTCCCCCTCCGGTTGAAATATGATTAAATTTATCACCGATACCTAATTTATCTATAAATTCTACGGTTTCTCCTCCGCCCACTACTGAAAAAGCTCCGCTTTCTATTATAGCTTTTGCAATTTCTTTTGTGCCTTTTTGAAATTCTTCTTCTTCAATTTTTCCAAAAGGACCATTCCAAAAAATTGTTTTTGCCTGACCAATTTTCTCTTTAAAAAGTTTTATTGTTTTTTCTCCGATATCTTTCCCGCCGCCTATTTCGTCCAGGGGAAAAATAATTTTGTCCGGATATTGCAGTTTAATACCCCTTTCTTTAATTTCTTTTTCTATTAAGCCGCCGATTAGCACCACGTCTGACATTCGAGAAATAGTATCAATTAGTTTTTCTTTAGTCTCTACTTTCTTCCCCCCAATAATTGAAACTAAAGGCCTTTTTGGGTTTTCGATTAAATTGGTTAGTATTGTAATTTCTTTTTCTAATAAAAATCCTGCTGCCGAAGGCAAATAATCCTGGATTCCCGTGATTGAAGCATAATCTCTATGAGACTGGCCAAAAGCTTCTAATATAAAAATGTCGGCGTATCCAGCCAAAGTTTTTACAAAATTAAGGTCTTTTTTGTTTTCTCCGGGATTAAATTGTATATTTTCCAATAAAATTATGTCGCAGGGTTGCATCTCCAAAATGGCATTTTCCACTTCTTTTCCAACACAATCGTTTAATTTTTTTACAGACCTACCCAACAAATCAGAAAGTTTTTTAGCTACAGGGTTAAGTCTTAATTTTTCGACTACCTTCCCCTCGGGTCTTCCTAGATGGCTTATCAAAATTATTTTGGCTTTTTCTTGAACCAAATATTCTATTGTAGGAACTGTTTCTCTAATCCTAAAATCATCTAAAATATTGCCCCTTTCATCGAGGGGAACATTAAAATCGCACCTGACTAAAACTCTTTTCCCGTCCACATTAAAATCTTTTATTGTTTTCATCTTTGGAGTTGGAAAAACTATTTTCCCCGGGCGAAGACGGAGGCGTGTTTTTTTTCAAAGATTCCTCTATGGTTTTTTTTAATTCTTCCACGTTAACTTCTTTACGTCTCGGTCTGTCTTGTGTTTCAGCCGATTTTCTTGAAGGAGAAAAAGAAACAGCTTCTTTTTCCGTAGCTTCTTGCAAAGAAATTTTTGGAGTCTCTTTCTCTTTACAAATTACAGGCACCTCTTTTTCTCTGTTTATGGGATTTACATAATTTGCAGGCTGAACTCTATCTTTATCTACTTTTTTAAGACATGTTTTACAATAAATCGGCCTTCTCCCATCAGGAGGAAAAATCACCTTAGTCCATTTTCCGCAAGAAGCACACTTAGCGTCGTATAATACGGTTTGATTTTGGGACTGGATAGGGGCGGACGTTGACATTTCGGAAACTTGTGCCCAACGCGAAATTTTATCTTCAACTATTTTTTTATCAGTGCTATATCTTTCCCTAGAAACTCTAATTATCTTTTCTACGCTCGTTTCTTCCGGTTTTTCAAATGGGGGCAATGTTTCAGCTGAAAATGGTCTGCCAGACAACCCATCTATCATCAACCTTATATAAATATTATATTTTGATAAATTAACAAAATCAGCGGCAAGAAATTCCGGAGTAAATTCTTTTTCTAAAAATTCGGCATCTTCTGCTCCTACCCGGAAAGAAATAATTGTGCCTACATTACCGAAAACAGCATCTCTCACTTTGGCGCTTCTCCCGTTGGAAGTCATTTCGTCCAACTGGGAAAGATATTGATTGCCCAATGTTAAAGACAATCTATATTTTCTCGCTTCAGATAAAATATTAGCAAAAGACTCCGTGACAAAGTTTTGAAATTCATCAACATATAGAAAAAAATCTTTTCTTTCTTCTTCGGGAACATCAACTCTAGTCATAGCGGATAATTGTAATTTGGTTATTAAAAGAGCTCCTAAAAGCATGGAGTTATCTTCGCCTACTCTGCCTTTAGATATGTCAGCAATTAAAATTTTCCCTTCATCCATTATTTTTCTCATATCTATGGTCGAACGGACCTGGCCAATAATATTTCTTATCAAAGGAGCCGAAATAAATTGTCCGACTTTGTTTTGTATTGCAGCAGTAGCTTCAATTTCATAACGCTGCGTATAGCGGGCGTATTCTTGAGTCCAGAATGCCTTAATCATAGGATCCGTTACTCTTTCTACTACTTTTTTTCTATAATCAGGATCGGCCAACATTCTGTTTACCCCTAAAATGGTGGAATCGGGATACTCAAGTAATGCCAATATGGAATTATTCAGAATATATTCCATGCGGGCTGACCAAACGTCGGGCCAGATTTTTTTAAAAACGCCCATCAATCCGCCAGCCACCAAATGACGATGCTCAATGTCAACTTTTTCCATTACGTTAAAAGCAATCGGATATCCGATGTCAGCTGGGTTAAAATAGATAACATCGTTAACTCTTTTGGGAGGAATAAAATCCAATAACCTTTCGGCAGATTCCCCGTGAGGATCAACAAAAGCAACTCCCTTGCCAGACTGTATATCCTGAATTACCATATTTTCCATCAAAGCAGTTTTACCCATGCCGGTTTTACCAATAATATAAACATGTCGACGTCGATCGTCGATTTTTATACCAAATTTTCTTCTCTCATTGCGAAAAGTCGTCTCACCTAAAAAAGTTGTCTCATTTTTTTCTGCCATATCAGATCTATGTTTTTATTCTATGGGTAAATTCAATGGAGCGCCACCTTTTTTAGCCCCAACCCGAGTAACTCCAACAGCAGGAGCCACCATTCTGCCCGGAAAATGATACAGGGTAGCTAATTCTTCGGTGTTTAAAATATAAGTTGATCCTTTTCTGGGAAATAAAGTTGACCACCTTTTAGAAAAATACCTAAGCATTCTTCTTTTTCTCAAAAATAATCTTCTGTTATCTAAATACCAAAACCAAATAGACTTGACCTTAGTCATTGTTTGTGACCACGGCTTTAATCCGCCCAAATTTTCAGTTGAAATTTCTTTGAAAAATCCAAACCCTATTTTAGTTCTAGGCTTAAAAAAAACATCTCTTTTCCCCAAATAAACAAAACGACAATTACAGTCATAGCCAAATTTTGAAGACTTCATTTCCACAGCACCTAAAATTTCTCTTTCTCCGGGCGTAAGTTTCATTTCTGGAGGAAAGAATTGGGGTTCTTCTTCTTTTTTAGAACCAGGAATCTTTGCGCTTATTATAAGATCGGCCGCTTCGCTTAAAATTGGCCTCGGTTTTTCTTTTTCCGGCCTTCTGGCTAATTTATCCGCCAACTCTTGCGCCTTTTTATGCCAGGCTTTATCTTTTTCCATAACAGGTTTTGCGACAATCTGTAGCCAAAATTGCTCTCCNGGGTTTAAAGCCGCCATTCCCTCCAAGAGAACAGCCAAAGGATCAAGCCTTTTTTCCTCCANAGGTTCTTTTCCTTCTTCAAAACTGGGATAAGTTTTTATAGGATAAATTTCATCTTTTGAGTTAATAAAATCAACCGCCCATAAATCCCAATCTTTATTTGGAATATCCTGCGGAACTTTTTTAGTATAATCATCAACTAAAGAGATTTCAGCTTCGGGATATTGAGAATAGATATTCGTCTCAATAAAACTACGGAACATTTCCGGCGTTCTGATATAAAAATGGACTTCTCCATCTATGCTCACTATTTCGAAAGAAAGCGTTAATTGAAATTGTCCTTCCAACCATTTTTCTCTCCATGTCTGAATGTCATGAATGCCGTGAAAACTAGCGAAAACCTGATCCATAGCTTTAATCGGCTTTAAGACGTTCTCAGGTATTTTAATTTCCAAAAGTATTCTTTTTACCGTCCTATCCCATCTTTCATTTGACCAAAAAAGATAAAGTTTTTTAAATGTCCCCCAAAGAAAAAAAGGCGGCAAAATCCACCACCAGTCTTTAATAATCTGCCCCATTGAATGAAGAGCTAAATATAAAGAAACAGAGTTAATTTGTGATGATATTCCTAAAGTTTCTGGAGACATTTTTTAGGCTTCTTTTACCGTATAATTACCGTCGGGAGTTTTCTGAAAATATCGTTTATTGCCCAAATTCAATAAAACTGTGCTTTCTTTCACCATTCTCTGTTTTAAAACCCTGTCTAAAATATCCCCTTTTGTTAAGGGTTTCTTGGCTTCCTGAAGAGCCTTAAGAATTACATCCTTGACTACCCCCTCCTCATACCCCCATTCTTTTAAGGCGTAAAGTCCTCTTCCCACCAAAACAAAACGAGGATCTTTTATAAGCTCATTATGAACCGTTTGGGCTAAAGCTTTCCCGGGAATTAAATTCGCAACCTCACTGAAATGCAAAGGCTTATTTTCGTCTTTAAAAACTAAATAAGCCTTATCTTTCACTCCGCGAGGATTAACTTCCGGCCATTCCCGCAAGCCGTATAAACCTTTTTCCGTTAATTGAATTTTTTTTGAAATTTCTAAATAAGAAAGTGATGGCTGGACCAAAGAACGATTAGCCATTCCATACTCTTTAAGCGAAATCGGATGTTTGATTTCTTCAAGTTTATTAATAAAAGATTGAATGAAATTTTGGGCCCCTTTTAAAACGCCCCCATTAGTTGTCCAAAAAGGATAAAGATCTTTTGTTTCTGAAAATCTTTGAAATTGATTCCCTAATGTTAATAAAAAAAAGGCTTGATTCTGAAACAATTTCCCGCCTAAATCCTCCAAAAGCAAATCTTCTCTTTTTAATTCGCCTCTTTTTTTAATTTCCTGTGCAAAATATTTTAAAATCTTGCCGTAATTTTTAGTTTTAGAACTTAAAATAGAAAGCCCATCTTCTTCAATTTGGCGCACCCTTTCTCTCGTAATATCATAACTTTTTCCAATTTGTTCCAGGGTCTCTTTTTCAGCTCCTATTACCGACAAACCAAAACGTCGAGAAATTACTTCCCTTGTTCTTTCTGGTAAATCCTTAAGAAAATCTTTGCAAATTTTTTGATAATTTATCTCCATATTCTCTTTTTATAGCATATCTAAAATTATCTGTCAATTTCTAAAGATACTTCTGGATATCCTCTACCTTATCAGTCTTTTCCCATGGAAATCCCTGGTCTTCTCTCCCAAAATGACCATAAGCCGCTGTTTTCTTGTAAATTGGCCTCTTTAAATCGAGTTGTTTGATAATGTCTTTAGGCTTAAAGCTGAAAACTTTATTTATTATTTCAAGAATTTTTTCATTAGGAATTTTATTTGTGCCGAATGTTTCAATAAAAATACTTACGGGATCTGCAACCCCAATCGAATATGCAACTTGCAATTCGCATTTTTCGGCCAAACCAGCCGCAACTATATTCTTTGCGACATATCTCGCCATATAACTTCCGCTCCTATCAACTTTCGTAATGCATTTGCCGGAAAAACAACCGCCACCATGCGCCCCTACTCCGCCGTAAGTATCTACAATAATTTTCCTGCCAGTTAGCCCCGTGTCTGCCGGAGGACCGCCTACAACAAATCTTCCTGTCGAGTTTATAAAAATTTTAGTTTTTTCGTCTAATAAATTTCCTAGCACAGGATTTATTACGTATTCTCTTATGTCTTTTCTCAATTTTTCCAATTCAACNTCCGCTGAATGATGAGCNGCTATAACAACCGCTTCAACTCTTTGCGGTTTCCCNTCTTGATATTCCACAGTAACCTGACTCTTTCCATCTGGCCTTAAATAGGGCAATAATTTATTTTTTCTTACTTCAGCTAATTTCATTGTCAGTTTGTGCGCGAGCATAATGGGCAAAGGCATTAATTGAGGCGTTTCACTAGACGCATAACCAAACATAAGCCCCTGATCGCCAGCGCCCTGCTCTTTAAACTCTCCCTTACCCTCATCAACCCCCTGTGCTATATCGGGGCTCTGTTCATGAAGAGTAACTATAACGCCTACGTCATCGCAACAAAAGCCGTATTCGGGTTTATCATAACCAATTTCTCTTAACGTTCTTCTTACTATGTCCGGTATTTCCACATAAGCATTCGTTCTCGCTTCCCCTCCAACTAAAACAAGTCCGGTTGTACAAAGACACTCAATTCCCGCATGGGTATCGGGGTCTTGCTTCAACATCTCATCATAGATAGCATCTGAAATTTGATCACAAACTTTATCGGGATGCCCTTCTGTTACTGATTCCGATGTAAACAAAAACTTATTTTTTTCCATATTTCTTAAATCTTTTTACGACGATTTAACCAAGTCACTAAAATCGGACTCGCTATAAAAATTGAGGAATAAGTACCTGTCGTAATTCCCAAAATCAAAACTAAAGTAAAATATTTTAAAGTCTCTCCGCCGAAGAAAAACATTGCCAGTAAAACTATTAAGGAAGTCAAAGAAGTATTAATTGACCTGATAAGAGTCTGCCTTAAACTTTTGTTAACAATTTCTTCAAATGACGAATCTCTATTGCGTAGAATGTTTTCTCTTATCCTGTCAAAAACTACAATCGTGTCGTGAACGGAATACCCTAAAATTGTCAAAAGACCAACTACAATAGGAATAGTAACCGCAACCCCAAAAACCTTCCCCAATAAAGAAAAAATGCCGAGGGGAATCAAAATATCATGGAAAAAAGCAACCAAAGCAGCCACAACCCCATATTGCCAGGAAGAAATTGGCTTTGAGGCGCGCCTAAAAGCAAAAGCAATAAAGAAAATTATAGCTATTAACACTAAAATTGCAAAAATCCAAGTCTTTTTCTGTAATTCTTTCCCGATAACAGGACCTACACTTTCGAAACTTTCTTCTTCAACGCTCCCGCCAAGCTTATCCAAAATCTTTTGGTGCGTATCCTCGTTTATATTTTCCATTTCCAGAATTAACTCCTTATCTCCTACCTGTTGTAAAGATAAATTTCCCAATTTCAAATCTGACAGCATTTCTTGCACTTTTTCGTTGGAAATTCTATCCCCATTAAAAGCTAACTGCATTTGAGTCCCCCCAGTAAAATCTACTCCGAAATTAAGACGGTATATAATTAAAGAAAAAACGCTGACTAAAATTAAAATCCCTGAAAAAGTGTAGTATAGTTTACGATATTTTAGAAAATTAATTTGCATACATTATTTTAAAGAAATTTTATCTCCACAACCAGCCGACTTTTCCCTCTTTTTTACTTTTAAATAATCTCAGAAAATTAGTGGTAATAAAAACGGCAGAAAACATACTTACCAAAACTCCCAAAATAAGGGTGAAGGCAAAACCTTTTACAAAACTTGTGCCGAAAGTAAATAAAATCAAACTGACAATTAATGTATTTGAATTGCTGTCTCTGATTGAAGACCAGGCTCTTCTGAAACCTTCTTCCATTGCTGCAGAATAGGGTTTCCCTTCTTTTATTTCTTCCCTCATTCTGGCAAAAATTAAAATGTTGGCATCAACTGCCATACCTATAGATAAAATAAAACCAGCTATACCAGCCAGCGTCAAGGTAACCGGTATCAATTTAAACAAAGATAAAATAATAGCAACGTAAATTCCTAAAGCTAAGGAAGCTAACAATCCCGGCAATCTATAAAAAAGAATCATAAATATAATTACAGCTAAAAATCCAAGCATGCCGGCTTTCAAGCTTTTTTCTAAAGAAATTTTTCCTAAAGTCGGCCCAACTGACTGATGAGAAATTAAATTAATATTGACCGGTAAAGCGCCCGCATTCAGGTTCCTTGCCAATTTTTGCGCCTCTTCAACTGTAAAATTTCCCGTAATTTGAGCCTTTCCTCCGGAAATAGCTTCCTGGACAGTCGGAGCGGAAAGTAACTGCTGATCAACATAAATAGCCAGGGGCTTACCGACGTTTCTTGAGGTTAGCTCTTCAAATATTTTTGCCCCCTCATCATTAAATTGCAAAGAAATTTCGGGCTTGTTGGTGGTTGAAGCAAATGTAACTTCTGACTTCACTAGATATCTTCCAGTAAGAGAGGTTGATTGAAAAGGATCCTCGAGTTCTCCCTTGCCAGCTTCATAAATTTTTTGGTTATTGGTTATAATTTCCTGATAATTGCTTTTCGGTTCTTTAAATTCCAAATAGGGAGTTTGACCAATCATCTGAAGCGCTTCTGCACTGCTTTTTACCCCGGCTAATTCCACAATCAATCTTTGTTTTTGTATTTTAACGCTCGGTTCTTTAACGCCAAAAAGATTAATTCTTCTCTCAATAACATCTCTTAACCCCTCCATTATTGCAGCCTTATCTTTTTCCACAACTTGAGTATTCGAAAAATCAGCTTCATAAACTAAGTAAAATCCACCCTGTAAATCAAGGCCCAATTGAAACGGCTTTTCCCAAAAATGAGGAATTTTTAAATTAGTCTTTGCATTTATAAAATCAGTTCCTTTATTGAAATAAACGGGATAATTTAAATTAATAGCAAAAAAAGCCAGAATAAAAATAAATATAACGGTTATATAGGTGTTTCTTTTTGGCATAAAACAAATTATTCTAATCTTACATAATAAATTTAAAAAAGTAAAGATTTAAAACTGATTTCTATTATTCTAGATTTTTAGAGGTTTTATCCTCTATTATCTGCCAAAAATAAAGACCTTCGGGCCTTAAAGAAAATTCTAAAACCCTGTAGGGCGGAACTCTTTTCGCCAGTTTTAAAATATTTTTCAGTTCTTTTTTCTTTAAAAATCTTTTACCAGTATGGCTTACCTCTTTAAGGTCGTTTTTCCTGACTTTAATCCACTCTGAAACTTTTCCCTCTCTGGTTATCCACGTTAAAGGACCTACTCCCATTAGTTCAACGAAAAAATATTTTTTGAGCACCAAAATGTTTCCTGAGGCTCTTTCCCTGTATATAGGAACCATTTCATGAAGGATAACGGCATAACCTTGCAAGGTAATCTTTCTGATAAAATTTTTGGCTTTTTTTACCGAACACCCAAGCCAATGCGGACAAAAATCAGTATCTTCCCTTTTATCCGATCTGACAGTTATGTATCTCCTGTTTTTTAAAAATTCATCAATTTCTTTTTCCTGTTTTTGAAAATCGAAAATGAAAATAGTTTTCGGAATAGGCAAGCCGTATTTTTGCAATTTTTTTATACTCTCTATTTTCAAGAATCTTTTAGGCTTCATATATAATCCCCTTTCTTCCGTCCATATTTATTTCTTTGTTTTTGGATAATAATTTTGTGGCATTCATAGCGCCAGCGATATAAGGAATACCCAGCTCCCGCGCCACAATTGCTGCGTGACAAGTCCGACCCCCCCTATCGGTAACCATTCCAAGAATATACTTATTTTTCTTGATTTCCGGCAAAAGATCAGGAGTTAAAAAAGAAGAAACAATTATTCTGCACTCTTTTAATCCATTGATTTCTTTAGAAGAATTAACAATTTCAACTCTTCCCCCGATTTCTCCGGGGCTCGCCCCTATCCCCGTTAAAATGATTTTTTTCTTTGGCATATAATTATTCCCTACTTCATACAATAGAATAATTTTTTATTTCTTCCAATCACCGCTATTAAAACGATTGCTAGCATTAGAATGCCATCCGTGAACTTTTGACTGATGTATTTCGTTCCATAATTTTTTGGCAGATTTTGTATAGAGTTTCGGATATACAAATTTTTTACGCTGGCTATCCCATAGTACGCCGACAGAATGTCCGCGGCTTTTCTGTTCCGCGAGTTCTAGATCTACATCCAAACTGTCAGCATCCTTTACTATCTTCGCCTCGGGACTTACCCTTTTTTCATATTCCCGCCACAATATTAATAATTCTTTTTCAAGAACGGTATCTTTTAAAATGTCGCTTATTGCTTTGGTCTCTTTTCTTTCGGTATATTGACGAGAAAGATAATCAACATCTCCTGTCCGACTTTCTACAAGGTCATGCATTAAAGCCATTTTGAGAATTTTCTCCTTGTTGCTAATACCCTCATATTCTGCAAGCAATAAGGCAATCCAGACCACTCTTAATGTATGTTCTGTATTATTTGCGACATCGGGATTAAAAAATCTTTTCCAGGATCTCGGCATATATCGCAAACAACCTATTTCAAAAAGTAATTCTATGTCTCTTTTATATTTTTTTGCTTCTTTCATATTTTTTAATCTTTAATTTTTATTTCCCGTGGCACTTCTTGTATCCCCGCAGTAGAAGCTCCGCTTCACTGCGGGACTGCGCCTTGCTTGTTTTTTATGAAATATTTTTTCCGTGACAATGCTTATATTTCATTGGACGTCCATCTGGGTGTTTCGCTCCGCACGGACAAGGGTCATTGCGCCCTACTTTCGCTCCGCTCCGTGGAACTCCGCTTGACGATATTGCCGTGTTATTAACCGCATTTTGCGCCGTAGATTGCAATGAAACTTTTAAAATAGTGTCAGCAATCGTGGTTTCAATTAAATCCAATAACTGCTGAAACATTTTGTGCCCTTCATTTTTATATTCTACTAAAGGATCTTGTTGGCCATATGCCCGCAATCTTACAGAATCTCTTAAATATTCCATACTCTCTAAGTGATCAATCCAAAACATATCCAAAGTTCTTAGACCAATAACTTTAGCTACCGAATTAAAATTTGCTCCGAGTTCCTTTATTTTTTCCTCAAAGGCTTTTTTACCTTCTGGATTTTTTTGCCAATCCTCAATTTCCGATTTCCAATTTTCTTTTGTTAAAAAATCCTTCCTCTTTTTATAAATCACGTCTCTATGTTTATTCATCACGTCGTCATATTCCAAAATATGTTTTCTTAAATCAAAGTTCATTCCTTCGATTTTTGACTGGGCATCTTCGATAGTTTTTGAAATTATTTTTACTTCAATGGGTTGGTCTTCCGGCATTTTCAAAATATTCATTAAAGATTTGATTCTATCTCCGCCGAAAATACGCATTAAGTCGTCTTCCAAAGAGAGGAAAAACTGCGAAGACCCAGGGTCTCCTTGTCTACCGGCACGGCCACGAAGCTGGTTATCAATTCTTCTGGCTTCGTGTCTTTCCGTACCAATAATATGTAAACCGCCCAAATCTACGACTTTTTTTTCTTCTTCTGAATCTTTCGGATTTCCGCCCAAAACTATATCGACTCCCCTGCCCGCCATATTCGTTGCAATAGTTACAGCTCCGAATTTTCCAGCCTGTGCGATAATTTCTCCTTCCTGTTCGTGGTGTTTTGCATTTAAAATTTTGTGAGGAATTCCCTCTATATCCAACAATTTTCCCAGATATTCGTTTTTTTCAATTGATGTGGTACCGACTAAAACCGGCTGGCCTTTTTTATTTTTTTCTTTGATTTCTCTAACTACAGCCTTAAATTTTCCTTCTACGGTTTTATAAACACTGTCTGGCAAATCTTTTCTAATCATCGGCTTATTTGTCGGAACCATAATAACTTCCAATTTGTAGACCTTATCAAATTCTTCAGCCGAGGTTTCGGCCGTTCCCGTCATNCCTCCTATTTTTTTGTACATCCTGAAATAATTTTGAAAAGTAATTGAAGCTAAAGTCAAAGATTCCGGCTGGACTAAAACTCCCTCTTTTGCCTCTATCGCTTGNTGAAGNCCCCCCGACCATCTNCGCCCCGGCATAAGCCTTCCAGTAAATTCATCAACAATTATAACNTGCCCGTCTTTTACCACATACTCTTTGTCTTTTTTNAACAAAGCTTCCGCCCTTANGGCCTGTTCCAAATGATGCAAATATTTTATTCCCCTTTCTTCATATATATTGCCCACCCCCATAATCTGCTCTATCTTATTTATTCCTCCTTCGGTAAGAGTAACCGCTTTCATTTTCTCATCAATTTCATAATCTGTTTCTTGATTTAATCTGGGAATAATTCTTGCGAACTCCTGATACCATTTGGAGCTTTCTGTGTCGGGAGCTGAAATAATCAAGGGAGTCCTTGCCTCATCAATTAAAATTGAATCAACTTCGTCAACTATGGCGAAATTAAATCCTCGCTGAATCTGCTGCGATAAATCATAAACCATATTGTTGCGCAGATAATCAAAGCCAAATTCATTATTTGTACCATAAGTAATATCCGCCGAATAAGCTTCTTTTCTTGAACAAGGTTTTAAATAATCTTCAACAACGTGAAATCCCCCCAATTCATCCCTTACTTTATCTTGTTCTTCAGCCGGCTTTTTGTAATTGGGGTCGTATAAAAAAGACTGTTCATGGTTCAAGCATCCGATACTTAAACCTAAAGCATAATAAATCTGCCCCATCCAGACAGCGTCACGTCTAGCCAAATAATCGTTAACTGTCACTAAGTGGCACCCTTTTTCTTCCAGGGCGTTTAGATATAGGGGCAAAGTAGCAGTCAGGGTTTTTCCTTCTCCAGTTCTCATTTCTGCAATTTTCCCTTCGTGCAGCACAATCCCTCCGACCAACTGCACGTCAAAATGCCTCTGTTTTAAAGTCCTTTTCGCCGCTTCCCGAACCTGAGCAAAAGCTTCCGGCAGAGTATTTTCTAAAGTTTCTCCTTTTTTAATTCTTTCTTTTAATTCTTGGGTTTTTTCCTTGAGCTTATCATCAGAAAAACTCTCAAATTCTTTTTCGAGTAAATTTATCTTATCAATCTTCGGCTGAAGGTCTTTTACATATTTATCATTTGCATCTCCAAAGATTTTATTAATTAATGACATAAAATAATTTTACACCAAAATTTTTTAATTTTCAACCCCACGTTGACTATGAAGCTATTCGGAATTAAGATATAAATAATTTGAAAAATATGAAAAACTGGGAAAAAATGCGCCAAAATTCGAGTTCAAAAGAAATACAATTTAAAAGGATTAAAATTAATAATTTAATTCGTGATTTTTTTTCAAAAAAAGGGTTTCTAGAAATGCAGACACCAACTTTAGTAAAATGCGCCGGACAGGAACCTTATTTAACGCCGATGGAAGTAAAATTTAAAAACGAAAAAAATGAAGAATATAAAGGATTCTTAATTACTTCTCCCGAATACTCTTTAAAAAAACTGCTGGTCGCCGGCTTTAAAAAAATATTTGAAATGGCTAGGGTATTTAGATCAAATGAAAGTTTTGGTGGAACGCATAACTCCGAGTTTACAATGCTGGAATGGTACAGGGCTGATTCAAACTACCAAAAAATTATGAAAGATGTTGAGCAATTAGTTTTTTTTCTTAACAAAAATATAAATCATTCCAATTATCTAATTTATCAAGGCCAAAAAATAGAATTAACTCCTCCCTGGCCCAAAATAACCATAAAAAAAGCTTTTTCAAAATACGCCAATATCAATTTAGACAAAATGCAGAATTTGAAAACTTTTAAACGACACATAAAAAATAAAAGCTATTTTATGGATAGTGATGACTGGAACGATATTTTTTATCTTATTTTTCTTAATGAAATTGAGTCCCGATTGCCCAAAGACAAACCAATTATCATTTATGATTATCCCTTGTCCCAGGCCTCTCTAGCTAAAAGAAAAAATAAAAAGAGTTTTTACGCTGAGCGTTTTGAGGTTTATATAGCGGGCTTAGAATTGGCAAATGCTTTTTCTGAATTAACGGACCCAAAAGAACAATATAAACGTTTTAAAAAAGAGCAGATTCTCAGAAAAAAGATGAAAAAAAGTTTCATTCCCATTGACAAAGACTTGATTCACGCCCTAGAATTAAAGCTACCGCCTTCTGGCGGTATCGCTCTGGGGTTGGAAAGACTGCAAATGCTTCTATTAAACATAAAAGATATAAATGATTTGCTGCCATTTCCCGCTAAACAATTATTTTAAAATATGATTTCTACTACTGAATTTAAAAAAGGAATAATTATAGAAATAGAATCTCAGCCATGGATGGTTATGGATCACCAATTCTTCAGCCCTGGAAAAGGATCTGCTTTTACTAGGACCAAATTAAAAAATATAAAAACCGGGAAATTTGTAGAGAGAGTCTTTAAATCAAATGAACAATTTGAAGAAATAGAGGCTGAATATAAAAAAGCTGTTTATTTATACAGTGACCGTAAAAATTCAGTATTTTTGCTAAAAGATAACAATCAAAGAATTCCCTTGCCCCTCGAATCAGCTCAAGATAAAGTTATATATCTAAAACAAAACTCTGAAGTCGAGTTAACTTATATCGACGAAGAAATAATTTCCATGAATATTCCTATAAAAGTAGACCTTAAGGTGATTGAAGCTCCTCCCGGTTTCAAAGGTAATACTGCTACCGGAGGATTAAAAAAGGTTAAATTAGAAACAGGCCTAGAAATAAATACTCCCCTTTTTATTAGGGAAGGCGATATCGTCAGGATTAATACCGAAACCGGTGAATACGTTGAAAAAGCAAATAACTAGTTCTCTTCTCTAAAAATTATTTTTGGAAAACAAAGAGGGGCTTTATTCGCCCCTCTTTTGAAATTCTCTTTGTCAAATATTTATGATTACAACACCGATTAAAATAAACCCAATTTCACTAAAGAATATCTTTTAAATATTTTGGCAAAACGGCTGATGCAAAATGAATTTCGGGAGAATAATATTTTGTTTTTATCTGCAGTTTTTTATATTTTCTTTCTATTTTCTTATAATTGATTTTATTAAAATCGATCGTTTTTGACACAACAGAAAAAGAATGCTCGTCAAATGGAAAACAACTAACGTGGGCTTTATGGATTTTAAAATATCGAAAAANATTTTTAATCTTGTTTCTGTTTTTTTTAGCAAAAATTTCATTTAAATAAGCTGTTTGAAAAATTGCCACCCCGTCTTTTTTTAACGCCCTGGAAATATCTGAATAAAATTTACGCGACCACAAATCATAAGAACAGCCGCCTGGATCGGTTAAATCATTAATAACGACATCAAAATAATCCTTATATTTTTTAACGAAATTAAGAGCATCTACAATAAATAATTTTAATCTCTTATCTTGAAAAGAACGATCTGAAACTGAAGGAAAATATTTTTTTGAAATATTAATCACTTTTTTATCAATATCAGCCATAATAATTTCCTCTACGCTTTTATGTTTAACAACCTCTCTTAAAACTCCTCCATCTCCCCCACCAATAATTAAAACTTTTTTAGGATTTGAGTTATAAAAAAAAGCTGGATGGACCAGCATTTCATGATAAATAAATTCGTGTTTTGTTGAAAGCTGAGTAAAACCGTCTAAGGTTAAAATTCTTCCAAATTTTTCTGTATCAAAAATTTCTATTTTCTGAAATTTACTTTTGCCAGAATAAATCTTCTTTTGAAAAGCCGTACACCACGTGTATAGAGATTTTTCGCCCGGAATAAAATTTTCGAAAAACCATTTTTTACCAAAAAGGAATTCTTTTCTCATTATAGCTTCCCTCTTTTTAATTCCCACACTTCAACCTTTTTAGGACGGAATGCTTTCTTCAAATAACCCAATGCTTTATAGGGTGTGCTTTTTTCGCCGCAGGTAAAAATATCTATGGCTAAATATCTAAACTCTGGCCAAGAATGTAAAGCTATATGACTTTCCGCCAGTAAAATAAAGGCTGTTAATCCGTAAGGCGAAAATTTATGAACAGATAACTTTAAGGGGGTGTTATTTGCCGCTTTCGCCGCTCCCAATAAAATTCCCCCGATTTTTTTCGGATTTTCTTCAGTCTTACCATCCCAAAAATCGGCAATCAAATGAACTCCAGCATATTTCTTCTTATTATTTTTTTTCATCGCTTTTCCAGTCATCTGTTTTTTAATTATATTATTTGAATTATAAATTAATTTGAAAAAATGTAAATAAATATCACCGAGAATTATATCCTATAATTTTGTAGACTAATTTTGCCGCCAGAAAATCCGGAGCATCAAAACCCTTTATCGGAGATAGTTCAACCACATCAGCCCCGACAACGTTTTTTTCCTTAAATACCTTTCTTAAAATCTTCATTGTCTGATACCATTGAAGCCCTCCAGGCTCTGGGGTGCTCGTAGAGGGCATCAATCCCGAGTCAAAAGCATCCAAATCAAAAGTCAAATAAACATTATCGCAAAGACTGGAAATAATCTCTTTTATTTTCCACTGCTTCATGTCTTTTGCCCAAAAGGTTTTAATTCTATTTTGATTTTCTTTCCAAAAATCAAATTCATTGTTGTCACTACTAATATTCCTTGCAGCAATTTGCGTCAAATAAACATTTTTCAACTTTAAACATTGACGCATCACGGAAGCGTGGTTATAAATCGTTCCTTCGTATTCGTCGCACAAATCTGCGTGAGCATCAAACTGCAAAATACTAATTTTCTTAAATTTTTTAAGAGCTGACCGAACAGGTCCTAATGTCAAAGAATGCTCTCCGCCAAGAATCAAAGGAAATTTTCTCAACCCATAAACTTCATCGACTATTTCTTCCAGCTGACTTATTGCATTCTTGTGGTCTTTTTTAATCTGTGCGCTTTCAAGCGTTGCAATTTTAACTTCTTTACAAATGTCTTTTTCCAATTCCTCATCAAAAGACTCAAGGTTCGGGCTGATTCCAATTATCTTTTTGGGACCGTTTGTCGTACCTTTTTTGCCGAACTTTACCGTTTTTTCCAAACCGAAAGGAACAATAACGACATCTGCTTTCTCAAGAGGAATATTTTTTATTCCTAAGAAATTC
>Ga0031655_10000882_pt1 | contig 18460 bp, 19 predicted proteins | sample FrelakmetHBP12HB_FD_55187 | JGI IMG/M metagenome (GOLD analysis project Ga0031655, IMG submission 55187) | Freshwater lake sediment microbial communities from the University of Notre Dame, USA, for methane emissions studies -HBP12 HB | ecosystem: Environmental > Aquatic > Freshwater > Lake >... | reverse complement strand
CTTCTCTTTCTCTTCAGCTTATCCTGAGAAGAAAAAAGACTTATACAACAAACGGTGAGAAATTCGGTAGGGTATTAGGTAGGATTATGTGAGGGGAGACACCACGCTGCTAAAATGGATCAATTTTTTGACCCCGGTCTCGCTTGAAACCTTAAGTATGCTCTCAGTGCCTTTGACATTGGTTCGAAAGAATTCATCCCGGTCTCCGCTCTCTCGGACCACAGCGGCACAATGAAACACAAGATCGCATCCGTCAATAGCTTCGCGCAATGACAACAAGTCAAAGAGATCTGCTATGACTATCTCCAATGGAAGTCTCCGCAGCCGCTCTGTTTTCTTAGCATCCCGAACCATGGCATGGACACGCACTCCTTCTTCAGTGGCAAGCCGTTCCGCCAGTCGGCCCCCGATGAAACCGGACGCACCTGTCACCAGTGCAGAAAGTCCACGAATTTCCATAACTCCTCTCCCACTGATTTGAATATGAACTTGCTTCAGGGTGACTTAAAATGCTGGTAATGGATGACTATTCAAACCTCCGTGCTTTACTCAAATACTTCAACCCGGACTTTTGCAGACTCTCCTGAAATTACATCTCAGACAACTCCGCTCATCTTCGACCTTGCTGAACCGATCTTCTTCCATCGGAATATTCTCCTCCCCTTTGACCATGAGAACTCGTTTGTGAGTTCCGACATTGGGTTTCCCGCCATCAAAAAGAGATGAAACCGTTTATGGAACACACCCATTACGCTTATCCGACACTTTAACAAATACGGCGATGGGAGTCAAAAATGGATCGTCTCAAGAGAGAGGATAAAGTCATCGCAATCCCTGGCATCTTCAAGACACTGAGACTCTTGCCCCACCTTGACAACTAAACAAATGTATAGTATTAATTTGGGCAGGCGGAGTAAGGATGCGGAGAATGGTCTATGGCACATTCGGGAAATCCTTCTCTTCCGGCAGCGCCCCTCTCCAGACTACATTTTGAGCAAGAATTTCCTCTCCCCGGATCTTTTTTGAATCACTTCTGAATTGAGTCCTGGTGGTACGTGTACCTCCCCAACGGAAGGATGCTCAACGAAGAGATCGTTAAAGCTGGGTACGCTAATCTTTTGACCATCCCCCGAACGTAAAGCACAAGGAGGAATTTCGGAAGGCGTATAGGGAGGCGAGGGAGGGAAAAAGGAGGTTGTGTATGAATTATACAAGAGACGCAGGTGGGTCCCCCGATGGCTCCAAGACCCCTTGAAGTTCTCGAGATTCTTCTTGACACCCTTACCACAACTTGGTAACATTCTCATAAAATGAGGAGAAAAGGAGGAGAATATGATTCCACAAATCAATAAAATCCTTTATGCCACGGATCTCAGTAAAAACTCAGCTTATGCATTTTTTTATGCTGTCGATATGGCAAAAAGACATAATGCAAGAATTGTCATTTTACATTCTATCGAACCTCCTCAACGTATGCACTTTGAAGAAGGGTCCTTTTTGATTGACGCAGTGCTTGAAAAAGGCAGAAAACAGAAAGAAAAACAGGAACAAGAAAAGGACCTTGAGGAGATCAAAAAACGCATTCAGGAGTTTTGTAATAGAACAGAGACCCAAATTGGCTCTCCGTGCGCTGAACTTGTATATAGAATCCTGGTTCCCATTGGCTATCCCGTAGAAGAGATTTTAAAGGCAGCAGATGAAGAAAGTTGTGATGCAATCGTCCTTGGAACTCATGGAAAAGGGTTTTTGAGGCAGACCTTTCTTGGGAGTGTGGCTGGTTCAGTCTTGCAACGAACCCGAAAACCGGTTTTCACTATACCGTTGCCCTCTGAGAAAGCCAATATTGATTGGGATAAAATCTGATTAATTGATTACAGATCTTATACAAGGATTCGTGTTCTACAAATCAAATCAGACGCATTTTGCTTGGTACCGGGGGGCAGTTTGCGAAGGGAGCGGTGATTGCAGACGGGGTGCGGTACTTTCCCACGGTGAGTGGACTTCTGAAAGGGGGCGCATATGAGCAGAAGAGTGTGTCTGGTCTTGTTGGCAATGGTTTTGACGGCAGGAACCATCGGCATCGCCAGTGGGAACGATTCCGATCTCGGCGCGTTCAATGTGAAATACGGAACCCAGGGAACAGTGCTGGATACCTGCACCCTCTGCCACCCCAAATCGAAGTATTCAGCCCTCAATTCCTACGGGAAAGATTATGCCAACCCCGCCAAGGGGGACTGGTCCTTCAACAAGACCCTGGAGGATCTCGATTCCGACGGCGACGGATTCACCAACATCGCGGAGATCACCGCCAGGACTTTTCCCGGCGACAAGAAGAGCCACCTGATCGTCGACAAGAAGGCTCCGAAGATCACCGCGTTCAAGGTTCCCGCCAGCTCCGGTTCATTGACGGTGCCCATCACGCTTCTCACGGCCACGGACAACGTGGAGGTGACGGGATACCTCGCCAACGAATCGAGCGGGGCTCCCTCCTTGTCGGATCCGAAATGGGGCGCCACGGCCCCGTCGAGCTATACCTTCGCCTCCACCGGAAAGAAGACCCTTTACGCCTGGGCCCGGGACTCAGTCGGAAACATCTCGAAATCGAAAAAGGCGAAGGTCAACGTCACAGGGACATCCCTTGCCGGAACTGACGATGCGTATGCTTCGTCTCTGGACATGACGGCCTGGGCCGGGACCTGGTTCGAGGTGACGATGAGGAGCAGCGGTGATCATGCCGCCGCCTCCGGTCAGAGCCCTGGCCGAGGCGCGGCCATCCGATATCTGGAGATCTCCTCCTGGGATCCCGAGAGCAGGGCTCTCCGGGGAAATCTGTACGGGTATGATGAAGGCAGCGGCCAATGGCTTTCAGAGGCCATTGCGCTTCATTACCTTTCGGGGAGCCCTTCGGATTTCCTATGCTGGTCCTACGTAGTCGGCGATCCTTCCTATTCGTTCACGGCCAGGGTTCAGGGAACGCTGACGGACGAAGGCCTGAAAAGCGCTGCCATCGAAACCCTGGGAGGCTACTCTCTGCGATACGGCAGGAGCCCCGATTCTGAAGAGACCCGGGCCGGGTGGCTCGTTCTCACCGGCAGTCTGATCCCGGAATCGGAGGTCCCTGTCCCGTAATGAAACGATCCGATCAACAGGACCGGGGGAGAGATCGTCCATACGAGGCCTCTTCCCCTTTCTATTCTTCGGGAACTTCAGGGAAGCCGGCTGGTCATGGAAGGTGTAAGGTAACGAAGAACGTAGTTGACTGAGTTGAATACCTCAGCCATCTCTTTCAACTTGCAAGTCAATTTAGTCAACAGCGTTGACGCTCTCCGCCGCTACCTACCGGTATCCCTTCCCCAGTTGTACTGATGGTTGACCGCAGCGGCCAGCCGTATCCGTACCCTCTCAGAGACTCAAAAGAACGTTAAATTTGACCAGGCTCCTTGAAGAAAGTAGAATGGATATAGCGAGTGAACGCGGGAGGTAAGAATATGGAAAAAGAGAATGATCCCCTTGTGGCAGGAGTGAACCGGCTCGTTGACCTGGTTGCTTACCAGACCGGATCCGTGGTCAGCCGGACCATCATCGACAAAAAGACAGGTACGGTCACCCTCTTCTCCTTTGATGAAGGCCAGGGGTTGAGCGAACACACTGCACCGTTTGACGCCCTGGTTTACCTTCTTGACGGGGAGGCGGAGATTACGATTTCAGGCAACCCCGTGCGTTTGAAAGAAGGCGAAATGACCATCATGCCAGCCAACCAGCCGCATGCGTTAAAGGCAGTCAAAAGGTTCAAGATGCTTTTAACCATGATCCGGTCCTGATCGGCCTGTCTTTCTCGGTCCCTTGGGGTCGGACCAAGTAAAATTATCGATCGCGGATGAAAGACGAAAAAGAGGTCGGGATTGTCACCTTGGAATGGCATTTTTGCCGGTGAAATGGGCTGTTTAAGAGGTTGGGGGGTTGACCCCGAACCGGTCGGCACGGTGGCCGACCCTACGGGAGAGAAGGAATACATTCGATGTTAAGTCCTGAGATGAACGGATTACGTCCGGGGCCGTCGTAGAATCGATCTGAGATTACGGTTCGATCTTGGCGCACCCAAAATACCTCAAGAGGCCTGCGACGTAATTCCCCCACGTGGGGATCAATTTGTCGATTTCATACGGAATAAGAACCAATTCTCCACTGTGAATTTTTTCGTGAATCTCTTCCAGCTTCTTAAAGTTCAACGGCCATGTAATTTTTCCCGCCTGGTTCACCATGTGTATTCTTCGTTCCCTCTCATCCGCCTCTACGATTCGCAGTCGATTAAAGCCATCCCCGGCCCAGAATTCGGTCTGGTCATTCTTCATCTCCTGCAATTCTTCCCACCCAAAGGAACAATGGGGACAATCCGTCGACTTTTTTCGCTTCTCCGTTCTTTCCTTCACCATCTTCTCCGATCCTTGATCAGCTCGTGTAACCTCCGGATCGCCCGGGAGATAGCCGAGAAACCAGTAGATTGATTCAAAAATACCGTAGCAAGGTAGCCGTTCCGGTCTCACCGGTACGAATCATGACCGCCAAATAAACACAACCTAAAGGTTGCGGCTACAAACCCGTTGAACTTCCCGAACCGTTAATGGATGGTTCCCGTATTCCTGCTCTGCCGCCCTCTCCCATCATACACTTCAGAATGCTTAAAGTGCTCCTGCCAGTTACGAATGTAGAGGGAAGTCAATTTCTTATCCCGGAGGATAAGAAGATTCTCGGCCCATGCCGGCGACGTTTCCTGAGGCAGAATGCTCGCAGGGGATAAAGCCGTCCCCAAGATCACGCTCATAAGAACAAAAAAAAAGGATGGGCGTTTCATGAGTTCTTTTCGAATCCCTTCGAACCGAGCTTTGATTTCATATGAGATAACAAATTCGAAGCGATGAAGTCAACCTATCTGCAGGGTTAGGGGCGAGGGAAAAGAATCCCCCCAATGTTTTTATTTGAAGGATAGGCCCTTGCGTCGATAGAACGAACGACTTACTTGAGTATCACAGAAATGTACACGTCCACCACATTCGTCCGAGCAGGTTTTCCATCTCGAATGTATTCAACATAACCCTCCAGTTTATACGTTCCATAAGCACGAGTACTGGGAGGGTTTGGACGAAGCTCTACCTGGATCGTCCCAGGCGATCCATAACTGACACGTTTCACACTGGAACAGTACGGGCCATCCCCTGACCAGTAGAAGCAGGCTCTCCTCACCGCCGGGTGACCGTCCGCCTCAAAGAGGATATCAAAAACCTGGACGATATTTCCATAAAGGTCTCCTGGCGGAACCTCTATTTTGAGCAGTCTCATCTCTCCCGGAGCGAGGGGCTCGGTTTGGGCCGGCACAGTGGCACAGGAAAAAGCGGATAACCCGGCTGCAGCGATCAGCACCGCCATGGCGACAAGCCTCATCATCACAATCCTCCTTTTAGCATGTCTTTTACCTCATCGGTCCTCTTTTGTCAATGTTGCCTTGCAAGAAATTCTTGTCCAATCTGCCTCGCAATCAGAGGACCGTTCCCTCCGGCACGGTACCGGAATTTTTCAAGATTCAGGTCTTCAGAAACGGACATTCATCACCTGCAGGCTTATGGCTCCCGAACTTAAGACCCTGTCCAGGGACAACAACAGGAGGACTGCAAAGGCATAGGCATTCAACCTCGTGAAGGTCGTTTCCAGACACATCCTGTTTGACCGGAATTTCAGGACCCTCGTCGCATACAGCATAAGCCAGAAAGTCCCTGCCAGGAGAAGAACCTGGACGGCATGGAAATGGACGGAGACAAATAGCGGGATCAGAAGACATGAGGTGCTTGCAGACATTATCCAGACATAGAGAATTCCCCTGAGCTGCTCTGCCCTGAATATTTCAGGCAGACAGGGCAACCCGGCGCTCTTGTAATCCCTTTCAAAGACGATCTGGAGAAGCCAGCCATGGGGTATCTGCCAGAGAAAGAAGAAGAACGCAATCGCCCCTATCCCTGGATCGAGAATACTGCCTCCTCCAGAAACCCACCCGAGGACAGGCGGGATGGAGCCTGCCAGAGCGCCGGGAATTCCCGCAAATGCCGTCCTTCGCTTGAGAAACGTATAGACTCCGTTGTACCAGAGCACGGCAAAAATCCCTAAGATTGTGGCTCCTTCCCCTGTCGCAAAGAAAAGGATGGACAGGCCCCAGAAGATAAGACCCAGAGAGATCCGCAGAGCAGTACAGGGATTGAGCTTTCCAGAGGGAACGGGCCGGCCCCTGGTTCTCTCCATCAATCCGTCAGTTCGTCTCTCCTGATACTGATTGAGACCGGAGGCTCCGCATGCCAGGAAGAAGACCGCGGTAAGCGGCAGGAGCATGTGGATCGACGTCTGCCCGGCGGCCAGGATATAGGCTTCTCCAGCCGTGAGCGTCACAAGGAGGGATATTTTTATCTTAACGAAGGAGAGAAGAACGACGGCCCATTCCCTCCAGGAGCAGACGTGGTCATTTGTGACGCTTTTAACGGTTAAGGAAGTCGACATGTTTGAATGGATCCCTCATTTCAGACCTTTGATATAATCGATGAGCGCGGTAATCTCTTCGTCATTCAGATCGATTTTAGGCATGATGGGCGGATAGCCCTCGACGTGGACCAGATTGGGGTTTTCGATAAAATTCCGCATAAAGGCTTCATCCATCCTGATTGTTTGCTCCTTGCCTGCCATCACCACCTTCTCAATCTTTCCGAATAGACCCTTAAAGCTGGGACCGACCCGCGGGCTTCCATCGGTACTATGACACCCTGTACAACCCTTCTCCGTATAGAGTTTCGATCCGAGGAGGACAACCTGAGGAGCCTTTTCTCCCGCTTTGCCGTGGTACCATTTTGCAAAATCCTCTGCCGAAAGGACCACGAGCTTCGTCAGCATATGGGAATGTTCGAGCCCGCAGTACTGGGAGCACATCACGTCAAAGGTTCCCACCTCGGTGGCCTGAAACCAGAGGGTTGTGGTCATTCCCGGCACGGCGTCCTGTTTGATGCGGAAAGCGGGCGCGTAAAAGCCGTGGATCACGTCTTGCGACATCAGGAGAAGTTTGACAGGCTTCCCCACCGGGACCCTCAATTCCGGATCTTGAATTCCGTTCTCGTACTGGAAAAGCCAGGACCACTGACGGGCAATCACCTTGACATTCATGGCCCCTTCGGGCGCCTTCTTCAAGAAGCTGAATCCTGTCAATCCGTAATAGAACATCGTCAGAACCAGAAGGGTAGGAATAACGGTCCAGGTGACCTCCAGCCAGGTGCTCCCTTCGATATCAACGGGCTTGGGGTGTTTTTCCCGGCGGTAGCGAAAAACGAAGTAAACCATGAGAAAGGTGATGAGTGCCAGGAGCACGATGCAGATGCTCAGAATGTAGAGAAAGACGTTGTCTACGACTCTGCCAGATAACCCCGTGGCCCCTGAAAAGATCATTTCGCCCCACCTCGAAAAGCCACATCCGAAAAGGTCAGAAGGATGAAGACAAGGAAAATGGCAATGACAAGAGGGATAAGGATTTTAAAGATGCGAAGTCTCTCGGACTTCAGGTGCATGAAATAGCTGAGAACCAATCCGGACTTTGTTCCTGCTATAGCGAGGGCGATCAGAATCGCCCATCCCCCGAGTCCCCTCCCTGCGACAGAAACGGTGATCCCTGTCAGGAGGATCAATCCAAGCCATACCCGGAGATAGGTTCGATATCTCATCAGAGGTTTCATAGACCTAACAGGTTCCTGAAAAACGGCCATCTGCGGCGTTTCCTTCATCCTTCATCGGATGAGATAAAAGAGAGGGAAGAGAAAGAGCCAGAGGATATCCACCAGATGCCAGTACAATCCGGCATTTTCCAGGGGAACGAAGCGGGTCTGGTTAATCTTATCCCTTAAGATGAACCGTAACATCACAGAAAAGACAGCTACTCCTACAAGGACATGGAGCCCGTGCAACCCCGTCATGACGTAGTAAAGACCAAAGAAGAGGATCTCCCCCTTCGGACGGCCCAGAAGGACAGAAGAATTTGGATAGAGTCCGTGCTCGATCTTGATGCCCCACTCAAAGCCCTTATTCACGAGGAAGAGGAGACCGAGAAGCACGGTGATGATCAGCAGGACGATCGAGATTTTGCGCTCCCCCCTCTGAATCGCGGCGATGGAGATGGCCACGCTTAAGCTACTCGTCAGGAGGACGAGGGTGTTTAAAGTACCGAGAGCGACATCGAGTTCCATGGAGGCAAGATGAAAGGCAGTCGGATTTTTATAGCGGTAAGCAGAATAGAGGATGAACATCCCTCCGAAAAAGAGAAGCTCAGAGAGGATGAAAAACCACATCCCCAGTCTTGCGCCGGTATCATCTCTGACCTCTTCGAGAGTTCCTTGCGCCTCATCCATGGCTTTCAAACTCCTTGAAATCGTGAGGTCCACCTTTTACCACCGGAATGGTCGCAAAATTCTCTGTGGGGGGCGGCGAGGCGATCTGCCATTCAAGCGTTGCTCCGTCCCACGGGTTATCTCCTGCCTTTTCACCCTTTACGAGAGCTCTGAAGAGGTTTCCGAACATCAAGATCAGCCCGGCGATGAGGATCCAGGACCCAAACGTGGCCGAAAGGTGAAGGGATCGGAACTGGGGGAGATAATCGTAGTATCTTCGAGGCATCCCCTCCCAGCCGAGCAGGAGCATGGAGAAATAGAAGATGTTAAATCCAACGAACATCACCACGAGTGCTCCCATGGCCATCCTCCGGTTGTACATCCGGCCAAACATCTTCGGGAACCAGTAATGGAGACCGGCGAAAAGGCCAAATCCCATGCCGCCGAAGATGATGTAGTGAAAATGGGCCGGGATCCAGTAAGTATCGTGGAGGTGCATGTTGGGGGCCAGGGCCCCCTGGATTAAACCGGTGAGCCCCCCGATGGAAAAGAGGAAGATAAAGACGAGGCAGAAAAAAAGAGGGGGCTCGAGCACGAGAGAGCCCTTGTGCAGCGTTGCAATCCAGTTAAAGACCTTGATCGCACTGGGGACGGCCACCAGAAAGGTGAGAAGGGAGAAAAGCATGTTGGCAAAGTCGCTCTGCCCGCTGACAAACATGTGATGGCCCCAGACGAGGGACCCGACTGCTGCGATCGCCATGCCCGAGACGGCAATGGCCATGTATCCAAAAATCCTTTTCCTTGCAAACACGGGGATCACATCCGAGACGATCCCCATGGCCGGAAGGATCATGATATAGGTTGCCGGATGGGAGTAGATCCAGAACAGGTGCTGGTACAGAAGTGGATCACCTCCCCGGGTCGGATCGAATACCCCTACGCCGAAATATCTTTCGAGAAAGATCAGGACCATGGTGATCCCGATCACGGGGGTGGCGAGGATCTGGACCCATGAAGTTGAATAAATCCCCCATACGAAGAGAGGCAGGCGCCTCCACGTCATCCCCGGTGCTCGAAGCCTGTGGGTGGTTGTCACGAAATTAATCCCGGTCAGGATCGAGGACATGCCCAGGATGAAGACACCAAAAACGGCCAGGGGAACATTGACCGTTGTTCGCAGGCTGTAGGGCGCATAGAAGGTCCAGCCCGTATCCGGAGGCCCTTCGCCAGTGAAAACAGCGAGTGCAACAATCGTTGCCCCGGAGATGTAAAGCCACCAGGAGAGGAGGTTGATCCTCGGGAAGGCCACATCCCTCGCACCGATCTGAATGGGAAGGAAAAAATTCCCGAAAACAGTCGGAATCGCTGGAATGACAACCAGGAAGATCATGATGATCCCATGGAGCGTGAAGAGGGAGTTGTATCGCTGCGGTCCCATGATGGCGCCGCCGGGAGCGATCATCTCCAGCCTCATGAAGAAGCCAAGGATCACGCCGATCATGAAGAAGCCGAAGACGAAAATCATGTAGAGAAGCCCGATTCGCTTGTGATCAAGGCTGAGAACCCAGGAGAGAATCCCACGATACCTTCCGTGATCATGATAAAAGCTGATAGGCTCTGCCACTCCGGTTGATGTCATTCCTCCTGCTCCTCTTGGGGATGCCGTTTTCTACCTTTCAAAAGAAGGAACGCAACGAATCCTAACGCAAATAGGATGGTAACGGATCCGGTGACTCTCAAAATATTAAATACGAGTTTGTTGGCCTTTCGATCGTAGCTAAAGCAGAACTGAACAACCTTGGCAATGGCAGGCCCAATCTTCCCCTGGGAGGCTTCGATGAGGGCCAATTTAAGGTCAAAGGGAAGCGGGTCCGCGCCATACATGTAGCGGACAATCCTCCCATCAGGGGCAAGGATGATGAGTGCCACGGGGTGTTCAAAATCCTCTCCAACCCTCTTGAAATGAAAACCCACCGCATCCGCCAATTTATGTATGTCTTCTTTATTCCCTGTCAAAAATCTCCAGGCATCTGCAGGAAAGGGCCTGTCGATCATCTTTAAATAAACCCTTTTTCTCTCAGAGGCAAAACTGGGCGTCTCGGTCTCATCAAAACTGATCGACAAAGCGGTGTACTCTTTGCCCGGTTCTGCCGGCAATCGATTCAGGGCATCGGCCAGGTTTTGGAGGAGGAGGCCGCAGACATTCGGGCAGTGAAGGTAGACAAGGGCAAGGATTGTCGGAGTGCGTACAAGTTGCCTGAGACTTACCGGATGGCCATCCTCATCTTTAAATTTGAGATCGAGGGGCACGGACTCTCCCAGTCTTTGATCAAGCCCGATCGCCGATGCGCCCTTCGATGGTTCATTATGGGCATAAGCGCTGCTCGTGAGAAATAGAAGGACGAGAATGAGCATCCCTCGGATCCATTTCATAGCCCTTAGTATACTTCCGTTAAACAAAATATTCAATGCTACTCGGGAGTGGGAACGTGGTAACACCCTCGGAGGGCCTGCTCGCCGTCCTCTCGATTCCCTACCCTGCAAGCTGGACGACGGTGATTTGCTGATCAAGTGGGACCAGTTCAAGGTGGGGGTATCTGAAAAAGTTCGAGTGTAGAAGGTCCGTAAGGACCCCCGCGTCCGTCCCGCGGAATGGATCATCCTACTTCTTTTCTGGGTCCAAAAAAGGAAGGGGCTGGCCCTTACGGTAGACGAGGGCCTGGCAGGAGGCGATCAGGTTGTTCTTATCGTCAAAGACCTTGATATCATAACTGGCCGTCCTGGCCGTTTGGCTGAATTCCCGTGCCTCGGCAATGAGCTTGCTGCCCGGCGAGGGAGAGGAAACATAGGTCACATTCATGTTGAGGGCAACTGCCATGGTCCCATGGGAGTTGGAGGCCGTTTCAAAAGCCTCGTCAATAACGGCAAATAATGCCCCTCCATGGGCCATGCCGAAAATGTTCTCCATATCCGGCCTGAAATTCATCTCCACCCTGGAGTACCCATCGTCCAGCGCGACGAGCCTCAATCCAAACTTCTGGGCAAAAGGTTCACCTTCCACCTGTCTCAAGATCGCCTGTCTCACCTTTTCGTCCATGTTCCTGACCGATCTTCGCAGGCTAAAGCCTGCGGCTACCGCTATCCCCTCAGAAAGAAAACCTGGATTCCTGCTGGAGTTTATCCCGATAAAGATCGGGGCAGGAATGACGAGTCTATACAATCTGTAGCGTGACGCTTCAGCATTGCCCTGAGCATGTCGAACAATCAAGAAAAGATCGATGCAAATTGGAGAATTATCAATCCAAAAATGAGCAACGCGTTGCATTGCTCATTGATCATTTTGCAGTGGTCTTTACTGCTTGCCCTTGTTTACCGATTGGTAGGCCTCGATGAAGAAATCTACGATGTTGGACAAGCTCTCGCCGAGCTGGTTCAGGGACTCCTTCTCAATCAGCCCCACGCCCCCTGTTGACCACGTGGCTCCATAGGTGTTGGCCTTAGGGTCTCGCTCCAGGAAAATATTCTGTATCAGCGCAATGTCGATGGTGTACGAATAAAGACTGTCCTGCACCTTTCCGCCGGCAGCATTGATGTTGATATAGAGATAGGGCTCTCCCGGCGTCTTCAGGACCTCTTCCTGGGTGAGTACCCTGATTCCCGCCTTCTTGAGCTGGATCTCCACATCGGCCTGGAGCTTATCTTTGGTGAGCCCGCTCTTTTCCACTTCAAGGGCAACATCCTCCACAAGGACCTTGATCCCCACCAGCCCCTTCAGGGTGGTTCGATTGGCCTCAGTATTCAGAGCGTAAGAGGAAGAAACCATTGCAATAAGGGGCAAAATCGCCAACAGACAAAGAACATAGCCTCTTCTTTTATCTTCCCTGGTTGCCATTGTGTCCCCCTTTTTCACTTTCTGTTTTCTTTCTTTTCCTCTTTGTAGCTGTCGTACCATGCAAGGTTCTTTTTGATCAGCTCAGGGATCGCTAAGTGATAAGGACAGCGGGGCAGACAGTCTCCGCACTCCTCGCAGTTCCGGCCTTTTTCGATCACTCTCTTTGCCCAATCGAGCTGGTCGGCTCCAGGACCAAATCGTGTCAGGAACGATTTTAGACCCATCATCATCTGGATATTGATCTCCTGGGGACAGGGTTGACAGTAATCGCAACGTCGGCAGAACTCCTGGTCTGATTCCTTGCGGATTTTTTCAATCCTCTCCCGGTCCTCCTGAGAAAGAGGCCTCCCCTCCGCAAAAACCTTCCAGTTTTCCCGGGCCTTTTCGATCGTATCGGCACCCGGAATAGGAATGATTTCCGGTTCGGAAAGGACGAATCGCAGGGCAGGACCAGCCTCTTCAATAGCTCCCCCGGAGAATGTCTTCATCGCCAGAATCCCCACATCCATAGCCCTCGCGAGGGGAAAGACCTTTTCAGCCGCTGCCGGCTCGAGAAAGCTATAGCACGCCATGATCACGCCGAAATATCCGTCCTGAAGGACCCTTTCCAGCATCGAGAGGCTGTGGCTTGTCACGCCGATGTGATCGATTAAACCCTCTTCCTTTGCCCGCATGAGCCCCTGATACGCCCCGTCCGGCCCCATCACCTTATCGTAGTCCTTCTGGGTTGCGACGTTGTGAAGATGATAGATATGAATCTTCTTCATCCTCAACTGTCTGAGGCTTTCGTGGACATCTTCGTAAATTTTGTTCGTCCTCACGCTGGACTTTGAAGAGAGCACAACCGGCCTTTTCACTCCTTCAAGGGCAAGACCGATCTTTCGTTCACTGTTCGTATAGGCCCTGGCCGTATCCAGAAGATCTACGCCCGTTTCCACAACAGCCCTGATTACAGAAATTGCTTCCTGCTCCTCCGGCCGCTGGATGGGAATTCCTCCCCAGCCGAGCCTCGCAATCATTAGATTCGTTTTACCCAGTCTCACTTTCTGTATCAATCTCCCGCTCCTTTCTCCCCCTCAGTAGAAAAAAATTCTCAACAATGATCGTTCGTAGAGGATTTACACATTTACTCGATCGTGAAACCCTTACTCAGCACCGCAGATCCCATCTTTGTGACGACGGTAACATTGTGTGTAGCGCCTCCAGTCAGCCCTTTCGGTACGAGGAACTGAACCGTGCTGTCTCCCGTCTTTGAATCCATCGTCCAGCTTACCACTTTACAGGACTTGCTACCAATCAGTACCTTACCTTTGTTCGTACCGAAGAAACTGCCGTGGATCACAATGGGATCTCCGACAGCTCCCACAGCAGGAACAATCTCAACAATGCTCGGTCCTTTCACGGTGAAGCCACCTTCTTCAACGATAGAAGTGACACCCTTCGCAACGATTGTCAACGGATACATTCCGGAGGACATAACCTTGCCGAGAACGCCGCTGATCGATGTATTCGTCCACCCCACATTTTTCAAGGCTGCACCCCCGACGAGCACCTTCCCCTTTTTCGATCCGAAGCCATCCCCAGTGATGAGAATCTCCGTTCCGAGAGTACCCTCTTTCGGTTTTACAAGCGCATGATGGGCAACGTCAACGACCTGCGCCCTGTTCCCAGCGGTATTGTGGTGATGGAGCAACAGGAGGCCTTTAGATCCTCCAGCAAAGTAATTGTTCCAGTTATAGTCCACTTGAATCGTCTGTCCCTCCAGGTCCTTGTAGAGAGGCTGGAGCACTGGCGAACCCGCATAGGAAGTCCCTCCGAAAGAAAGTCCGGGATGAGCAGGATCGTAGGTATGGACATCGCTGATATCCACCTGACCGTCTTGATCGCGGCTAAAGGACACTACAAAGTAGTTAAACTTAGAACTCCCGTCTGCGAGTCCAATGGATGACGCTGATACAGGAAGGACCATGACATTATTGTTGAAGGGAACCGTGTCTCTCGGAGCGCTTCCACCAGAACCAGGAATTCCATTCAGGTACCACCAATAACAGGTCCCGCTCGGTAGAGGACAGAGGAGAGATAGGAAGGTGTCTGTCGGATCTGTCCCTGAAGCACTGCCGTAATCCCAGTTGAAAAGGGCGTAATCGTAAGTGCCGTCCCGGTTCTTATCGATATAGATATCGAATTCGACCTCGTTAGGCGTGGACCAATCTCCATAGCTCCCTATCCCGAAGAAGATCGTGGTGGCTGAGATGGTTCCCTTCGCCTTGTAGTCGCTCGTCACTCCTATATACTTCAGATCGGCATTGTGAAACGGAGTATCCGAAAGGCTCAAGGGGGCGTCCCTGGGGCTGATCTCCTGAAGTTCAAGTGCGCTGACGAGGGAGACCTCGTCGGTCGGGAATGAAGTTCCGGTGCTGACCCCTTGACCCGTCAAATCCAGATTAACTGTCCCCGTGGGAGGATCAAGCTTGATCCAGCTCTCTGCCGTCGTCATGGTCGATGCCGGCCGAGGAGCTGCATAAACCGGAACCCGCAAGACCGGACCGCTTGTGGGCGTCAGGGTGATATAGCCCGATTTCTCACTGAGCCAGTGCCGCGGATAGCCCCCCTGAGTCTCACTCACAGTTGCATCATGGGTATGTCTCATCGATCCAGCATCCGCTGACATCTGAACCGTGAAACTCTGAGAACCGCCGCCAGGAACGATCACCGTCGTCACCCCGGCAAATGAGAAGTTGACGCCCGGGACATCGGTGATCCCGGTATATCCGATGCTATAGCTAACTGAAGAGGTGCCCTTGTTGATCACGCGAACCGTTTTGCTCTGGGTAACGGTGCCCGTGCCCGCCACTTCGGGAGCCCCAAACGAAATACTGACCAGGCCAGGATCGTCCGAATTGTAGGCGATGGCCTGTGCTGCACTGGCATTCTGAAGGTCGACCCTTCCTGCTCCGACACGACTGACTCCATACTTCTGCCCGGTGTGACTCAATCCCGAATAGAGATCGTGTGTCGCTGTATTCATAAGCAAAGCCTTGAGCTCCTCAACCGTCCATGTGGGATGAAGCTCACGCAATAATGCCATCGCACCCGTGATATGAGGTGCAGCCATGGAAGTGCCGTTCAAGCTCTCGCCGGCATTGCCTGAAAGGGCCCTAACTGAAAAGATCCCCTGACCGGGAGCTGAAACATCAGGCTTGAGCATCGAGCCTCGCCTCGGCCCACGGGAACTGAAGGACGAAAGTGTATCGGTTCGACTGTTATCGACATACTTTCGGGAGGCGATGTATTCGTTGCTTAGAGTGACATTGACTCCGGACGCTACATAGGGCTTCAAAATATCGCCTGTGGCTTGAGTGGTGATGGTTGTGGGGATGCGGTTGCTGCCAGAAATGGTGATGTCCAGAATTGGATGGTTGTAGGCCAGAATGACTCCCCTCGCCCCTGCATCGGCAGCATTATTCGTCCTTGTCGTCGACCCGCACTCACTGTCGGTCCAATCAAGGAGAACAATGTTTCCTGAGATAACACTGCGGTCTCCGGCATCAAAGGCGGTACATCCAGACTTCTGTGTAGGAGGGTAAACCAGTGCCCCTGTCACAGGCGTCATGGAGGCCCAGTTGAAATTGACGGAATGGCTTGAGGGGTAGACGCCGGCAATCTCGCCAGGAGAATTTACTCGAAACCCATCGAGGATGTCGGTACTGTCGACCGAGGAAGCCACGGTAATGGCCTGACCCGAGGTGCCCGGAGAACCAACAACGTAAAAGGTGTCGCCCGAATTGCCCGCAGAGATGACCACAATCACGCCGGCAAGGGCAGCGTGGTCACTTGCTACTGCGTCGGTATCGTAAGCAGCGCCAAAGTCAGAGCCTAAGGACATATTGATCACATCGAGGTGATCGGAAAAACTTCCATCCTTGTTGGGGTCGACGGCCCATTCGATGGCCTGGGTCGTAAGGTTGGTGGAGCCGCTGCAACCGAAAATTCGCAGAGCATAGAGGCTCGCTTTCGGGGCCACTCCGGGACCGATCCTGAGGGAACCGAACGGCGTTGAAGTATCATAGGAACCCGTATAGGTCGATCCATCTCCATTGACTCCGTATCCGGCCACTGTGCCAGCCACATGGGACCCATGACCATTACAGTCCATCGGGTCGGGATCAGGTTTGGGAATGCTTTTTGTAGGATCGTCCGCATTGTAATCATCCCCAGCGAAATCATATCCGCCAATGACCTTTGGGCCGCTTGGGAAGTACCCTGGCGTATCTCCGATGATCGTCGGATCGTTGGTGGCATATCCTGTCCCCGGACCTCCGAAGTCTGTATGCAAGTAGTCAATACCGGTATCGATGATGCCGATCTTGATCCCCTCTCCCCTGTTCCCGGAGCCAGCGATCCACGCATAGGGAGCACCGATTAAGGGGACGCTCGATGCATTATCAAGAAACTTGGGAATGAGCCGATGAACCGCTTTTACGCCGGGCATTTTTCTGATCTGATCCAGCTTCCCAGCATCCACCTGGACGGCAATACCGTTATAAACGCGCTGCACCCGGTATATCGGCGTCGCGTTGATCTCAGGAGCGGTCAAGAGCGTAAGCATCGTTATCTGAATCGAGTCGATCCTGTTGAGCTCGATCTGAGCGGTTGAAATCGCACGGGCTTTCGAAATGGAAGGGCCCATTGAAGCACCTCTTGCCAATTCATTTGCATAGACCACGGTGGTGGGTTGATCCGTCAGTTCGATCATCACATCCACTGACACTGGCTTCTGAGAAAGAGGACCTCCCGAAATCACCTCTTGCGGTCTCGGCAAAATCTCTTCCTTTGCCTGAGCCAATCCAGGAGAAGAAAAGAAAAAACCAGAGCCTGCCCCAAACAGAGCAAAGACACACAGGACATACCGCAAGGTTCTAAACATCATTTTGGGGTCCCCTCCTCAAATCGATTACTTTTGCGAATTCTAACACGGAGTATGGCCTCTTCGTCAAGAAGATTTTCATTTATCTCTCACAGAGTCATGGGAGAACGAAAGCTCTTAGCGAAAACCCTTGATTTTTGATCGTCAATGTTATAAATGGTTTCCAATCCAACGGAGGCTTTCTCATGCCTGTCGGAATCTTCGTTGCCCTTTTCGGCTATCTTCTGGGGTCCGTCCCCACCGGTCTCCTCCTGGCGAGGCTCTTTTCAAAGGCCGATCCGAGAAAAGAGGGGAGCAAGAATATCGGAGCGACCAACATTTTCCGCACAGCCGGTAAAGGACTGGGAATTCTGACCCTCGTCGGAGACGCGGTCAAAGGCGCTCTTCCCGTATGGATTGCCATCCACTGGGGCCTTGCCCCGGTATGGATCGGGCTCGCCGGCCTGAGCCCGTTCCTCGGTCACATCTTTCCTATCTTTCTCGGATTCAAAGGAGGCAAAGGGGTTGCCACAGCTCTCGGTATCTATCTGGTCATCTCTCCGATCGCAGTGGCGATCGATTTTTTCCTCTTCGCGGGAATTGTCTGGAAATGGAGATACATCTCTCTCGGCTCGATCATCAGTGCTCTCAGCATGCCTATCCTGATCGCCTTTCTCAGGGACGACTCCCAAGTCTATTTCGCCCTGAGCCTCATCGTTGCCGCATTGATCCTTCTTCGCCACCAGGCGAATATCGCGAGGCTCCTTTCCGGCAACGAAAATAAGTGGAAAGGAAAATAGCAGAACGCTCAAAGCTGAAAGGATAAGGATAAGGATAAGGATAAGGTTAAGGTTAAGGTTAAGGTTAAGGTTAAGGTTAAGGTTAAGGTTAAGGTTAAGGTTAAGGTTAAGGTTAAGAAGCCTGTTTGGTGTAAAAGCAGAGGGCTATGGTCAGTGGGGCGAGACTTTTATTGATCACGTGACTTCTCAGAGTTTTCTCAAGGCCGTGCGGAGTCTTTTCTCTTTCTTGGAAGGCCTTCGCGATGGCCCTTTTCGCTTTGAACTTCCATATTCCCCATCCTCCGGCTCGATCTCCTTTTCAACCATCCCCCTCGACCCCTCTAACCGCTCCATGAATTGCTCTGAAGGAATCACGGCTACGGCCATTTTCTCCGCATACCTCGCGATCTCCCGGTCCGAGCTTACGACGACCGCTCCCGCTCCCTTGTCTCGAACCATTCTTTTAATCACCTCATCT
>Ga0031655_10000880_pt1 | contig 18482 bp, 16 predicted proteins | sample FrelakmetHBP12HB_FD_55187 | JGI IMG/M metagenome (GOLD analysis project Ga0031655, IMG submission 55187) | Freshwater lake sediment microbial communities from the University of Notre Dame, USA, for methane emissions studies -HBP12 HB | ecosystem: Environmental > Aquatic > Freshwater > Lake >... | reverse complement strand
TGTTCCTTTTCTCAGGATTAGATTGTACTACGGTTGTAAATCGTGAATTTGGAATTCACCAACCAATGACGTTATGGTTAGATTTGTCAGACAATTGACATTCCTCCCTTTTTTGGTTAAACTAGTGGTATAGTTGTCAGACAAGTGAATTTGGATTGATCGTTAAAGAGTCTAATAGTCTGATCGTCAGATAAGTTGTTCCCACCCCTAAAAACGATGAGCACTCTTCTGGTTAAGAATGCCACAGTTCTTGTGACCATGGATGACCGCCAGCGGGAGATCCCCGAGGGTGGTCTTTTTGTGCGGGATGGGTCCATCGAGCAGGCGGGCCCGACCAGCGAACTCCCGCAAGCCGCGGATGAAGTGCTCGACCTGCGCGGGCACCTGCTCCTGCCGGGGCTGGTGAATACCCACCATCATTTCTACCAGACGCTGACGCGGGCCGTCCCGGCCGCCCAGGATGCCAATTTATTCCACTGGCTCAAGACGCTCTATCCCATCTGGGCACGCATGTCGCCGGAGGATATCTTTATTTCCACCCAAACTGCCCTGGCGGAAATGGCCCTCTCCGGCTGTACCACCGCTTCAGACCATCTATACCTGTTTCCCAACGGGGCGCGCCTCGATGACGAGATCGCGGCGGCACAGGAGATGGGCGTCCGCCTGCAGGCCAGCCGCGGCTCGATGTCACTGGGTGAATCCAAAGGCGGACTCCCGCCCGATTCAGTGGTGGAACCCGAAGAGGTAATCNTGGCCGACAGCCAGCGGCTCATCCAGCGCTATCATGAGGCGAAACCGGGGGCATTCGTGCAAATCGTCCTGGCACCCTGCTCGCCTTTCTCTGTGACCGGCGAATTGATGAAGCAATCGGCGAAACTGGCGCGTGAAAGCGGTGTCCATCTGCACACGCACCTGGCCGAGACCGAGGACGAGCAGGAGTTCTGCCTGCAAAAATTCGGCTATCGTCCCGTACCCTACATGCAGTCCGTGGACTGGGTGGGGGAGGACGTCTGGTTCGCCCACGCCGTGTACGTCAACGGTGAGGAAGTGAAGACCTTTGCCAGCCATGGCTGCGGTGTGGCGCACTGCCCCAGCTCCAACATGCGCCTGGCCTCCGGGATCGCCCCGGTTAAAGAGTACCTGAGGGCGGGCGTGAAGGTCGGGCTCGGTCTGGACGGTTCGGCTTCCAATGACAGCTCGCACATGCTGGCCGAAGTCCGCCAGGCGATGCTATTGTCCAGGCTCCGGGAAGGAATCACGGGATATTCCCGGTCAGGCCCCTCCCCTGCGCCCCTTCCCATTTCCTCCGGAAATGGAGAGGGAAAGAGAGTAAGGCTGATGACGGCGCGGGAAGCCCTGCGGCTGGCCACGCGCGGCGGTGCGGCTGTGATTGGCCGGTCCGATATCGGCAGTCTCGAGGCCGGGAAATGCGCTGACTTCTTTGCGATCAATCTAAATCGCTTGGATTACGCTGGCGCGCTGCACGACCCGGTGGCGGCGGCGGTGTTCTGCCACCCGGTGCGGGCCGATTTCACTTTTGTCGGCGGCAGGCCAGTGGTCCGCGAGGGGCACTTGGTGCCCGTGGATGAGGTGAAACTGGTCGAACGGCACAACCGGGCGTCCAGGCGTTTGCTGGAGGGCAAATGAACGACGCGAACGATTCCCTGCTCGAGCGGACCCTGAAACTCCCTGACCGACTGGAGGCTGCCATCGCCGGGTTGGACGAAACCCAGCTCGACCTTAAGCTCAAGAGAGGCTGGTCCATCCGGGAGTACGTGCATCACACCGTCGAGGGCGAGCTGATGTGGCAGATATTCCTGCGGGCCATCGTGGGCACGGACGGCATTGAGTTCCCCATCCAATGGTACTTTGCCATCTCCCAGGATGAGTGGACCAAGCGTTGGGTCTCCGGGAAGCGGGCCATCGGCCCGAGCTTGGCTCTCTACCGCGGCAGCACTGCCAGCCTGGCCGAACTGCTGCGCAACCTCCCACCCGAAGCCTGGAACCATTACGGGCGAGTCACATGGCCGGGCGCCGACAAGGAAACACGACTGACCGTCCGAGATATTATTCTTATGCACCTCGGCCACATGGACCAGCACACCGGTGACATCCAGGCCATCCGTACGCTGCACAATTGTTGAGGACCCTTATGCCTTTAGATCCAACCCGTACATTAATCGACGTTGCCATGGGCCGAACACCGGCCGACCTGTTAATTCGCAAAGGTACCTGGGTCTGTGTGCAATCCGGTGAATTTGTACCCGATACGGACATTGCCATCAAGGATGGGCGCATCGCCTATGTGGGTCCGGAGGCCGCGCTTGCCCTGACGAAAGATACGCGGGTGCTGAACGCTGAAGGCAAGTACTTGGTGCCGGGGCTGCTCGACGGCCACACACACATCGAATCGGGCATGCTGACCGTCACCGAGTTTGTGCGAGCGGTCCTGCCGCATGGCACCACCGGCCTGTTCATTGACCCGCACGAGATCGCCAATGTGTTCGGGTTGAAGGGTGTCAAGCTAATGGCGGATGAAGCCGCCCTGCAGCCGGTTCACATCTGGGTGGAGGTACCCTCCTGCGTTCCCTCCTCGCCCGAACTGGAGACACCCGGTGCGGAGATCACGGCCGAGGATGTGGCAGAGGCCATGCAGTGGGACAACGTCATCGGCCTGGGCGAAATGATGAACTACACCGGAGTGGCGGCGGGGGATCCCAAGATGCTGGCTGAAATGGAGACAACCCGGACGGCTGGGAAAGTCATCGGCGGACACTACGCCTCCCCGGACCTTGGGCAGGCGTTCCATGCTTACGCCGCCGGCGGCCCCGAAGATGACCACGAGGGCACACGAGTCGAAGACGCGGTAGCGCGCGTCCGCCAGGGGATGCGGGCCATGCTGCGCTATAGTTCAGCTTGGCAGGATGTGGCCGCCCAGGTGCCTGCCATAACCAAACTCGGCCTAGACCCGCGGCACTTCATCCTCTGCACGGACGATTCCCATGCCGGGACGCTGGTCAGCGACGGACACATGGACCGCGTCGTCCGGCATGCCATTGCCCAAGGGCTGCCCCCCATGACGGCGCTCCAGATGGCCACGATCAATACCGCGGAGTATTTCGGCGTCAGCCGCCAGGTGGGCATGATCGCCCCCGGACGCTGGGCCGATATCCTGCTGGTAGATGACTTGAAGAATTTCCGCGCCGAACTGGTGGTGAGGCGCGGACAGGTGGCTGCTGATCATGGCAATCTGCTCATCGACCTGCCGAAGGTTGAGTATCCTGAATGGGTCAGAAATTCCGTCCATCTCAAGAAGGCTCTCACTGCGGATGATTTCCGCCTGCGGACAGCGTTGAAAGTGGAACGGGCAACATGCAATGTCATTGGCGTCATCGAGAACCAGGCGCCGACAAAACATTTGCAGATGACCTTGCCAATTAAAGACGGAGATGTACAATTAATACCAGGGCTGGCCAAAGTGGCGGTCGTCGAGCGGCATCACAAGACCGGCATNGTGCAACTCGGACTGGTCAGCGGCTTCGGCTTCAGCGAAGCATGCGCCATTGCTTCCACCGTAGCCCACGACTGCCATCATATGCTGGTGATTGGTACGGACGATAAAGATATGGCGATCGCCGCAAATAAGCTGGCCGAAACCGGCGGCGGACAGGTGGTGGTGAAAAAAGGCAAGGTCATCGGCCTGGTTGAGTTGACAATCGCCGGGCTGATGTCCACCGAGAAAGCCGATAAGGTCGCAGCAAAAGTCAACACCATCCTGGAGGGCTTCCGTGCCTGCGGAAGTGAGATCAACAACCCGAACATGACTATGAGCCTACTGGCGCTAGTGGCCATCCCCGAAATGCGCATCTCGGACAAAGGCCTGGTGGATGTGGTCCACTTCACTATCAGGCCGGTCATCGAAGGGCCTGCTGAATAGGAGCAAGGTATGAGTCATTATCCATTTCGACGCCTGCAAAGCGAACTGGCGGAGATGATCAATTCGCTCCCCGCCGAGACCCGCCTGCCTTCCGAGCCAACCCTAGCTAAGAAGCTGGGAGTCTCACGCGCCACGCTGCGCGAGGCTATGCGTTCTTTCGAGGGGCAGGGAATGATCCGCCGCCGTCAGGGGGTTGGCACCTTCGTAGCCGCCAAAGTCCCGGTGATGGATACCGGCCTGGAGATCCTGGAGAGCATCGAAACCATTGCCCAGCGTTCCAGCCTGACGGTCAGGATGGGCGAATTGCAGATCCAGCAAGTTTCGGCAGACGAAGGATTAGCCGGTCTACTGAACCTGGAGGCCAGTGCGGAACTGACACAAGTGAGGCGCATCATCCTTACCGATGCCCGCCCGATCGCCTATCTGGTGGATACCCTGCCGATGGACATCCTGGCGGTTGACGAGCTTCCGTCCGGATTCACCGGTTCGGTACTGGACCTGTTACTGCGACGCGGCGACCCGAAGCTGATCCAGTCCCGGACCGAGATCAAAGCCATCGGAGCCACGTCGGAAGTGGCGCGCGCCCTGCAGATCCAGCGCGATGATGTCCTACTTTACTTTGCAGCCCAACTCTATTCGGAAGACAGCCGTGTGGTCGACTATTCCATCAGTTATTTCCTGCCCGGATATTTCCGCTTCCACGTGGTGAGACGGGTGGGCTAGGGCAAGTCGTTAGTTACCAGTCGTTAGTTGTTAGTCGTAAATCGTAATTTTTATGCTTCGATTTACGAATCTTATTTTTCAAATTTCGGAGGTGTTAAAATGCGTAGTTTTTCTGGCCGGGACATCCTGTCCCTCAAAGATTTCGAAAGGCAAGAATTCTTCCATGTTTTCGATGTTGCGGCTGAACTTGAGCCGATTGCCGTTAGCCGCCGCAACAGCGACCTGCTGGCTGAAAAGACCCTGGTGACGGCTTTCTACCAGCCGTCCACCCGCACGCGCCTCGCGCACGAAGCAGCCATGCACCGTCTTGGTGGGCACGTGACCGGATTCGCGGATGCCAAGATGACGCGAGCCGGTGACTTCTACCAGGAATCCATCAAGGATACCGTCAAGATGCTGGAGTTCTACGGCGATGTAATCGTGATACGCCACTTCCAGCAGGGCGCCCCGCACGAGGCGGCCAAATGGGCCTCGATCCCGATCATTAACGGCGGCGACGGCTGGGGTGAACACCCGACCCAGATCCTGACCGACCTCTACACCGTGCTGAAGGAAAAAGGCACCATTGACGGTCTGACCTGGCTGGCGGTCGGCGATATGCGCATGCGCACCATGCACTCGCTTGGTTATGCCCTGAGCCAGTTCGACTGCCCGATCACCTTTGTCTCCCCGCCGGAGATGTCGCTGACCGAAGAGTTCAAAACCGAACTCAGGCAATTCAGCGTCAACTTCCGCGAGGCCGAGCACGTTGAGCAGGCCATCGCCGAGGCGGATGTCATCCTGGTCGAGCCGGTGGTCCAGCCGGACTACACCAAATCCCGGGACGAACGCGCCGGGAAAGAGGTGGGTCTCACCCCCGCCAACTACAAGATCACGCGTGAACTGCTGGAGAAGAAAGCCAAATCGGATGCCATTCTGCTGCACTCCCTGCCGCGCATGGACGAGGTCCCGACCGACGTGGACATCACCCGCTGGTCGCGCTACTGGCAGGAAGCCTTCAACGGCGTGGTCATGCGCATGGCGCTGCTGGCATTGGTTTTAGGAGCAATGGAGTAAGACAGGAGAGTAACTTATGCAAACATTTTTGCATGGCCGCGATATGATCGGCGACCTGGATTTTACGAAAGAGGAAGTTGAAACTGTCCTGGATGTAGCCTTCGACCTGAAACGCAAGCGCGCCCTGAATGAGCCGCATCCCTACCTGCGTGACAAGGTACTGGCGATGTTGTTCTTTTTCTCGTCCACCCGCACACGCGGCTCGTTCGAAGCCGGGATGGCCCAGTTGGGCGGGCATGGCGCGTTCATCGAGAGCAAATCCACCCAGATTTCGCACGGCGACANGCCCAAGGAAATTGGCGAGATCTTCGGTCGCTACTACGACGGCATCGCCATCCGCCACGTGGACTGGGGCATCGGCAATGGCTATCTCAACGCGGTTGCCAAAGCCTCGCGCGTCCCGGTGCTCAACATGCAATGCGACATCTACCATCCCTTCCAATGCCTGGCTGACCTGATGACCATCGTCGAGAAAAAAGGTCGGGACCTGCGCCGTAAAAAGATGGTCATCTCCTGGGCCTACGCGTCTTCTTACCAGAAGCCGATGTCTGTCCCGCAGTCGCTCATCCTGCAAATGCCGCGCTTCGGTCTGGATGTGGTCCTGGCGCATCCGCCGGAATTCAGATTGATGCCTGAAATCATGGAACAAGCCCAGGAACAGGCGCGCAAGTTTGGCGCCGGCTTTGAAGTAGTGGATGACATGGAAGCCGCTTTCAAAGATGCAGACATTGTCTACGCCAAATCCTGGGGTGCGATGGTTCATACACCGGACCNGGAGGAGGGCGCCAAGATCATCAAGAAGTACCCGCACTGGATCACCGACGAGCGCAAGATGGCCCTGGCGAAACCGGATGCCATCTACATGCACCCGCTCCCCGCTGACCGCAACATCGAGGTCACGGATGGCGTGATGGACGGGCCGCAGTCCGTGGTGTATGATGAAGCCGAGAACCGCATGCATGCTCAGAAGGCCGTCATGGCCTTAACCATGGGTTAGGAGTCGTTATGTCCGAAAGAACTCGAAAAGTCGCGGTAGTCGCCATCGGTGGCAATTCCCTGATCAAAGACGAGAAACATAAAAGCGTCGAAGACCAGTACCAGGCTGCCAAGGAAACCACTTATCACATTGCCGATATGATTGAGCAGGGCTGGGACGTAGCCATCGGTCATGGCAACGGCCCGCAGGTCGGGTTTATCCTGCGGCGGTCCGAAATCGCTGCGAAAGTGGAAGGAATGCACGAGGTCCCGCTGGATGTATGCGGCGCGGACAGCCAAGGTGCAATCGGGTACGCGTTGCAGCAGACGCTACAGAATGAACTCTACCGGCGCGGCATCAAGAAGGCGGTTGCTACGGTCGTGACCCAGGTGCTGGTGGATAAAAACGACAAAGCCTTCCAGAACCCGTCCAAGCCAATTGGCGGTTTCATGGACGAGGCTGAGGCCAAACGCCGCCAAAAGGACCTCGGCTGGAGCGTGGTGGAAGATGCCGGGCGCGGCTGGCGGCGCGTGGTGGCCAGCCCGCTCCCGAAGGAAGTGGTCGAACTCGAGTCGGTTGAGGCCCTGATCAAGGCCGGGACAGTGGTTGTCACAGTAGGCGGGGGCGGCATCCCGGTCATTGACAAGGGGAAGGGCGAGTATGTTGGAACAGCAGCCGTCATTGATAAGGACTTTGCCTCCAGCCTGCTGGCCCGCCTGATCAAAGCCGACCTGCTGCTCATCTCCACTGCGGTAGAGAAGGTGGCGCTTAACTTTGGCAAACCCGACCAGAAATGGATTGACCGGATGAGCCTGGCCGAAGCCAGGCAATACCTGGCCGATGGGACGCACTTTGCCAAGGGCTCAATGGCCCCCAAGATCCAGGCCATCATCTGGTTCCTGGAGGCCGGCGGCAAGCAGGCNCTCATCACCAACCCGGAGAATATCGGCCGCGCCCTCAAAGGCGAGACCGGTACCTGGATCGTGCCGTAGCTTTTAAGATTCGCTGTCGTGATAGAATTACAGATGTTTAGACAACATGGTTTCCAGTATTGCTCTCGAAAGGAGGTGAGCGCAGGGGTTAATCAGTCTTATTCCTGTGTTTTATGTACGTTCCATATTCCCGGATATTCAATCAAAAATACTCTCTAGGAGGAGTATTCTATGCGTAAAACTATTTTTCGTCTCGCCTTACTCAGCATGGTTGTCGCTTTCGCAGTGACAGCCTGCGGGCCGAGCGCCACAACTGTTGCACCCACAATGGCGCCGCCGACAATGGTACCGCCCACAATGGTGCCACCCACAGTGGTGCCGCCCACAACCGTGCCACCCACTCCGCAGCCTTTTGTTTTCGGTATGCTCCTGGTCGGCGCGAAGAACGACAACGGCTGGAGCCAGGCAACCTTTGATGGCGGCCAGTATGTTGAGCAGCAGATCCCCGGCGCGAAGATGCTCTATCTCGAAAACGTCTATTCCAATTCCCCGTCCTATCCCGGACAGGTGGCTTCCCAACTGGCCGATCAGCTGGTCTCGCAAGGCGCCAAGCTGATCTTCTTCAACTCAGACGACATGAAGGATGAGGCTCTTAAATTCGCGCAGGCAAATCCCACCATCTACGTCATCGGTGTTTCGGATGACTGGACCTGGAAGGATGGCAAGAATTATACGGCTTCGGCCAACCAGGTCGATATCATGGGCCGCATGGAATACATGAAAATGATCGCCGGCTGCGCGGCCGCCCTGACCACCCAGACCGGTAAAATCGGGTTCCTTGGTCCATTGATCAATGACGAAACCCGTCGACTGGCCTCCTCGGCCTTCCTGGGCGCTCAATACTGCTGGACCAAAGTCCTAGGTAAAGATCCCACCGCCTTGACCTTCACCGTCACCTGGATCGGCTTCTGGTTCAACATCCCGGGCTTCACTTCCGACCCGACCCAGGTCGCGGACAATTTCTTCAACACCGGCTATGATGTGGTCATCTCTGGCATCGACACTACCGAAGCGCTGGTCGAGGCCGAGAAGGCCCACCAGGCTGGCAAGTCGGTCTGGGCGCTTGCCTATGACTACAAGAGCAACTGTAGCGTGGATCCAGACATCTGCCTGGGCGTCCCGTACTTCAACTGGGGCCCTGCCTTTTTGGCTACTGTTAAGACCGCCATCGATGGCACCTGGACGGAGAACTTCCAGTGGAATGCCCCGGATTGGACCAACATCAATAACCCCGATACCGGTGCGGTCGGCTTCAACAAGGGCGCTGGCCTGAGCGCCGACAACTCCACCAAGCTGGATGCCTTCATTGCCCAGCTGGCCAGCGGCCTGAATCTGTGGACCGGCCCGATCAACCTGCAGGATGGCACGGTCTACCTGACGGCTGGTACTGTAGCCACCGATCAGCAGATCTGGTACCTGCCGCAACTTCTTAAGGGCATGGAAGGTAACAGCGTTCCCACCCAATAGTCAATTAAATCTTTTTAGGGAAGGATTCCGCCTTCCCAGTATGCTTCATCCCAACCCCTCTCCCTCCGGGAGAGGGGCAGGGATGAAGTCAGGACAGTTGCATGGACGTAGAACTCCGCGATATTGATAAAACTTTTGGCGCGGTACATGCCAATGTTGGCATTAACTTGAAAGTCCCTGCCGGAACCATCCAGGGCCTCCTGGGGGAAAACGGTGCCGGCAAAAGCACCCTGATGAAGATATTATCCGGATTTATTCGGGCAGACGCGGGAGAAATCCTCCTGGATGGTCACCCGGTTATCATTCGTTCCCCTGCAGATGCCATCCAGCATGGGGTGGGGATGCTGCACCAAGACCCGTTGGACATCCCTCCAATGCGGGTGATAGATAACTTCATTCTGGGTCGTAAAGGCGGCCTGACCACCGACCACACGGAAGCGGAACGCGATTACAGGCGCCTGGCGGAAGAGTTTTCTTTTTTCATAGACCAAGACGCTTACGTGGATACATTGACGGTGGGAGAACGCCAACAACTGGAAATCCTGCGATTGATCTGGCTGGGGGCTAAGACATTGATTTTCGATGAACCCACCACTGGCATCAGCGCGGCTCAGAAGATGAAACTGTTCGCTGCCCTGCGCCTGCTTGCGAAGCAGGGCAAGACTATTCTATTCGTCTCACATAAACTGGAAGACGTGGAGGGCCTGTGCCACCGCGTGGCGGTGCTGCGCCAGGGAGTGCTGGTTGGCGAAGCGAACCCACCTTACACCACGAAAAAATTGGTCGAACTGATGTTTGGAAAGACCATCTCGGTGGGCGAGCGCAATCCCTGCGGTGGGGGGAAAGCCTCCCTCAGCCTGCGCAACCTATCGGTTGAAGATTACCGGCTCAAGGTCCAGAACGTATCGTTGGATGTATGCTGCGGTGAAGTCATCGGCCTGGCTGGGATGGAGGGCAGCGGACAAAGTCTTTTTCTGCGCTCGGTGGCAGGTCTTGTGCGGACTGTTGGCGGGCGTATCCTCCTGGACAACCAAGACCTAACGGGCAAGTCCTATCATGTTTTCAAACACCATGGCGCAGCGTTTTTACCTGCTTCGCGCTTGGAGGAGGGATTGGCGGCAGGAATGAACCTGACGGAGCACATCGTCCTGGCAGAAGAGGCGCGCGGTTTTTTCATCAATTGGGAAAAAAGCAAGGAACTGACCCAGAGCCGCATCGCTGCCTTCAACATCCATGGAACACCCGCCAGCCCGGTCGAGAGCCTTTCGGGAGGCAACCAACAGCGGGCTTTACTGGCGCTGCTGCGTGAGCCTTTATCACTGCTGCTGCTCGAGCACCCGACGCGCGGCCTGGACATCGAGTCGACCATTTACATCTGGTCGAAGCTCAAAGAACGCTGTCGTCAGGGAACGTGCATCCTGTTCATTTCGTCCGACCTTGAAGAAATATTGCAATACAGCGACCGTGTGCTGGTCTTTTTCAGCGGTAAAGTGGCGAAACCGTTGGAGTCGACCTCCCTATCCATCGAAAAACTTGGCGAGCTGATCGGCGGCAAGGGCTGGCCCGAATCCAATTCAGGGAAGAGCACATGAAAAAGAATACCTGGATCAACGTTGGTTTTCAGATAGGCGCGCTGGTGGTGGCATTATTAATTTCAACACTGCTCCTGGTGGCCGCCGGGGCACCACCTCTAAAGGCCTATGGCAGCATCGTCAGCGGAGCTTTCGGCTCGCTGAATAACATCGAGAATATCCTGATCACCTGGTCGCCGCTTTTATTGACGACGGCGGGCGTGCTGATCACGTTTTCAGCCGGATTATGGAATATCGGCATCGAAGGGCAAATGACCCTGGGGGCGATCTTCGCCACAGGCGTGCTGCGGGTGCTCCAAAATACCCAACTGCCGCCGGCGCTGATCATCATCCTCGGCACCCTGGCCGGAATTATCGGCGGGGCATTCTGGGCAGCCCTGGCGGGTGCATTGAAGACCTTTGGAGGAGTTAACGAAATATTCGGCGGCCTGGGTTTGAACTTCGTGTCGACCGCCCTGACCATCTACCTGGTGTTTGGTCCCTGGAAGCGACCCGGGGTAGGGTCGATGTCGGGGACACAGCCTTTCGACCAGAAATTGTGGCTCCCCAGCCTGCCTCACTCGGGGCTCAGTCCATGGGCGCTTGGTATATCGCTGGTGGTCATCTTCGCAGTCTATTTTATGCTGCGAGGCACGCACCTGGGCTTACGCCTGAAAGCGGTGGGTAAAAACAGCAAGGCGGCCTTCCTGATGGGCGTCCCCACCTGGCAATACAGCATGTTGGCTTTCCTGCTGTGCGGGGCATTTGCTGGTTTGTCGGGAGCAATCCAGGTGACCAGCGTCTACCACCGTTTGCTGCCAAATATTTCTGGCGGGTTTGGGTTCCTGGGATTGATGGTGGCCATGCTGATCAACTACCAGGCACTGTGGGCAGCGCCCATCGCGTTCTTCTTTGCCGCCGTGAACATCGGGAGTGTCCAACTGCAGATCCAATATAAGCTGGACTCTTCCTTTGCAGGTGTGCTGCAGGATTTGCTGGTGCTGCTGGTGCTGCTGGGCGAAGGCGCACGCCAACGCTTTTTGAAGAAGGTTTAGGAGCCGCTATGGATTCGAATATGATCTTGATCGGTCTGGCTGGAGTCCTGGCAACGGCTGCTCCGGTCTTGTTTGCTGTCATCGGTGAGACGATCACCGAGCGCGCCGGGATCATCAACCTGTCGATGAACGGGTCGATCCTGCTCTCGGCCATGGGCGGTTTCGCCGTCGCCTATCGGACCGGGAGCCTGGCACTTGGATTTCTGGGGGGCATGCTCATCGGCATGCTGGTGGCGTTCATTGTGGCGTTCAGCAGCATCACCCTCCACCAGTCCCAAGTGGCGGTCGGATTCGTTCTGGCGTTGGCTGGCCGTGACCTCTCCTACTTCCTTGGCGTTCCCTATATGAACATTTCCGGCCCGGTTTTAAAGGGCCTGTCCATTCCCCTTCTGAAGGATATTCCCATTCTGGGGCCATTATTCTTCCGGCAGAACTTGATAACCTACATCAGTTACATCCTCATCGTCCTAGCCTGGCTGTGGATTTTCCGCACCCGGCCCGGATTGATGCTGCGCGGCATCGGCGAACGCCCGGCGGCGGCTTACGTGCGCGGCGCGAATGTCAACCTGCTGCGCTACGTTTATACCGTCATCGGCGGTGCGTTCATCGGCCTGGCAGGACCGGCTTACACCCTGAACGTCAAAGCTGGATGGATGGGGACGCAGACCGGCCTGGACGGCATCGGCTGGATTGCTCTTTCGATAACCATCTTTGGCGGCTGGAATCCGCTGCGGGCGGCGTTTGGCGCCTATTTATTTTCCTTCCTGCAATGGCTGGGCTTGGTGCTCCAGTCCAAGATTCCGGGCGTTCCCACCCAGGTCCTCCAAGTGGCGCCCTTCCCTTTGATGATCCTGACCCTCCTGCTGGTCAACATCAGCGACGCCGAATGGGTGCAGCGCGTGCTGGCGGCCATGCCGGAAGGAGTCCGACGCTTGATGATGAAATTGCTCCGGGCGTTACGGGCCTCGCCGCCCGCCTCGCTAGGTGTGCCGTTTGAGTCTGAATGAGATTGCAGGGCGACTTGTCAAGTCGCCCTACGTTATAATGGGGCTATGGCCAAATTTATTGGATATCGTTGTTCGCTTTGCAATACCGAATACCTGCCTGGCCAGGTGACTTACACCTGTCCCAAGGACGNGGGCAACCTGGATGTGGTGCTGGATTATGACGCCATCCGGCAGAAATTCCAACCCGAGGACCTGACTTCCCGCGCCGAAGACTCACTCTGGCGCTATTTACCACTTTTACCCGTGCCCGACCCGGGCGGGGAAGGGACCCCCATCCGGGCTGCCGGTTGGACGCCGGTCTTCACGCTGAGCCGGCTGGCGGAGAAACTCGGTCTCGAGCATCTCTGGCTCAAGGACGAGAGCCGCAACCCGACAGCTTCCTTTAAAGATCGTGCCAGTGCAGTGGTGGTGGCACGGGCCCGTGAAATCGGTGCGGAGGTGGTTGTTACAGCCTCCACCGGCAATGCCGGGGCGGCCCTGGCCGGCATGGCTGCTGCGATAGGACAGAAAGCAGTCATCTTTGCGCCGAAATCCGCGCCCCCGGCGAAAGTGGCTCAGATGCTCGTTTTTGGCGCCAAAGTCATCCTGGTGGACGGAACTTATGACGAGGCTTTCGACCTGACCATCAGAGCCGCGCAGGAATTTGGCTGGTACTGCCGTAATACAGGCTATAACCCGTTCACGGCCGAAGGGAAAAAAACTGCCGCACTGGAAATCTGGGAATGGTATAACCTGACAAAGGAATGGATGATAGAACACGGCGGGTCTATCGGTGACGTTCCGTTGACCATATTCGTTTCGGTCGGTGATGGGAACATCATCTCCGGAATACACAAAGGCTTCAAGGATTTACTGGCCCTGGGGTGGATGGAGAAGATACCCCGGATAATCGGCGTACAGGCTGAAGGGTCTGCAGCGATAGCTAATGCCTTCCATTCCGGGACGGAAAAGATCATTCCTGTCTCTGCAAAAACGATTGCCGATAGCATCTCCGTGGATCTGCCGCGGGACGGCGTGCGGGCGGTACGTGCAGCCCGCGAGACCGGAGGCACATATATTCAAGTAAGCGATGGGGAAATCCTGCAAGCCATCGCCGCTCTCGGCCCGCTGGGAATCTTTGCCGAACCTGCCGGTGCGGCGGCCTATGCGGGCCTGGTGCGGGCAGTGGGGCAGGAGATTGTCAAGGCAGGCGACCCGGTACTGGTGCTGAATACCGGTTCCGGGTTGAAGGACGTGCGCGCGGCAATGCAGGCTGTATCCGCGGCCCCGGTGATCGAACCGACACTGGAGGCAGTCAAACGAATTCTATGAAACAGCAAGGCCACCAATGGAATCTATCCTTCCGTTACCTGGTTTTTGGAGTCGTATCCATTCTCCTGGCTGTGGGGCTCTGGTATATCCGCAGCATTTTGAAACCGTTGATTATTGCGGCGTTCATTGCCTATCTCATCCATCCTGCGGTTAATTATTTGACCCGGCGGTGGCGCCTGAGCCGCCCGGCGGCGGTCAACCTGGTTTATTTCATCACCCTGGCAGTGCTGATCGGCACGCCGTCAACGCTCACCCCCCTCTTTTTTGATGAAATTAAAGAGGTCATCACCGACACGCTCAATATTTTTGACCAGGTTATTGTTTGGATGATGAAACCCCATATCACCACCGTTATTCCGATTGACTTTGGGCAATTGGGCAACAGGTTGACCCAGTTCCGCAGCACCTTTCTATCGTCCCTCCCGGACCAGGCATTCCAGCTATTGGGAAAGACGTCCGTGACGGCCTTGTGGCTCCTGGTGATCCTGGTGGCAGTCTATTATTTCCTGGCTGCGTGGCCACGTATCCGCGATGGTTTTATCAACTCTTTCCCGGAGGCTTACCACCCCGAACTCAATGAACTGTACCANCGAGTACGCAGTGTCTGGATGAACTATTTGCGAGGTCAAATCCTATTGATGGCGATCGTGGGNGTGACTTTTACGATTGCCTGGACGGCGATTGGCGTTCCCGGAGCGCTGGCTCTGGGCGTTGCCGCCGGTTTCCTGACTTTGATCCCAGACGTCGGCCCATTCCTGGCAGCCATGCTGGCGGCTTTTGTGGCATTGCTCAAAGGTTCGAACTGGAGTTGGATGCCAGCCTCCAGCTTTGTCGTCATGTTGATCGTCGTAGCAGTCTATCTTTTCCTGATCGCCATTAAAAATATTTGGCTGCGACCGTTCATTCTGGGCCGCAGTGTCCACATGCATGAGGCGTTGGTTTTAATATCCATCATCATGTCGACGATCCTATGGGGCATTCTGGGTGCCCTGCTCATCGTCCCGGTACTGGCTTCAATAGGCGTGATCTTTGATTACCTGCGCCGGAGGATTTTGGGTATGCCGCCTTTCCCGACCACGGAACCGTTCGTCCTCGAATCCCCTCTGGCGTCCGGGTCTGAAAAGGTGGCAGCTTTGAAATCCAGAATTTCAAGAAAGAAAAAGGGGTAGCAGCATGNAAGTCACATTTTCGATTGTTGCTCCGATCTTTAACGAATTGGATAACCTGCCCGAACTCCACCGCCGCGTACNGGATGTGATGTCAGCTGTGGACGGGACCTGGGAACTGGTGCTGGTNGACGACGGTTCNACNGATGGCTCGACCGAGCGCATCCTCGAACTGGCAAAGCAGGACAAACACGTCCGNCCGGTGATTTTTNCGCGCAACTTCGGTCATCAAGTGGCGATCACGGCCGGCTGGGACTATGCGCGCGGCGATGCGGTGGTCATTATTGACGCTGACTTGCAGGACCCTCCGGAGGCGATCCCGGACCTGATCGCAAAGTGGCGTGAGGGGTACGAAGTGGTCTATGCGGTGCGCGCCGAACGCGAAGGGGAAACCTGGTTCAAGAAGACAACGGCAGCGCTGTTCTATCGAATCGTCCATCGCATTACCGACGTAAATATCCCGGTGGATACCGGCGATTTCCGCCTGATGGACCGCAAGGTGGTGGATGTGCTCAAGACGATGCGCGAGAGGCATCGTTTCCCGCGCGGCATGTCCGCCTGGGTGGGATTCCGGCAAATCGGTGTGCCGTATAAACGCGCCGCCCGTCATGCCGGTGTGACGAAGTACCCCTTCAACAAAATGTTCAAACTGGCGCTGAATGCCATCACCGGTTTTTCGTACTTTCCACTGCAACTGGCAACCTACTTTGGCTTTGTCGCGGCGGGGCTGGCGATCATTGCCATCCCGGTGGTCATCATCATGCGCCTGGCGGGGCACGGGGCTTTCCTCGGCCAGGCCACCACGCTGATCGCGGTGCTGTTCCTGGGCGGGGTGCAATTGATCTTCCTGGGTGTGTTGGGTGAATACCTGGGGCGGATTTATGATGAGGTCAAGGGGAGGCCTCTGTATATCGTGCGCGAAGGCCCGGAGCAATAATCACATTGAAGGAGCAGGCTTTGACCGGCAAAGAAAACGAACGCATGTCGGACATGGATTACAGACTCATGGTCTTCACTATGAATGTGATCGATATCCTCTTTTCCCATATCGAGAAACGAGTCGCCAGGTTCGGCATCCAGCCCGGTATGACCGTAGTGGATTACGGCTGCGGGCCGGGACGCTATACGATCCATTATTCCCGACTGGCCGGCCGGCAAGGAAAGGTCTATGCGGTTGACATACACGAGATGGCCATCGACCTGGTCAATCAGAAGATGGAAAAATATGGTCTGGACAACGTCGAGGCGGTACTGGCGAAAGGTTACGACAGCGGCCTACCCGATGCCATTGCAGACGTAGTGACAGCCATAGACATGTTTTTTGCCATTCGCGACCAGAAAGCCTTTTTAGCCGAGCTGAAGCGGATTGCCAAGCCGGACGGGATCCTGATTATCGACGACGGCCACCAGCCGCGCAGTGCCACGAAGGCGCAGATCGCCGAGGCAGGCAGCTGGTCAATCGTTGAGGAGACGAACGACCATTTGACCTGCAGACCGGCCTGATGGCCGCGTGATTTTGGGGGAGATCATCTATCATCATTAGGAGGCCGACTTTGCTTTACGATTTTGACAGAACCATCGACCGGCGCGGGACGAATTCCATCAAATGGCAAAAATATCCCCAAGATGTTCTGCCGCTGTGGGTGGCAGATATGGACTTCGCTGCGCCGGAACCGGTGCAGGAAGCCCTGCGCGGCGCCGTGGAGCACGGCATTTTCGGATACGAATCCCCCACCAGGGAACTGTGTGAAACTGTCGCCGCCCGGATGGACAAACTCTACGGCTGGCAGGTCTTGCCCGAAAGCGTGGTTGCCACACCGGGCGTAATCGCCGGGTTCAATGCGGCGGCGCGCACGGTTTGCACAGCGGGTCAGGGGATCGTGGTCCAGCCGCCGGTCTACCCGCCTTTCCTGTCAGTCCATAAGAACAGTGGGCTCCTCCGCCAGGATGCCCCGTTGAGGATGACAGTGGATGACGCCACCCTGCGGTACGCGGTGGATTTTAAGGTGTTCGAGCGGGCGATCAACTCAAACGGCGCACGGACAGGTATGTTCCTGCTCTGCAACCCCCATAACCCCACGGGGCAGGCTTATTCGCACGATGACCTGATCCACATGGCGGAAATTTGCCAGCGAAATAATATATTCATCTGTTCGGATGAAATCCACAGCGAGCTACTGCTGGGCAGCCCTTCAACCTCCGCCCAGGAGGCGGGACACCATATTCCCATTGCCTCCCTGGACCCGGAGATTGCCAACCGTACGATCACTCTCATCGCCCCGAGCAAGACATTCAACGTCCCCGGTCTTTTCTGCGGATTTGCCATCCTCCCCAACCCGGAACTGCTCAAACGTTATAAGGAGACTGTCGAGCAGATGGCGATGCATGTCAACAGCCTGGGGCTGACGGCGGCGCAGACGGCCTTCTCCGGGGCATGCGATGAATGGCTGGCGGCCCTACGCGTCTATCTGACGAGGAACCGGGATTTCCTGGTCGAGTATGTAAAACGCGAATTTATCGGGATCAATGTCACGGTCCCGGAGGCCACCTACCTGGCCTGGCTGGACTGCAACGAATTGGTCAGGTCCGGCAGAATCATTGGAACACCGTACGAGTTCTTCCTTAAGCAGGCCAAAGTGGGCCTTAACGAAGGCAAAGAGTTTGGGTCCGGCGGGGAGGGATTTGTGCGGCTGAACTTCGGATGTCCCAGGAAAACGCTGGAAGATGCACTGGAGCGGATGAAAGCCGCCNTGGCTTGAGAATATTAAGGCGGATGGNTATCATCCATCCGCCTGGTGGTTATTTCGAGAGGAAAGAGCGGGAATAAAAGCACCGTTCGTCGGGGGAGACGTCTGGCCCGAGCATGGAGCCTTCGGCCAGGTAGGTTCACCCGGTCTTTCCTCCTTTGCGGTTCACATCCATGTTTTCGGTGGGCACCTCCTTTCCAGGCCGGTTACGNCCTGAATCCATCATACAACGGATTCCATAAAATTACATTAAAAATAGCCATCAATTTTGAAATTACTGNATCTCCCTTTAGATGAACTTTTCTGCGNCGAAAGGCTCAGAAAGAACGGGATTCAGGTTCAGGCATTTATGCAGTACCNTGNAATTGTGCANACAAACGGGAAATCTCTCTCACCACGATGCCCCGGCTTTACGGAGATTCACATAGACTTGCAATTGAGTAATGCCTGCTTGAGTGGTTGTAGGGATATAAT
>Ga0031655_10000852_pt1 | contig 18832 bp, 17 predicted proteins | sample FrelakmetHBP12HB_FD_55187 | JGI IMG/M metagenome (GOLD analysis project Ga0031655, IMG submission 55187) | Freshwater lake sediment microbial communities from the University of Notre Dame, USA, for methane emissions studies -HBP12 HB | ecosystem: Environmental > Aquatic > Freshwater > Lake >... | reverse complement strand
GCCGCCAACAGCGAATTCCGCACATTGATTTATACCGGCGGCGAACCGCTGGTAAGACCGGATATTTTCGAATTGCTCAAACATTCGCAGCAGGCAGGTCTGGCCAATATCATCGCCACCAATGGCACATTAATTGACGAAGAAATGGCTTTTAAACTGAAGGATCACGGCGTTGTCTGTAATGCCATCAGCATTGACGCCGCCAATCCCGATATTCACGACTTTGTAAGGAACAAACCAGGATCTTTTGATTTGGCGCTTCGCGCTATTGAAGCCACGAAGAAAGCGGGCATCCTTTTACAAATAAATACAACGGCTATGGAATACAATATGCCGCACCTACCCGAGCTCATTGATTTTGCGGATGACTGCGGCGCCGGCATCATGCTAATGTATCAGCTTGTCGCTGTTGGCCGCGGAGAAAAAATTGAAAAAGCAACTTTAAAGAAAACCGCCAATAAATACTTAAGTGAACTTATCGCGCTCAAACAAAAGTCCGCCCATACGATTATCGAACCGGTCGCCGGCCCTCAATATTGGCCTTATATGCTGGAGAAAAACGGCATTCGTGACGGCCTCATGCTAAAAATTGCAGGTCTTGTTTTCCACGGCTGCGCGGCAGGGCGCGGTTTTGTTTACGTTAAGGCCAATGGTGACGTCTGGCCTTGCCCCTTTGTGGAAATCAGCGCCGGCAACATTAGAAAAATTGATTTTAATAAGATTTACTATGAATCGCCCGTTTTCCGGAATCTACGTAACCGGGAAAAAAATTTAAAAGGTATCTGCGGCGAATGCAATTACAAAACTGTTTGCGGCGGCTGCCGTGGACGCGCATTAGCTTACAGCGGTAATTATCTGGCAGAAGACCCGCGCTGTTTCGTCCATGAGAAAACAAAAAACATTTAACATGACTTCACCCGAAAGAGGCTCGACAATATGAACACTATAAAAATCAATCAGGACCAATTCAAAGAATTACTTAAAAACCCTAATGATAAATCTTTCGTTATGCTGAATCTTTTGAAATTTAAGAAAGAAGGCGGTAAAAAGTCATACGCCCGTTATCTTAAAGAAGCGAACAGGTTTATCGATGAAGTAGGAGGAAAACTTCTAATATTCAGCAGGCCGAAAGAACTTTTGACCGGAACCGAAACATGGGACCTTTTAATGCTGGTAAAGTATCCATCGCGTAAAGCATTCCTGGCGATGGCTAATAACCCTGATTACCTAAAAATTCACAGTTTCCGTGAAGAGGCGCTGGAGAATGCGGTTCTTTATGCGACAGACGAGATAGCCTTGCGCGATCTAATGCAGGAATGCCCGGAATAAGAACGTACATCCGCGCTGCTTTATCAATGAAACTCGCGGAAAACGAGCGTAGCAAAGTAATGAGGCTCAAGTTTCAGAAACAGCGTGCACTGAAACTTGAAGGCCGAATTATCCCAGGAGCGTCTCGACGTGGGATTTGAAGAGTTAGTTAAATTATCACGCCAAAGGCGGAGGGTAATGAGACTCAAACTTTAGGAGCGAAGCAAATAGAAGTTTGTTAGCCGAATTATCCCGTATAAGCAGGGGTATCGCAAATACCCGTGGTTCATGAGACTCAATTTTCTAAAAAGAAGTGCATGTGTTTAGATATCCCCTAATGCATTGCTTCCGTCCGGGGCCATTCGAGATAAAAGCGCCGAAAAGCCACGATTGACCAAATAGCTTCCACCAATCCGAACGGCCAGGCACCCTGAAGGAAACCATAAACTGATCCGAGTACGCAGGCTACTGCGAACCCCAGAACAAACCAACGGCTGCGTGCTTCGAAAGCATATCACACTAGCATGGCGATCACGGCAAATAATCCAAAAAGTGTAAGTCGATCCATATCAAGACTCCCTAAACCTGACAAATTTATAGTTCGCATAAAGTACGTGATTTTTTTGATAAGCCATTGCTTGTTCATGATTGAGCTATAATAATTTCAGCATTGTATGCCAAGGAAATTTTGGTCACAAAATGTGGGGTGTGACATCAGTGAGCGCACCGGGGGTACATTGCGACGTCCACCCTTATGAGAAATCCGCTCACCTGCCAAAAAGGTATCATACTGATTGATCCCATTCTTTAATGGCGGCATAAACCTGATGCGGGTCATTGGCTAATTCCACGCCTTTTAAAAAATATCTGTTCTGGAATATGCGGGCGGCAACCGCCAATAGTTGCACCTGTACCTCTGGTTTTTCCAGAGGGGAAAGACTCAGAAAAACATATTTTATCGGTTTTTCCGTGGCTACATCACTGACCCCCATTCTCGTCAAGCCGAGTGCAACAAGAGGTTTATCCAGACCGGCGATTCGCGCATGAGGTAAGGCCACACCTTCACTGTAGAAAGTTGAACCCTGCGCCTCCCTTTCTCTGACGGAGACTAATCCGGCCGCAAAATCGCAAGCGAGACCGTTATTGCAGGCGGATTTGACCAATTTTTCGAGTACTTCAGCCGTATCAACGGGTTTATCCCAAATGATAATGTCCGATTCATTGATTANGGAACTCATGGTATTCTTTTGCATCTGTGCCTGCGTCNTCCGGGAAGTAATTTTTGCCACTTCTTGCGGCTCTTCTTCAATAAAAGACGCCGGTCTGGCGACGACCTTTTCATGAGGCTTTGTATCCAGCACGACTATAGTTACCCCTCTGGCTTGTTCCATGAGTAATTCGGGAATGCTCTTCTTGCCCATGATTTTTTTCCAGAAGGAGACGCGCGCGGGGGATCCGGTCACGATGTGGCCGACCTGATATTCCCGGGCAAAGCGCAGAATCGTACCGGCAATGTCCTCGCCTTTGTAGGTAAAGACCATGGCGCCCAGTTCCTTCGCCAGTGTCAGCACTCCCGACAACAGCCGCTGTGTCCGGCTGTCGATTACGATAGCATCTTCGGAAGGAGTCTGTACGTAAACTGCATACCAGTTTCGGTTGAGCTTTCCGGCCAGTCGTGAGGCATGCCTAAGCAGCATTTCACTATTCGGCCCCCGGGAACTGAGACAGACCATTACCTGATCTGGCACAATGGAACCATCTTCCGGCAGTGTTTCGTGCCTTCTCAGATCTATCTGAGCCGCCATTTCCCGGAGCGTCAGTTCCCGTAAATTTTCCAGGTTGGGGGTTTTGAAAAAGTTATCAAAGGCCGTCGATATCCGTTCCGCCGGATAAACCTTGCCCTCCTTCAGGCGTTCTTGCAGGTCCTCGGGTGTGAGGTCTACATTGACGATCTGATCCGCCTCGGCCAGGATACTGTCGGGCAGACGTTCCCGGACCTTTACCCTGACAGTTTTTTCCACCACGTCGTAGAGACTCTCCAAGTGCTGGACATTCATGGTTGTAATAACATGGATACCTGCCGCCAGCAGATCCTGAACGTCTTCATAACGCTTCGCATTTCTGCTGCCTGGCATATTGGAATGGGCTAGTTCGTCGACCATGGCCACTTGCGGCTTACGGCGTAAGATGGCGTTCACGTCCATTTCTTCCACGATGATGCCCCGATGTTGTTGCAGGAATCTGGGGATAACCTCCAGTCCTTCGATGAGTTTCGCCGTCTCTGCACGGCCATGGGTCTCCACCAGGCCTACGACTACATCGACGCCCTCCTGCAGGAGCCGGTGCGCCTCCTGCAGCATCTGATAAGTCTTGCCGACACCAGCCGCATAGCCGAGGTAAACCTTCAACCGTCCCCGTTGGGAACGGCGGATCATGCGCAGGAAGTCATCCGCCCTTTCAGCAGCCATAACGATTCACCGTGCAAAAACTAGATACCATCTCCATTAAACCTTTTAGTAAGTTAGAAATTATTTTTTGCGGTTTTCTGGCAAAAAATAATTTCGTTAACGCACTTATCCCGCCTGGCGGGGTTCGGTAAAATGCTCTGCTCTTTTTAGTGTAAAGGAAAATGTGGTTCCTTTCCCTTCCTGGCTGACCACATCGATGTTTCCCCCGTGGGCCTCCACGATTTCCTTGGCAATGGCCAGGCCTAGTCCTGCGCCTGTTTCCGATTTCTGATCTGGTACCCGAAAAAATTGTTCAAATATTCTTTGCATAAACTGATGGGGAATGCCGCTACCGGTATCGGTTACGGAAAAACGGACCATCTGTTCCTCCTGTATTGCCGAGACAGTGATGCTGCCGCCCGGCGCCGTAAAACGAAGTGCATTGGACAATAGATTGGAAAAAACATGGCCGATCTGGGTCGAGTCTGCGCATACCATAGGCAGATCATCGGAGAGTTGTATCTTCAATTCGATACCGTCATCCTGGGCAGTCCGCCGGAAAGGCTCCACGGCATCAAGAAGCAGTGATTGCGCATAGGTATCCTGACAGGCCATCTGGAGCCGGCCCGATTCAATCCGGCTGATATCCAGCAAGTTTTGAAGAATTTGATGGAGGCGGTCGCTGTCTTCCCTGGCTGCTAAAAGGAGTTCCGTCTGTTTTTCCGTAAGGACGCCCACTTTTTCTTCCAACAGCAGATGAATGGCCATGCGAACCGATGTCAGGGGTGTTTTCAACTCGTGAGATACCGTGGAAATCAGGCCCCGTTTCATCTCGTCTAGGTGGCGCTGTTCCGTTACATCTTTCATAATCATAATAACACCGGTCAGATGACCATTCCGATCAGTAATCGCTGTTGCCTCCGGTTGAAAATAACGTTCTTCCATCTTTATGAATTTCTGAAAAATTTTCTTTTTTTTCTCTGCTTCTTTAATAAAACCGTAGCGAATAATGTCTTGGAAGAGTTCATTAAATAGCGGAACAGATAGGGACTGAATTTGAGCGCCTGGATTGAGCCCAAAAAATTCTTTGGCGGAATTTGTCGATATTTCAACCTTTCCGTCCGGATCGACAATTACCACGGCATCGGGTAGATTGTTCAGGGCTTCTTTTGTTGCCTGTTGCGTGCGAAACAATTTTGCCTGAGCGCCACGACGAAATTTGCGCAGGCCGGCAGTCATGTCGTTGAAGGCCTCCGAGAGCCGGCCAATCTCATCGTCAGAATCGATTTGTACAACAAGATCGAGGTTTCCGTCACGTATTTCTTCCGTGTAGCTAATCAGTCGTTCAATGGGACGAAGTATCCACTTACCTATAAACAACATGAAGGCGACGGCGACGAGAATGCCACACAGCAAGAAGAGATACATCCGCTCCTGAGCTGCAGCGGCATCTTTTCTGGCCCGGTCATTGGCCTCATTCATATTCCTTTGGTTCATCTGAAGTATGTCATCCGCCGTGTTTTTCACCTGCTGAAAGAGCGGCAATATCTGATCTAAATAGACGCGGCGGGCGCTGTCTGATTGGGACTGCTTCTGCAGATTATGAATTTTAACTTTGTAACTGGTGAAAAGTTCCTGTAATGCTGTGGCTTTTTCCCCTTCACCGGGGACCGTGATGTTATGCATTTCAATCTGAAGCGCTTTTTCAAAGACTGCTTCATTCTTTTTAATTTGCTCATTTCCCAGTTGCTGATACCCAAGGAAGGTAAATAAGACACCGCTGTCCATGCGTTCCAAAGCTTCCTTCATATCCTGACAGGCAACAACGCTGCGGTAATTTTCCTTCAGGATCATATCGATGGATTTCCCAAGGTACCTGAATTGGATGATACTCTGCACGCCGCCTATCAACATGATCAGCAGCAAACCACCGAATCCCAGTAACAACTTTTGACGAAGGCCAAGCATGCGCTCTGTTTCTCCTTGACGGTTTAGCCTGTTTCCTGATCATGCAAGCAGTCGGCTTTAGCAACTGATACAGTTTAGTAATGTTTGCTGAGACTGTCAATCTTAACTTTATTACATAGGCTTCTGTTTGTCGTCTATTTGGAGCCCTTTTGCATTGTATAGACATTGCACATGAATGGCTATGGCGCGCCGTACAATTTGCGCAGTTCGAGGTTAACTTCCAGCACATTAACGAACTTCTCGCCGATGAGACCTTCCCAGGTCGCTGCGGCATTTTTCTGCAGTATCTTCTCGATGTCTTTCCTGACTACCGAAGCATCGGTCTTCTTCTTGGCAGCCCAGGCGGAAGCCACGCGCTCCAGTTGAAACTCAGCGTTCTGAAACGTGATATGAGGATCGAGACCGGAGGCGGATGTGGTGACCATATCGCCGGGAACGTCCTGAATGTCCACATCTGGATGCTCTTGCCGCCACATGTCAAAAAAGATCGACTGAATATCCGCTCCGACACCGACCGGTTCAATGGTTGTTTCGGCCTTGCCTCCGGCAGCCGCATTGGTTACGGCGGAGGGAAATTTGCCGGGGTTTTCCCCGGAGAAAGTTTCGAAGAACAGGACGGCCAGATCGGCGGCCTTGGGTTTAGGAGTGCCGGAATTGTCTTTTATCGACTGGGCTACAATGTCAGGATGCTTTTTCGCCCAATCGTCCACATACGCGCCGTTTTTCGGGTCAGCGTTAACCCAAGCCTGAGCAAGGGAGTTATGCATGTCCGCCCACTGCGCCACAACGTGGGGATTGCCCTGAAACTTGTCCTGCTGAAACCAGCTTTCCACGTCCGGCGCCACGAGTTTGCCGGCTTTGGCGCCGCTTCGGTATTTCACAATCGGACCCAGCGTGCGGGCGACACGATCGCGCAAGGCGTAGTTGGAAGCAGCCAGGGATGATGATGCCGATGCGGCCGCGTTGTAGGAAGCCGCAGAGGGGCGGGGTTGAAAATATTCGTCCTTGGTAAAGGGCTGGGCAATGAGCCGCGACCCTACCAGTTTACCGTCGGGACCTGTAAGCAGGCTGCCGTTGGCCTGGAAGGGAAAGGCTAACTGTCCGATGCCCCACAACACCAGCGGATAGAGAACACAGCAGATGATGACCGAGAAAAACAAAAGCCAGAAACTCTTGGCAATATAACGCAACATAATAGACGCCTCCTTAGTAAGCTAGAATTTGCTTCTCTGGGGGAAGCAAATTCGTTAGCGAACTTATCCCGTTTAGCGGGATTGATTCTTTAAAATATCAACTGACCAGATGCAAGTTCGCCATAATAAGGTCAATGAGTTTGATGCCGATGAAGGGAAGAAGCACGCCTCCCAGTCCCCAGATCAGCAGATTTCTACGCAGCAGCGCATTGGCGCCGAGCGGCTGGTATTTGACCCCTTTCAGTGCGACGGGAATGAGCGCCGGGATGATGAGGGCATTGAAGATCACCGCCGACAGAATGGCCGAGGTAGGCGAATGCAACTGCATAACATCCATCACCTTCATCCAGGGCAACGTGCCGGCAAAGAGTGCCGGGATGATGGCAAAATATTTGGCCACGTCATTGGCAATCGAAAAGGTTGTCAGAGATCCCCGTGTCACCAAGAGTTGCTTACCTACCTCCACGACTTCGATCAATTTCGTGGGGTCGCTGTCCAGATCGACCATATTGGCGGCTTCTTTGGCCGCCTGCGTTCCTGCGTTCATGGCCACACCCACGTCCGCCTGAGCCAGAGCCGGCGCATCGTTTGTACCGTCGCCCATCATGGCCACCAGTTTCCCCTCCGCCTGTTCCTTCCGGATGTAAGCGAGTTTTGTCTCCGGTGTAGCCTGGGCAAGAAAGTCATCGACACCCGCCTGCTTGGCGATAGCCGCGGCGGTGAGCGGGTTGTCTCCTGTGATCATGACGGTTCGCAGTCCCATCCTGCGCAAGCGCTCCAAGCGCTCGTTCATGTGGGGTTTTAAAATATCCCCCAGAGAAATCACACCGACAATCGTGCCGCCGTCCACCACGGCCAGCGGCGTTGCGCCTTGGGAAGCGACGGAATCGACCAAGGCGCTGAATCCCTTCGGAACGTCGCCGTGATTGGTCTCAACAAATTTAATGATAGCGTCGGGTGCGCCTTTGCGAATGCGTTGTCCGCCGGCAAGATCGACGCCGCTCATGCGCGTTTGGGCGGTGAAATGGACAAACTGCGCATCCGTCGGCACATCGACGGTATCCTTGCTCTGTTCTTCGTACAACCGCACGATGCTTCTCCCCTCCGGGGTTTCATCGGCGGCCGAGGCCAGGGCGGCCAATCTTCCCACATATATGGCGGAATACGCGCCGATGGGGTGGAAGGTTGTCGCCTTCCGGTTGCCTATCGTAATCGTGCCGGTCTTATCCAGCATCACGATATCGATGTCGCCGGCCAATTCCACGGCCTTGCCGCTCTTGGCGATAATGTTGGCCTGGAGGGCTCGATCCATGCCGGCAATGCCGATGGCGGCGAGCAGGGCGCCAATGGTGGTCGGAATCAGGCAAACCACCAGGGCAATAAGGGTGGGGATGTCGGTGCCCAGGCTTTTCAGGGGGGCGTTCAGGCCGAGGTAAGCCGTCATGTAATGCTCGGCATGCCAGGCCATGGGCCACAGAGGAATTACCACGATCAGAAAAACCAGCGTAAAGCCAGAGAGGAGCAAGGTCAGCGCAATCTCATTTGGAGTGCGCTGGCGAATCGCGCCTTCCACCAGGGCAATCATCCGGTCAAGGAAAGATTCGCCGGGACTGCTGGTGATTTCCACCACGATGCTGTCGGACAGAACGACGGTGCCGCCGGTGACGCTGGAGCGGTCGCCGCCCTTTTCCCGGATGACTGGTGCGCTTTCGCCGGTTATCGCCGACTCATCGATGGAAGCAACTCCTTCGATAATATCTCCGTCACCGGGGATTGTTTGTCCCGCCTGGACGACGACCCGATCGCCGGCCCGCAAAACCGCGGAGGAAACCTCTTCAACGATTCCTGCCGCATTCAGGCGATAGGCCATCGTGTCATGTCGCGCCCGCCGGAGCGAATCGGCTTGGGCTTTGCCGCGCGCTTCGGCGAGGGCGGTGGCAAAATTGGCAAACAATACCGTCAGGAAAAGCCAGACATCAAGGGCGATAAAATAGGTAATCGGCACCTGGCTGGTCACGTTTCCCCAAGCCGCCTGCACGATAAACAGGAGTGTCAGGATAGCGCCGACCTCGACTACGAACATCACCGGATTATTCCATTGGAGGTCCGGCCGCAGCATGACAAATGCCCGTTTTAACGCTGCCATGGCCGTTTCTTTCTCCAGTATGCGGCGCGCTTTCACACGGCGCACCGGCTGCGCCTGTTCTAAAGGCGAATGGGGCGCTTGCAGGCTTTTTATATTCTTTGGTACTTTATTCATTTCCTAATTCCTCCTAATCCCGATAAACGGGATAAGTGCGTTAACGAAATTGTTTACTTGTAAACAATTTCTAACTTACTAAGGACTCAAGTGAGTTTCCATAATTAATCATCAATAACCACAACTATCAGCCGCCGAAAGGGATGGGACCCAGATGCTCAGCCACTGGTCCGAGTGCGGCAACGGGCAGGAAGAGCAAGGCTCCAACGATCACAATCGTCCCGAACAGGAGGATGCCAAAGGTGACGCTGTCATCACGTAGTGTTCCCAGACCGAAGGGGCTTGCTTTTTTAGCTCCCAAATAGGACGCCATGGCAATCGGCGCGACAATCGGCAGATAGCGGCTAAAGAGCATCACCAGCCCTGTCGCAATATCCCAGGGAATGGCCATGGGCGAAGGACTCGTATTGCCGACGAGGCCGTAGGTCACGCCCAGTCCGTCGAAGGCCGAGCCGTTATTGGCGGAGGCCGAAGAGAACTGGTAGAGCATCTGGGAGAACCCGTGGGCGCCGGGATTGCTAATTGCCTGGAGTCCCCAATCCATGGCCGCAAAAAGCCCGGTAGGAAACAAGATCATAAAGGGATGGACCAGAAGGGCTAGAACGGCAAGCTTTACCTCCCGCGCCCCGATCTTCTTTCCCAGATACTCGGGCGTCCGTCCCACCATCTGGCCGGCAATAAATATCCCTATGATCAGGTACAAGAGCAAGTTGATCATGCCCACTCCCTTGCCACCGAAGATGCAGTTCAACCACATCCCCACCATGGGCAACAGGGCGGCAATCGGATTAAGGCTGTCTTCTTCGGCATTCACCGCGCCGCAGGTCACGTCCACCGTTACGGCATCAAAGACGGCGCCGGCCGATGTTCCGAAGCGCATTTCCTTGCCTTCGAGATTGCCCAGGTGCTGGTCCACAGGCAGGCCCGCCACTGCCGGCAGCGTCACCGGCAGTTTCCCGCCCTTGGCCGCGGCGCTGGGTATCTCGTAGGTGCGGGCCACAGGATGGGCAGTCAAGCCCGGATTCGGCTGCAACGTATCGAAATAAACAGACCAGACGATGGTGACGGCCATCAAGACACTCATGACGGAAAAAATAACAAGGGAATGGCGAAACCGCCCCAGCATACGGCCATACATCAGCACGAGCGCAAAGGGAAAGATCATCATGGCCAGCGTGATAAAAAAGTTCGTTAAGCCCGTGGGATTCTCAAAAGGGTGCGCCGAGTTCATGCCAAAAAAACCGCCTCCGTTGGTCCCAAGCATCTTGATGGACTCCAGAGCGGCCACCGGCCCGACCACGATGTTCTGAGGCTTGGCCTCACCCTTGTCCGTGGTCCCCATGGAAGCTTGTTCGAGCGTCGAGACATTATGAGAGCTTTGGAAGGTCATGGGACTGCCCTGTATCAAAAAAATAAAGGCGAAGATCAGGGCAACAGGCAGGAACGCATAGACCATCACGCGCCACATGTCCATAAAATAGTTGCCAAGTTTGGCTACGCCGCGAAATGCCCGGATCATGGCCACGAGCGCGCAGAGTCCAACGGCGGCTGATACGAACATATTCCAGATGCAAAAGAAAATCTGGCTGAAGTTCGACAAATGCTGATCCCCTGAATAGTGCTGCAGATTCGTGTTCGTCATGAAGGAGATCACGCTGTGAAAGATTGTAGTGGGAAACAGCATGCCTTTGCCGTCGGGATTCAGCGGCATCCAGGGCTGCAGCGCCAGCACCAAGTAGCCGAAGATAAACATCACAATATTGAAGATCAGCAGAGAACCGACATACTGCTTCCAGTCCTGCTGGCCGCTGTCCAGGCGTCTTTCGCACCAGCCCAGTACCGGCAATGGCCGGTATTTTCCATCCATGATCCAGGCTAGGTACTTGCTTAAAGGGAATGCGATGATCGTTGCCGCTGCCATAAGCGCAACGGGAAGCAACCAAGTTTGTATAATCATTATTTTCTATCTCCTTTCGATACTTTCCTTCACTGCCTGCCCTTCCTCAAAACCATTCCGGTCTGACCAGAGCCACACAGAGATAAACAAACAAAAACACGGCTACAACCGCTGTCAAATAAATCATTGTTGCACCTCATTTCTTATATTTTTTCGCATGCTTTCAGGAACAGAAAGCATAGTCCCATGGCAGCCAAACCCAGGACCACTGTCACCGCCACCCATAATCCAACGCTCATTATAATTTTTCCTCCATGAATATAAAGATTTTGTAAAAAACTTACTTTCGTCTAAATTAGCTTTTAAAAGTAAGGAAAAGGCCGTTCATTTTCCCTCTATTTCTTAGAAAGTGTAACTTAAAGTTACTCCGCCATAAAGGTATGTGCTATCCTTATTGGATGGATTGGCTGCACCCTGCTTACCATATGCTCTCATCTCGTACCTGGCATCATTGCAAAGTGGAAATACATAGGATACCGTCGGCGTAACCGATAATGTCTTATAGACCGCTATGGGCAAGGAAACGGAAATAGTCCCATCATGAAAATTATTGTACTTATCTGTCGTGGGTAAAGAATTGCTGTCATATTTTGCATAGGTGCTTGCATCGGTAGACAACAGATAGCTTGCGGTCGACGCTAGTTTTAAACTGACAATCTTATTTAATTCGATGGTATGAGAAGCTCCCAGCAAAAAATACCACTGACGGTAATGATCAATTTCTTTATAAACAGTCAATGTCGGAGATAGAATCGTATCTAAACCCAAGGTGAGAAAGAGCTCCTGAGAATCAAGCGGGGCAGTCCCGCCGGCATAAGGCGCGCCTAGACCGTAGTAAATATAGCCGGGAGTCACCTGTAAAATTCCAAATTTCTTGGAATAGGAAATGGTGTAGTCGGTTTCTGTGTAGTTAGCAGCATAATTGGCATCAACGGCGGAATACGGTTTTGTATCAAGATTTCCCCAGACATTTACTGAAAATCCTTTATAGTTTGCCGTTACTGCCGGTTGTATGACAACACTGTTGCGCGTCTGCTCATATCCGCGCCAGATATAGGCGCTCAGTACACTTAAATCTATTTCACCCGTTACCTTATCTTCCTCCGGCGTCTGTTCAGCAGGCTTCTGTTCCGGCGCGGCCGGCTTCTGTTCTTCTGCTTCTGCCCAGGAAATTGCCGGCAATGCGACAATAATCAGTAAAAGCAAAACCGCGGTAATTATTTTCTTCATATGGTTTTTCATAGTGTTTAATTCTCCTTTTCATTTAATTCGCGTTTGAATTGTTTACAGTCAATCTCGTATTTCCGAACTTTGTAGGTTAGAACGCGTTTTGTAGTTCCTAACAGTTTTGCGGCGGTTGTTCGGTTGCCTTTAGTTCTTGCCAAAGCATGACTGATAACTGCTCTTTCGCAATCGAAAACACACCGCTCCAATACATTTTCTCCGGTATTTAATTTATCGTTATTCATAAGACAACCTCACCCGATGGCCACGTCGCCTCGTTCGGCTGTGCGTATCCGCACAGCATCATCCACGGGATGGATGAATATTTTCCCATCCCCGATGTTGCCTGTATAAGCTGCGGCGGCAATGGCTTTGGTGATCATGTCGGTTTCACTATCCTTCACGATCACTTCCACCCTTGCTTTGGTCAGCAAATTCACTTTATACGATTTGCCCCGTACCTTTTGTTCCAAGCCCTTTTGATTGCCGTGGCCTTCAATTTCGGTAATCATGACTCCATGGTGACCAACCATTTCCAATGCGGCGCACACATCACCAACTTTGCCAGGACGCACAATCGCTTCTATTCTTTTCATTTTAATCACCTCGACTTTTAAGTTTAATAATTACTACCCAACATATAATTTATTGTCTCCTTTTATACGGCTAAAACGCCTTTTTCCCCGGTACTGACCCGCATGGCATCTACGGCATCGAATACAAATATCTTGCCATCGCCTACATTGCCGGTAAAGAGAGTGTCCTGTATGATTTCCATGATACTGGGCACATCCCAATCATTTACCACCAGATCAATCCTGACCTTGGGGATAAAGGAAATTTTATCGTTAATAGGTTCTGCGTCTTTATCCAGTTGCCCTTTCTGACGGCCGAATCCACGAACTTTCGTTACGGTCATGCCCAGAATGAGGTCTTTATCCTTCAAGACATCCACGAGAATGTTGAGCGATTCGGGACGGATCATGGCTGAAACCATCTTTAAGCTATAAGATCTCTTCACGCTTGTTATGGCCACATAGGCGATGCTTGTCAGCGCCCATCCACCTGCGATCAGGAAGCAGATATCCGCTTCGGCTTTAGCATCGGCATTGCCGATTGAATAAAGGTAGATGATTGCCGCCAGCATGATGATGTTGGTGATCACGCCGAACACAGGTATAATGCCATGTTTAAGCAGGTTGAAATCCTTCCTTTGTTTGAAAGCGACGATGGTCCATACACAGGTCAGGCCGTAGAGTACAAACGTCCCGAAGTTCGAGGCCAGTGCGATACCCGTAAGACCTACCACCGACCGGACGCCGATGGCCGCAATTACTGTGGTGACAATGATTAAGGCTCCCCGCGCTATGTGGGGTGTGCTGAAACGCGTGTGGATGAAACCTATCATATTCGGCAATTCCCTGTCTGCCGCCATGCCGGCGCTGATCCGCATAGCGGTGTTCATACAGCTTAATGTTGTGCCGATGATGGCGATGGCCACAGTGACTGCCATGGTGATCATCAGGCCGAACCCGATGCCTGGCAGCAGGTTGTCGCCGATGAGTTTTGCCAGATCGCCGATGGGTGCGCTTGACGCAGCGGCGGCGGACATGCCGGTAAGGACAGGGTCCCCGGCTTTCGCGGCGGCGGCAGTCAACTTTTCACTGATCATAGAGCCGGCGGCAAAATATTCCAAGAGGTATGCGAGTAGCCCTTGAATCAACAAGGAGATGATAATTGCCTTGGGAATATTTTTTCCCGGTTCCTTGGTTTCGGCAGAGAGTGCGGTGCAACTTTCAAAACCGACCAATATTAAAATGGCCAGAGTTGACTGGATCAAAACACCATTGAGTGAATGGGGTTTAATAACGTCCCATGCGCTGCTGAAGGCCCAGGTGGTTGCCATTTGCGGGTTGCTAAGGCGATACCAGATGGCCAGGCCGCTGAAAATGACGAGCGTGACGAGTTGGATCACGTTTATCCAGATGGATGTTTTTGTCGAGCCGGTCACTCCGCGATAGCCGATGTAACCGGTCACGATAGCGAATAACGCACCGATAACCGTCAGACCCATGGGAGAGAGCTCTTTGCCCGTAAATTGTGTGAAGATATACCCGATCAGGAGCGCCATCATAGCCACCATAACGCCGGGGTAGACCCAGTAGAACAGGTGCGCGGCCCAGGCCGGTGGCGAGTTTCGCCAGACGCGCCAGGGAAGTGGGAGCGGCCTTTTTGCTGACGCCTTTTTGATCCAGAAAGGCCTTCTCCGCAAAGTAAGTGACACTGGCAAAGCCTGCTTCCGGATATATCTTTGCCAATTGCGAGTACGAAAGCGCCGTGAGCAAGGCGACAATTAACGCCACCACGATACCTGCCCAGATATCATTAGCGACCGATGCTCCACTGGGTGCGGCAGCCGCAGCCTGCATCTGATATGTAATCCATAAAAATGCCCCAGGCGCAATGAGCGCCATCGCGTTCATGGTCGCACCCAATAGTCCCAGTGTAGGTTTTACTAAATGCGACCCCTTTTCTTTAACCATTGTTCTTTCCTCCTTTTTCGAATTTATCATTAGCTTTAGATAGGGCATACTTTGTGCCAACTCCTAAGATTTGATTCGGTAGAAGTCACAAGTCATTATTATGAAAGGTAAAATAATTGATCAGCGGGCGGACAAGGGATATCTGCCTTACCCTGAAATTTAATACAGTCCTGTATTTAATATGATGGTGGAATGTACAATGGTGTATTTATGTGATGCTCAAGAAGGTCATAAACAACGATTATTTCTTATTCATAAAGCTATTGATTTTTTATCGTTTCCATCTTTCCCAAATATGAAGCCATGCAGACAAGAAGACTCACCGCATCACGCATTGAGCTTGTGGCAAGTTTTCTGGCGATGGATACCGACTCGCTATATGCCTTTCCAAGGTTGCGCAACTCTTCTNCCTTCCCTTGTTTTAATAATTTCTTATATCCATGTTGAATTTGCATTATAATACATTCTTCCAACAACCAGAGATTTGAAGGATTCGCGAGGTGGGCTTTTTCAATTTTTTCAATGTCATCTGTCGATGGTTCAAATGTTTTCCACTTGGAGGCTTTGGTTGTTTCATCGGCCCAATCTGTCGGAAGAAAATGATGCTTTACCTCAAATACATTAATGCCCGTGGGGATGCCTTTAGGTTTGATTAAATGCGGGAGATCAAAAGTATATGGCGTTTTGTCTGTTAGTGGGTATAGTTTTTCATATGCGGTTTCGCTAAGACAGATGTGCGTAAAAGCTCCTTCTCGCGAATGACTCTCTATCCTTTTAGTTAAATTGATTGCATATCCTTCAGGTTGATATTCATTATTGCCCATTTTATTAATCCAAGCTTGTCCAAAATAAATTCCAACGGCAATATCGGAAGTATGTTTTTCAGTACCGATTCTTTCTTTATTGGATTCGCTCAAAATCCATCTCCGTTTAAGATCCAAAGCAATACTTATCGCCGTATCAATATCATTTGCCAATAAATCCGGACTTACTTTTTCCGGAGCCCTCCGGAAGATCATCAAACAACCCTCATTGCCCCTGACTTGGGATTTAAAATCAATATTTTCATGGAAGGCATAGAACTCTTGTTTGTACTTATTGGTTATTCTTTCAAATAATAATTTAAATTGTCGTAATATCTTGTTATATTTTTCGAGTGGTTCATAATTGGACATTTCTGCACATCCAACAATATCTGCAAATAGTATAACGATTTGTCCTTCCCAACCAACTGATTCAATAACCGGTTGTCTTTTTATAGCAGTTGTTCTTTTCCCGATGTGCTTTTTGTACATATTAATAATCCCCTTTTCATCCCAACTGATCAGGGAAAATTTTTTAAAGCCCTTTTTAAAAAGCCGCTGCAATTTTATTTCAGAAAAATTGCAGCGGCTTTAAAACAAACATCACCTTTTAGAAAGTGTAACTTAAAATTACTCCACCATAAAGATAGATGCTATTCCGCACCTTTGAATTGTTCATAGTCAATACCGTATTTATAAACTTTGTAAGTCAGAATACGTCTTGTGGTTCCTAAAAGTCTTGCGGCGGCCGATAGGTTCCCTTTAGTCCTTACCAAAGCATGGCTGATAACTGCTCTTTCGCAGTCGAGAACACAATTCTCCAATACATTTTCTCCGGTATTTAATTTATAATTTTCCATAAGACAACCTCAACCTATGGCTTTTTCACCGCGCTCGGTGCTGCTGATGCGCACGCATTCGGCAAGATCAACGACAAATATTTTACCGTCGCCAACATCACCGGTGTGAGCTCCTTTGGTAATTGCCTTAATCGTCGGTTCAACAAAATCCTCATTTACGGCGATATCGAGTCTGACTTTAGTAAGCAGGCCGCCTGCTTCTTTCGCTCCTCTGTATATTTCGGTAAGGCCTTTCTGCCTTCCCTGCCCCAGAACATTAGTAACTGTCATTAAATTTACGTCAATATCTTCCAGTGCCGCCTTTACAGAGTCCAACTTGTGCGGCTGGATAATAGCAATGATTAGTTTCATGATAGTTTCCTCCTATTCAATCACGGTGTAAGCGGCTTCGCTCTGTTGAGTCAAATCCAAGCCGACGATTTCATTTTTCTCTTCAACTCTCATGCCTATGAGAGCATCGACAATCTTAAAAATAATAATGGTCATAATAGCGGCAAAGCCAACGGCCACAACTACAAGAAATCCCTGAACAAGAAATTGATGGACGTTCCCGAAAAAGAGACCGTTGTTGCCAGCTGCATTCACCGCCTTCTCCGCAAAAATACCAGTGGCTATCGTTCCCCATGTTCCGCCAACGCCATGCACGCCGAAGGCATCGAGCGAATCGTCATATCCCAGTTTTGCCTTGATCACAGCGACAGCAAGATAACAGATAAATGCAACGGCAATACCGATAAACAACGCGTTCATCGGGTTGACAAAACCGCAGGCTGGTGTGATAGCTACCAGTCCGGCCACAGCGCCGGTCGCGGCACCCAGAATTGTCGGCGTTCCATTGTGCCACCATTCAATGACCGCCCAGGTTAAACCCGCGGCTGCTGTTGCCGTATTGGTTGCGATAAAAGCATTGGCAGCGATACCATCAGCGGCCAAAGCACTTCCCGCATTAAAGCCGAACCAGCCGAACCATAAAAGGGCAGCACCAAGAACGGTAAAGGGCAAATTATGCGGACGAATCGGTTTATGGTTGTAACCAACCCTCTTTCCAAGCAACAAAGCCAGAACCAGAGCCGAAACTCCCGAACTTACATGGACAACAATTCCGCCGGCAAAATCGAGCGCGCCCAGATTTTTCAGCCAGCCACCTGTTCCCCAAACCCAATGCGCCAGAGGATCATAGACAAATGTTGCCCAGAGAATGGTGAAGAGCAGGAAAGCCGGAAATTTCACCCTTTCCGCGTAAGCGCCGATAATCAAAGCCGGAGTAATAACGGCGAACATCATTTGAAAGACCATAAAAACACTATGCGGAATAGTCGCGGCGTAATTCGGATTCGGCAAAGCGCCTACTCCGTTCAATCCCGCCCAATTTAAATTGCCGATTAGTCCGTGAAAATCAGGGCCGAAGGCCAGAGAATAACCGAATAAAACCCACTGCAAGCTGATTACGCACAAAATAATAAAGCACTGCATTAAAATAGAAAGAACGTTCTTCCGACGAACGAGTCCCCCGTAAAAAAAAGCCAAGCCCGGCATGGTCATCAGCAATACCAACGCCGTGGACATCAAAACCCATGCTGTATCTCCAGAATTCATTTTTTAATACCTCCTTTAAAAAAAATTTCTGACTATTCTTAAGGCAAAGAGAGTGCCAAAATAAAACTTATTGCCGAATATACCGAAATAACTGATGAATTGATGATAAAGCAAATTGCGCGATTAGTACAATTTTGTGTAAAGAGAAGAAATAGCTAACCAAAATGTGAATCAATACTTCCTCTATACTCTCTATCACGGGTATGAACCCCAAATCAAATATTGGAAACAGATTCCGCAGCAAGCTGCGGGGTATTAAACCCTCCGCTGCGCGGGATTGTTCAACTTATCAATTCCGCTGTGCTTCACTTTCGGAATTGGAGTTTCAACAATAAATCAAAGATGACATTGAGGCGGTAAGAGGGAAGAGATGAGGCACATTATAGAATTAAAAGTTATTGAAGAATCGGAACTCGAAATGCGGCGGAGTAAAGATTACTTAGGAATATAAAAAAAGTTACCTGCGTTTTTCCCCGGAATATGGTAAAATTTTTTGAAAGCAAAAAGGGAAACTATTCTATACAATGGATACATTATGATCGATTACATGAAAAGGCATGAAAGTTATGTTCAAGAGATGCTCGAAAAAAATCCGGACAAGGAAAAATTAAGAGAGCTTCTCGCGTATCATGACAAGCAGATTCAATGGATGCAGCACGAAAGATTGGTACAT
>Ga0031655_10000842_pt1 | contig 18958 bp, 18 predicted proteins | sample FrelakmetHBP12HB_FD_55187 | JGI IMG/M metagenome (GOLD analysis project Ga0031655, IMG submission 55187) | Freshwater lake sediment microbial communities from the University of Notre Dame, USA, for methane emissions studies -HBP12 HB | ecosystem: Environmental > Aquatic > Freshwater > Lake >... | reverse complement strand
CAGGCCAAATAAACGCTATCTAAGGAGTGTGCTATGGCTAAAGTACAGACAAAGCTCTTCCGAAAGCCCGAGGATGCCAAGAAGGCAATAAATGAGCTCAAGGCCAAGGGCTTCAAGGCGGAGGAGATAGGGATCGTCACCAGCGGCAAAGGCAAGAAGGAGATGGGGGACAGCTTAAAACCAACAGCAGACGTCAATTCGGTGACTGCTATGGGAAATGCTACTTCCCTATCTAAAGCAGGCAGCGATCTGGCAAAAGCGCTGGGTGAGTTCTGGGGCGTCCCAGAGGATACAGTCAACTACTATCAGCGCGCCGTCTCCCTGGGCGGCATAGTGGTAAGCGTACATGCCGATGACGCTCAGGCAGAGAAAGCCCATGAGATACTGAGAGCGGCTGCTGCCCACGCGCGCAAGAAGATGCCCTTGCAGGAAATCAGCCCGGGGTTCCTCAAGGCCAGCCGCATGAGTTCCACCAATCCTATTGATGCGCCCATGTCCGGAGACTTCCGAAGATATTAAGGGAGGCTTAGAAAGATGTCAAAATTTATCGCCACCAGAGCAATTAGAGGCGCCCACGCCGCCGTCAAGATGGCGGACGATATGCTTCAGGATGCCCTGAAGAAAATGGGGCCGGATACCCCCATCGTATTTAAGGATACGGCAGGCGGTGGTACCGCATTCCATCTCCCCACCATCTGGGGGCTTCTGGGTATTAAGGTACAGAAGCTGGGTGAGCTGAAACCCGTTGTGGAATATGCCAAGGGCCTGCTGCCCCCGGTGCCCGGCGAGAACATGTGGCTGCCGTACCTCGGTGAGACCCTGGACGCCGGAGCAGCNACACTATACGCCTTCGAAACCATAGAGGGTATACGCTTCGCCAAGGGCGAGCAGCCCGAGAAGAAGGATGGCTTCGTGTACAACGGNCCCATCAATGACGCCCAAATGAGAGGCTGGGGCATTCAGCTCGTCGANGGCAGAATGTCAGGTTTCGCTGCCCTGGTCGGCTGCGCCAAGAGCAACGAGGTAGCGGTCAAGATTGTACGCGAATTGCAGTCCAAGGGACAGCTCATCTTCATATGCAGCAACAGGAATGGTCGCAATGTCGCCGACCAACTGCGAGAGTCCGGCGTGGAGATGGGGTATAATACCTTCATCGTCCCCTTCGGCTCCGATATCGTCTCGGCTATCTACGCTCTGGGCTTCGCCACCCGCGCAGCCTTGAGCTTCGGAGGTATCGAGCCGGGCGATTTCCGCCGCATACTGCTGTATAACAAGTTCCGCTGTTTCGCTTTCGTGCTTGCCCTGGGCCCGATTACCGACATGGAATACGCTGCGGCAGCCGGAGCCATTAACTACGGCTTCCCGGCATTCGCCGACACCGTGATACCCAATATCCTGCCCACAGGAATAACTAAGTTCGAGCACGTGGTCAGCATGCCCTTCGATGACATCCCGGGCAAGGATGACCTGGAGAAAGCAGAGAGGCTGGTGCAGCGCTGCATCGAGCTTCGCGGCATTAAGCTTAAGATAGCCAAGGTCCCCATACCCGTTGCCTTTGGCGCTGCTTTCGAGGGCGAGGTAGTGCGCAAGGCTGACTTAGCATGTGAGTTCGGCGGCAAGGGCGGCATGTGCTTCGAATGGTTGAGAATGAAGAAGCTGGATGAGGTCGAGGACGGCAAGATTACAGTGGTCGGCCCCGATATGGACACCTTCGCCGTGGGTTCAAAGAACCCGCTGGGCATCGTGGTGGATGTAGCCGGGCGCAAGATGCAGAAAGACTTCGAGTCGGTGCTGGAGCGACAGATTCACCACATGATGAACGGTGCCGAGGGTGTGTCCCACCAGGGGCAGAGAGATATCACCTGGATACGAATACACAAGAACGCTGTCGCCAAAGGAGTAAAGCTGCGGCACTTAGGCGACATTCTGCATACCTGCCTGAAAAATGATTTCGGCGCTATTGTGGACAAGGTGCAGGTAACAGTATACAGCGACCCCGCAAAGGTAAAAGAATTATTCGAACAGGCACGCGCTGTGTACAGAGAGCGAAACTCCCGTATGGCCGGCCTTAGCGATGAGGCTGTGGACACCTTCTATAGCTGCACTTTGTGCCAGTCCTTCGCCCCCACTCACGTCTGTGTGATCAATCCGGAGCGTGTGGGCCTGTGCGGCGCTTATAGCTGGCTCGACTGCCGAGCAGCTTTCGAGATGAAACCCGCTGGCCCCAACCAGCCAGTGCCTAAAGGGAAGGTAATTAACGAGAAGACCGGTGAGTGGGAAGGTGTGAACACGTTCATCCATGAGCACTCCCAGAAAGTTGACCAGGTTCACCATCTACTCACTGATGGATGCCCCATTGACCACCTGCGGCTGCTGCGAATGCGTCATGGCCGTCATCCCCGAGGCCAACGGTGTTATGGTCGTCTCACGTGATGACTACGGTATGACCCCCTGCGGCATGACATTCACCACACTGATGAGCACGGTCGGCGGCGGCTTGCAGACGCCGGGCATGATGGGCCACGGCAAAACTTACGTCATCAGCAAAAAGTTCATCCCGGTAGAGGGCGGCATCAAGNGNNTAGTATGGATGTCNAAGAACCTGAAAGAGGAACTGGCTGAGGAATTAAAGGCAGCCTGCGAGCGCGAGGGTGTGCCTGACCTCATGGACAAGGTCGCCGATGGCAGCCAGGTTACCACGGTGGAGCAGTTGCTCCCCTTCCTTGAGCAGAAAGGACATCCCGCTCCGAGTATGGATTCGATTATCGGCTAAAATGGCTGAGCCATGAAAAAGGGTTTAACGTATAAAACAAGGGTCGCTCTACTCGACCCTTGTTTTATGCTTCGTAGTTTTTGTGCTCCACATTAGAGAAAGGAGAGTTACACTATGCCTGTNGAAATTCCTATAGAAAAATGGACTGGCAAAATTCGAGAGGTAAAACTGGGAGGAGGTAAGAGAAAAGAGATCATTGTCGGTGGAGAAAGCACTCTACCTTTCCTCAGTTTCGAAGGCTCTTTCCCCCATCCACCCAAGGTAGCTATAGAAATCCAGGACAAGGAGCCAACCGGTTGGTCTCAGTTCCTGCTTCATGCCTGGGGCGATGCGGTAAAAGACCCGGCAACCTGGGCCAAGAAAGCGGCGGAATACGGCGCCGAGGCTATAGCGCTGAGATTGGTAAGTGCCCACCCCGAGGGGGGCAATACCGGCGCCGCCGAAGCCAAGAAGAATGTAGACAAGGTGCTCGCGGCGGTTGACCTCCCGCTTATTGTCATAGGGCCAGGGGTCGCAGAGAAAGATAACGCAGTTCTGGTTGCAGTTTCTGAGACAGCTAAAGGACAGCGTATCGCTATCGGCAACTGCGAGGAGAAGAACTACCGCACTGTTGCCGCTGTATGTATCTCGGATGGACATGTTGCCATCGCNAAAAGCCCGCTCGACATAAACCTGGCCAAACAGCTCAATATCCTGCTCACCGACATAGGCGTGCCTGCGGACTCGATCCTGATGGATGTAGATACCGGAGCACTGGGATACGGCCTGGAGTACGCTCTCTCGATTCGTGAGCGCGTGCGTCTGGCAGCCCTGGGCGGTGATGCTATGGTTAACATGCCTGTGATAAGCCACTCCGGCGTGGAGGCCTGGCGTCAGAAGGAAGCAAAAGCCAGCCAGGGGATTCCACCCGCCTGGGGTTCTGTCGAGGAGCGTGGCTTGATCTGGGAGCAACTCACTGCTCTAACCATGATCAATGCTGGCTCCAATATAATCACCTTGCTGCACCCCAAGTCCGTGGAGCGGATTAAGGCTACCATCCATAAGCTAATGGGGAAAAAATAGAGGAAAGGAGAGCTGAACAATGGCACTGACAGGTATTCAAATCTATAAGTTCCTGCCCAAAACAAATTGTAAGGAATGCGGCCAGCCTACATGCCTGGCCTTTGCTATGAAGCTGGCAGCAAGTCAGGCCGAGTTGTCAGCCTGCAAATATGTCAGCGATGAGGCTAAGAAAGCTCTGGAAGCAGCCTCCAAACCGCCGATTCGTCTGGTGACCGTGGGCGCCGGAGACAAGAAACTCGAGGTAGGCAATGAGACAGTCCTGTTCCGCCACGAGAAAACATTCTTCCATCGCCCTGGACTCGTGATAAGGGTCAAGGATTCCACCCCTGCAGACAAAGTCAGCCACATGGTAGAAGAGGTCAGCAAATACAAGGTGGACCGCGTCGGTCTGACATTCGGCATGGATGGCATTGCAATCCAGAACGACTCCGGAAACGCAGCCACATTCGCTCAGTGTGTTGNGGCAGTTAGCGCTAAGACCACTNTGCCATTGGTCTTGATGGCGACAAACCCCGACAGCATGAGCGCAGCGCTGGATAAAGTGGCCAAGTCCAAGCCCGCTATCTACGCCGCAACGAAGGACAACATCGATAAGATGATTGAGCTGGCTAAGAAATATGCCTGCCCTCTGGCTATCCGCAGCTCCGATGGACTGAACGAGCTTGCTGAACTGACCGATAAGGCAGCGAAGGCCGGCGTGGAAGACCTCATCCTCGACCCCGGCGTTCGAGGCTTCGGTGACACGCTGGTCACCTTTACCCAGATGCGCAGGTTAGCCCTGAATAAGCGGTTCGAGCCTGTGGGTTATCCTCTAATATCCTTCCCCGGAGAGGGCGCAGCATCACCCGATGAGGAAGCGATTCTGGCAGGGCAGCACATCGCCAAGTACGGCGGCATCATTGTCTTGGATCATTTCTCCCCTGCTACAGCTTATGCGTTGGTCACGCTGCGGCTCAATGTTTACACCGACCCGCAGAAACCGATACAGATGAAGCCAGGGCTCTATCAAATACTGGAGCCCAAGGCGACAAGCCCGCTCTGCGTTACCACCAACTTCTCGCTGACCTACTTCTCCATAGCCGGAGAGCTCGAAGCGGCAGGCTGGGCCTCGTGGCTGCTGGTCTGCGATACAGAGGGGCTCTCGGTGCTGACTGCCTGGTCGGCAGGCAAATTCGATGCCGATAAGATCGCCAAGACGGTTAAGGGGCAGAATGCAGCGGAGAAGGTAAGCCACAAGAACCTGGTTATCCCCGGTGGCGTCGCTGTGCTGAGAGGCGAGCTTGAAGAGGCGCTGCCCGACTGGAAGATAATGGTGGGCCCGCGCGAGGCAATGGCAGTGGGCGGCTTCCTTAAGGAGCATTGGAAGGTCTAACAAAAGGTTTGTAAGAGAAGGGGTAGAGTGCGGCCTTTTTAGCCTTCTACCCCTTTCACAGTTTTTGAACATCGTATCTGATTGCTCATGACTACTACTACTATAGCTATCGCTGGTAAGGGCGGGAGCGGCAAGACTACTATCGCCGCCCTGCTCATCAAACTGCTCTCCCAAAAGGGTGCGGTGCTGGCCATCGATGCCGACCCTGCCACCAATCTCAACCTGGCCCTGGGCTTGCCTCTGAGCGATACCGTGGGCAAGGTGAGAGAGGAGATGGCAGCCAAGGTGAAGGCCAGAACCATGGAGCCCAGCCTGGCCAAGCAGGACTACCTGGATATAAAGATAAGCGAGGCTCTGGTGGAGTCGCCACAAATAGACCTCCTCGCCATGGGACGCCCCGAGGGAGCAGGCTGTTACTGCGCTGCCAACAACATGATTCGCACCTGCATTGACCGTCTGGGGAAGAACTACGACTACGTGGTAATCGATTGCGAAGCGGGCATGGAGCACATCAGCCGCCAGACCACGCGGGACATAGATATCATGCTTCTGGTCTCAGACCTTACGGTGAGAGGAATTTTCACCGCCGCCAACATGAAGGCACTGATTAAGGACCTGAGGACTTACGTGGGCAAGATTTATCTGATAGTCAATCGCGCCTCAAGCCCTCTACCGCCCAAGATCGCCCAGACGATAGAGGAATCATCTCTACAAATTATTGGCCTGATACCCGAAGACCAGAAAATCAAGGAGTTGGAGGCGAAAGGCACTCCGCTTATCGAGCTGCCGCCTAACTCGCAGCTCCAAAAAGGAGTGCTGGAGATAGCCCGGAAATTGGGCTTTGTATAGGAGCTTACTGATAAAAAAGGAGGGTTTTGATGATCGCCATCGGTGAATGCATCCACATTATCTCGAAAGATGTAAAAACAGCAGTCGAGAATCGCGATAAGGCCTTCATCCAGCACCTGGCGAAACTCCAGGCACAGAAGGGAGCCAACTATATCGACCTCAACATCGGCCCCCAGAAGAAGGCAGGCCACGAGGTCATGCCCTGGATGGTACAGACCATTCAGGAGGTCGTCCACCTGCCCCTCTCTCTGGACACCTCCAACGCCGCTGCTATCGAGGCAGGGCTTAAGGTTTGCAAGAAAAAGGCACTTATCAACAGCACCGACGCCACAGAAGAACGCATGGCCTCAATGATGCCTCTGGCAGCTAAATATAACGCTAATATCATCGCCCTCACCCTGGCCAAAGGCGGCATCCCCACCACCGCCGACGCCCGCGTCGAACTCGCCACCGAGCGCATTTTCACCGCAGCGGCAAAGTACGGCGTGCCCATCGAGAACATCTGGCTTGACCCGCTGGTGCTAACGGTGAATGGAAACCAGGACCAGGCCCAGCAGACTATAAATGCGGTAAGATACTTCAAGCAGTTGGCGGACCCCCCACCCAAGACCACCTGCGGGCTGTCCAATGTGTCCAACACCTGCCCGGCTGAGCTGCGCCACATGCTCAACCGCGTCTTCATGGTAATGATGGCCGGCGCCGGCCTGGATTCCGCAATCCTCGACCCGCTGGACCATGAGACCATGGAGGCAATACGCATCCTTGACACCAGGGACGATTCCACGCCCAAGGGCAAGCTCTATCTGGGGCTTTTCGATGCGTACGCAGCCATGGAGGAGTACGACATCAGCCAGGTGGACATGAGCAACCCCGAGCTAAAGGACATAGCCAAGACTATCAATATCTTGCAGAACAAGACGCTCTATGCCCACGGGTATCTGAGGCTGTAGAAGCTATCTCCTGCCGAAGCCCTTCTCGAGCTGAGAAGCGCTGAGGTGAATCATAGTAGGCCTGCCGTGCGGACAGGTGCGGGGTTGAGATGCTTGCTCCAGTTGCCTTATTAAATCCCGCATCTCCTCGTGGCTCAATGCCTGCCCTGCCCGCACCGCGCCATGACAGGCAAGCGAAATAGCAATCTCCTCGCGACGGTCTCCCTTCTCCCCTTCTGCGAGGAAGTCCAGTACCTCGACCAGCGACTGCGCCACATTCTGTCCGCTGAGCAAGGCGGGCACCGACCTCACCAGATAAGTGCGCTCGCCGAAGTGCTCTATGCCGAAGCCGTACTCGGAGAGGGCTTCAGACTGCAACTCCAGCAACTCCTGCTGTCGCACCGTGAGCTCGACCGGCACCGGCTGGAGCAAACCCTGAACCTCAACCGCCCGCCGTGAACGCTGGTTGCGAATCCTCTCGAAAAGGACGCGCTCATGAGCTGCATGCTGGTCTATGAGGTACATGCCGTCGGGCCCCTCGGCGATGACATAGGTGTTTGCCATCTGGCCTACGACGCGAAGGATGGGCAGAGACTTAGCGACAGGCTCGGCGCTGTGGGGTGGGGTAGCGAGGGGTGCTCTGGTCACGGCTTCTTCAGGATTAGCATCGAAGGCTGGCAGACGCTCTGTGGGTGCTGCTGGAGCAGGTTGAGGCTGAGGCAGGGTATCTAGCGTGGGCATGGGCGCCTGGGCGGTGAGGGTGGATCTGACAGCTTTCTGCACGGCGGAGAAGATATCGCGCTCGTTGCGGAACCTGACCTCGTTTTTAGTGGGATGGACATTTACATCCACTTCTTGAGGTAACAGCGAGATATTGATCACAGCTATGGGATGCCTGCCGGTCATGAGCAGGCCGTGGTAAGCCTCTTCCAGGGCATAGGTGGCCATACGGCTCTGCACCCAGCGCCGGTTGACGAAGAAGCTCAGGTAGCTGCGGCTGGCGCGGGTGAGCGAGATGGGGCTGATAAAGCCGGTGACGCGGGGCAGCAAGGGGTCTGCGTCTTCTTTAGCCTCTATAGCTAACATAGCCTTGGCTACATCGAGACCGTACACCGCTCCCAGCACCTCTCTGAGGCTGCCGCTGCCCGGAGAGCGGAAGGTGGTGCGTCCGTCAATAATAAGGGTGAACCTCACCTCGGGGAAGGCGAGGCTGTACTGCGACACCAGGTTGCTGATATGGCCGTTCTCGGTAGATGCGGACTTGAGGAACTTGAGGCGGGCGGGTACGTTGCGGAACAGGTTGCGCACGGTGACCGTAGTGCCCGGAGGACAGCCGCGCTTGGCTTTCTCTAAAATTGCGCCATCTTTTATGTTAACAAAAATCCCTGAAAGCTCGTCCCTGCTGCGGGTGACCATGGTGACCTCGGAGACAGCGGCGATGGAGGGCAGAGCCTCACCCCGGAAGCCGAGGCTGGAGATGCCCTCGAGGTCGTCGGCGGTAGCGACCTTGCTGGTAGCGAAGCGCTCGAAGGCCAGGTCAACCTCCTCAGGGGGTATCCCCGCGCCGTTATCCACCACCCTGATCAGACGCACGCCTCCGCCCTGCACCTCGATGGCGATCTGGGTAGCGCCAGCGTCCAGCGAGTTCTCCAGCAACTCCTTGACCACCGAGGCCGGCCTTTCCACGACCTCGCCGGCGGCGATCTTGGAGGCTACGTCAGCTGATAAGATGCGAATAGGCATGATTGTGTTTGTTCCCTTTGATTCAAATTAACAATTATCTTAGTGCTAGTTGCGGATAAAAAAGAGGAATTCGCCACAGACTTATTTGGGCACATAAAACCACATTGCCTGACTAACACCAGCTTTTTTCATTTAACCTTACGCAACACAAGAACACGTTCTTTCGAAGTTGTACAGGTTTTACGGCGCGAACGGCGCTCATCAGGAATCGGATCATCAACAATATCCTCAACGATAAGTCTATCCTTAAAATGCCATCGCGCAATATCAGCAATCGTCTCTGCAGAGTCAGAATGATTGCCGTTTCGTCGGTAGTCGCCCAACACTAATACTATAGCCTTGTCCGGTTTCAGTACCCGATACATTTCTTTGACAGCATCAGTCATTTGCGAGACATAGACCCTGTCACTTGATGTTAGCAATGAATCAAGTTCTTTGTAGTTCTCTACACCGAGGAACCACAACCGTAAGCGGTTGTCACGTCCGTAGTCTAATGCACCAAAGTAAGGGGGGCTGGATATTATAGCATCAACTGATTTATCAGGAATGCTCAGGCGCATTGCATTTTCCTGGAGCACTTGCCAGTGTAACGATGGATCAATCGGAGTATAACGACGATAGGCACGATGTATCTTTGCCAGAAACCGTGACTTAACATCACGGTAATCATACATCTTGGGATACTTCTCGGGCGGATATGTCTTTAGACGCAGGTATGGAACAAGATGGCTTGCAGGATACGAGAGAAATCCAGGTCGAACGTGATGAAGAATTCCAAGAATACATGCCTGAAAGAAGTACTCATCGCGTTCACGTAGAAGACGAAACAATGCGATTGTTTCCTTCAAGGTCTCAGGATGAAAGAATTGCCGAACCCACTCAGGTATTACCTCAATGTCAATTTTGTCCTTATCCTGTTCTACTTGGTGCATGTATCGGCTTGCACGCTCCAATGCTTCCCGTTCTGTGTGAGGCGCAGTAATTTTGCCCATCGTAAGTACATATGCATAAGGGCTCAAGTCATTAGCAACAGCATGCCGCTTCAGCATCAAAGCCTCATATGGCACGATACCTGATCCGCAGAAAGGGTCAAGCACAGTATCACCCTCTTCTGAATAGGAAAGGAGCAGTACCTGTGCCATTCCCGATTTCATTTTGCCCACATAAGGGGATAGTTGGTGCACACTGCTTTCTCTTGCGTTAAAACAACCGCGCCACAAAGTAGGGTCAAGCCCAGCAAGTCGCTTCTGATGAGTAGGTAAATCCAGTTGGAGTTGGAGTTGTATTTTAGACATACGACTCTCTTTCCTCCAGTTTCTTACCCTTATGATAAACCGTTGTGCGTCGCGCCGTGCGCTCACCACGCCGTGTAGTCTTAACAAACACCTCTACATAGACTTCCCAAAGATGCTTGGAATAATCGCGCGGTCGCACACCGAATAAGTCCAAAATCACCCGTGGTAAGCGGAGTGTGTCAAGCGAATGAACAGGCGGTTTAGGATCGTCTAAGTTAGGAACTCGCTGTGGAAACAGGAAGATGTCTGGAGCAATGCGATCAAGATCAATGGTGCGAGCATATTTAGGACAAGGTCGTAGCAGAGTTCCACAAAGCGCGTCGCGGATGATAAGTGCATCTACGCGCTTGTTACGCTTAACCAGCTCGCTTGTTATGCGATTGAAAATTATGGCGTAAGCACCATGTGAGGGTTGGTTAGTGATGGCACCATCCAGATGACACCAGACCAAGAACTCTTCCGCCCAAATCGGCCGCTCAGAGATATTTACGCTGTCGCCTTCACCACCCTTCACCTCAAGCGCACCAGCCGTGCGTGGTCGCGAGCTAAACAACACTTCAAAGTCATATCGCTTTGTGCCCCCTGTGTGCTCAAAATCAGCAATATCGTGCCGGTCTTTCATCCTCTCCAACACCCACCGCACCATTGCATGGCGAGATGTGACAGATGACGCAATAAATTCTCCTCGAATCGTCTCAACGGCAGATCGAAACACCTTTTTACCATGATAATCCTTGGGTACAATACCCTCTGAGATAAGAACTTGCGGATATTTGGTATCCAAGTTCTTCAGCAAGTTGGTCGTTGGCTCGATTTGGATAACAGCCTTCTCATCATGTTTGCATGGAAGAATGTCCACCATCGCCTCCATTCACCCAAAATGCTCTCATGGCTGGTCACTTTGCCGCAACCCATAGAATAACTTGGGCTGACTTATCATAGTATACCAGAATCCAGCGTCAGTGGTGTCAATCATAGGGCAGCGGCTCCGTCCGCTGCCCAGAAGGGTCGGTGGCAGAGCACCGACCTATGTTAATCAAACGTAGGGGCACAAAATTTTGTGCCCCTACATAAACCCTGAACCCCTTTTAGGAAAGGGGGATTACGAGAAGGCTCACCAGTACCTCGTACCAGCGAGGAAGCTGTCGACCCCTTTCTTCTTGAGTATTCTCAGGTTCTTTATATGGGCGTCGCCGTGGCCCGGCTTGAGAAAGTCCAGATTCTCGCAGGTCTCGAACCCCTCGCATTCCCAGCAGCCTGCGATGCCCTTCTTCTGACAACACTTCCGCATCTTGCAGAAAGGAGGGCCGCCGCCACCCTTGCAAGATTTCTTGCAGCGGAACTTCACCAGAGCACCCAGAACCTCGTAGCACTCATCGTAATGCTCGAACGCTTTGAAGAAGGGAACAGCAGACAAAAACTCCGCCGTTTTGTCAAACTTGGCAGCCCTCAGTTCCTTTCTCAGGTCTCTCGCCAGGTCGGCGACCTTGCCCTTATAGCTCATGCAATCGCCACAGTACAGACCGCAATAGGAAATCAAGTCCTTGTTCTCAGCCATTGAGACTCCTTTCATCCCAGCAATAATTTCTCGTAATATGCTGAGCTTCCCGTCTCGATTATCTCCAGTATAACAGCTTCTACCGCCTTGCTTACCCCCTTTATTTTTTGCAGTTCACCTTTCATGGTTGATAGAGGCTCTTTCAATTGTGAGATGGAATAAGCAGCGTAACCGAAAGACGATGATTTCCCTTCGAGCTTCAGAAGATAGTCGATATGCTCCAGTATCACGACCACTAAATCGTTCTGCCCTAGGATGTCACGATACATAGTTGGCGGCATACGTTTGGGCATCTTGTATTTCTTGGCAATGCTATTAAACCCCTGACTTATCAAGCCGTAATACTCTTTGGTGGCCTCTCCCCACCAGCTTCCTTTGTATATATTCTGGTATTCTGCAATGAGTTCGGGATGAGTCTTCTTCAGCGCATCATAGAAGTAATCCTTCTGCCTGCCCTCCTTCAGCGTCATGCCGCCGAAGATCACAAAGTCCACACCCGCTTCCTTGGCCTTGCTTACAGTCTGCTCCAGCAATTCCGAGGTATCGGTTATAAAAGGGATCACTGGAAGCAAAAACATACCGCAGGCGATGCCTTCGTTCTTGAAAAAGGAGATAGTGTTCAATCTCTCGTCCGGAGGCGGGACGCCGGGTTCGAAAACAGCGCTTATCTTATCATCTACCGATGAGAAACTGAAACTGACAATTGCCCTGCTCTGCTCATTGATTCTCTTCAGAATGTCAATGTCCCGTTTAATAAGCGTAGATTTCGTGAGCATGTGCACGGGGAAATTGTACTCATACATCAACTCAAGGGCTTTTCGAGTTAGCTCATACTTCCTTTCGAGCGGCTGATAGCTATCACCGACACCGCCGCCCATCATGATGAAGCTCCGTTTGAAGGGAACGCGTTTTCTTTTAGGGTCTAATTCCCGGCGCAAGAGCTCTATAGCGTTTACCTTGACCGTAACGTCCTTCCCAAACTCTCCATCTACGTAGTAAGATTCAGAGCGTCCATCGCAGTAAATGCAGTTGTGGGTGCACCCCCTGTACAAATTCATGCCGTAGCGGGAGATAAACCAGGAGTCAATCTTCTTGTGCTTGCGCAGTATGGATTTAGCTTCAACTTCCCGGATAGCCACCTCTTTTATGTATCCTTTTCTTGTATTTGTATTCGTCCACTTTTAACAGATCCATAACCTTAACAGGTTCCTTTTTCACCAGATTCCTGCAGGCTCGATAGGCAATCCAGTAGGAGTTTTTATCGCCGCTTTCGACCAGCTCTGCGACTAAATCATAAACAATATCGGGAAGCTGCCTGGTCAAATCACTCAAGTTATTTCCCACTGAAGTGCGGGGATATGGTGAGCTCTCCTTGAACATATTTCTTAATATAGGCAGAGGATAATCAGGGTTCTTGTAGAACCACCTATTCTCCTGGACAGGGCGCAGGGTCTCAGCAACAAAGCGCCGGATATTGGCGTCTTTCGATTTTACCAGCTTGAGCAAGTATTCTTTCATCTCGCCGGGATGCTTCTTTATGAGCTTGCGAAAAAACATCTGGGCCAGCTCACGTACTTCCCAGTCAGAGGAAGCGGCAGCAGATTCGAAATAAGGGAGCGCCTTTTTATAGTCGCCAAGTCCATAGTAAGATAGTATCCCCAGCGAAACCCCTTTGCCTTTAGAATCATCGCTTTCATCGAACATGTGCGAGGCAACTTGATACACTGGCGCATCCATCTCCACAAGATGGGTATACAGGTATTCACTCAACGTTTTGATTACATGAACTATCCCGTAGGAAATGCGCTTGTTATCAGGGATGTTGGCGTAGAGATCATCTACGATAGGAGAGATGCGTTCCATCGCCAACGCATATTTACCCTGCAAAAGGGAATCCATGATATCTTTTTGTATCTTTCTCTCTACCTCTGCGTTCAATATATTCATATCTATTGTCGACTTTTACTTCTTAATTTCAACTCAACTCCACCCTTTGCCGCGAAGCCATTGAGCAATTCCCTGAGGACTTTAGCCTTGGTTTTAATATCATCGGCTTTGACTTTATCCACCTTTATCTTACGCTCAGCCTCACCTAACAATGCCTTCAGTTCTGTAACCGGAAGCAAGGTGGTAGCGATGCAATAGAAGCTCTTCGACCTGCCGTCGTCGAAATCCTTGAGCATCCTCTCCAGCAGCTTGATTCGCTTCGCCTGTTGTTTCAGAAACTTCTCCAGCCCCTGTTCTTTGATGAAGTAGAGGTTCAGCTTTATCTTCTGATGGGTCAAAAATGAGTCCTCTATCGTCAATTTGTCCAGCCAGGAGGCAAATTTGGAGCAGGGGAACTCGTCGCACTGAGCGCAGACCTCGAGCCCATTTTTCTTCACGCAGCAGGTTATGGTGCCACATGAAGGATGTTTATTGAAGAAATCGAGGCCGGCGCAGCCGGGACACCTCGAAGCGCCCACGGTGTAGTATCTGGGACACAGCCCGCAATCGAGTCCGCAGCAGCCCAGAGTGGGATAGGTTTTAACAGGCTGTTTTTTCATTTCGCATCGCGCTCCCGGGACAGATTGTCTTCATTTTGCAGTTCGCGCATGACTTCTTTCTATTGCCAACTGCGCTGTAACCGGAGACCAGGAGCAGCAGTATCAATATCACCAGTTTGGGTACAGTAAAGTCCTTAACCAGCGCAATGATAATCAGAATGAGCGGCATCAGGCTCAGCATGCCGTAGGTGAGAGGCGCAAGCTTGACGCCCGGGCTCTTGCTGAACTTCTCGATGCTGCCCTGTTTGAAAAGCAGGGCGGAGAGCTTGCCCCACCCTATAGGACACCACTTGCCGTAGTAATAGCAATTCCTGCAGACCAGCCACCTCAGCACCACGAAAACCGTTAGCAGTGCCACAGGAAGATAAATCCAGGCAGCTATGGGGTAGAGGAACCAGCAGGCAGCAGTGCCCAAAGCGATCCAGAGAAGCATCAGCAGGTTGCCCAAGATAATGCCGGATTTCGGGAATTCCTCTAAGCCCTGCTCGTAGAGTTTCGGTTCGTCTTTCATGGGCTGTTCCTCCATTTTACTGTTTTCTGACCGGTATCAGATCGCGGAAGTAAAAACGGTTGTCCCTGAAAACAATTTTACCCCTTCTGAAGCGTATCCGCTCGCTGAATATCGGACCGTCATAGACAAAGGAGTGGAACTCGCCGTTCTCGCCGCAGGGGTCAACCTTCGGAGGAAGCTCAGACAAGAATTCGCTGTCGAAGTACCTGCCCACGAATTTTCCATCTAGTGATTGAGAATCAACACATGTAATCACCGCTTTAAAATCCAAATCTATGAAGGCGTGAGCAAGCTCGGTGGTGTCCCGTTTCCAGATAGGGAATATCCCCTTCATCCCCACCTGAGCCAGATTATTCTCGCGGTACTTGCGCAAGTCCTCCAAAAAGATGTCCCCGAAGACCACCGAACTGACACCCCGGCTCTTGTATTGCAGCAGCTTTTCTTTAAGCTTTGCTTCGTATTCTTCATTGGAGGAATTCCTGGTGATGTAGAGCATTTCGAGGGGCAATCCCAAAGACTGCGCCTGCTGCTCCAGAAGGACGCGGCGCACGCCGTGCATGCTGATCCGGTCGTAGTCTTCGGTTACGCTGGTCAGCAGTGCTGCTATCTCGTAATTATGGAATTTCCGCAGCACATAGAGAGACATGGCGCTGTCTTTGCCGCCGCTCCAGGTAAAAAGCACTTTCTCGGTCACTAATTATGCTCCTTTCCTCTATAGCACATATGGAGATATTAAACAGCGTTTGATGATTATTATCAACCCCCTTGTATCTTAACCGTAAGTGGTGATATGACAATCCCCCTTTTGCAAAGGGGGATACAGGGGGGGTACAGACCGGATACAATGGTAACAAAATAGACCGGACACATGGGTAACAGTTAAGGTATTGGCAGGAGGTAAGCCGATGCCTTGGAAGGAGACCCATGTGATGGATCAGAAGATAAAGATGATTGGCAACTGGCTTTCAGGAGAATACAGCATCACTGAACTAAGTCGGATTCATGAAGTGAGTCGCAAGACCTTATACAAGTGGATCGAGCGCTACGAGGAAGACCGGGATGGGGGGCTACAGGAACGGTCGAGAAGGCCGTTGAGGATGCCGAGGGCTACCCCAGCAGAACTGGTTGCCGAGATACTTGTGTCAAAGAGTCAGCATGAGCACTGGGGTCCTCGCAAGCTCCTTGCCTGGCTAAGAAGTCATCAACCGGAGGAGAGTTGGCCAGCCGCCAGCACAACGAGTCTAATTCTGAAACGTCATGGGATGGTTCATGTTCGGCACAAGCGCCATCACACACCTCCATATAGCCAGCCTTTCTTGAAGTCTAACCAGCCTAACGAGGTCTGGTGTGCCGATTTCAAAGGTCAATTCCGGTTGGGAGTAGGAGGTCTCTGCTATCCGCTTACGCTGACCGACAGCTACAGCCGATATCTTCTTGGCTGCTGGGGGTTGGAGCACCCCGCTTACTTGCCCACCAGGTCATACTTCCTTCGAGCTTGCTTTTCGGGAATATGGCTTACCGAGCGCTATTAGGACCGATAATGGTGTCCCTTTTGCATCCGTCGGCCTCGGAGGTCTTTCCAGCCTGGCAGTATGGTTTATCAAGCTTGGGATCTGTCCGGAGCGCATTGAGAAGGGCCATCCCGAGCAGAATGGCAGGCATGAAAGAATGCATCGGACGTTGAAGTCGGAAGCCATAAGCCCGCCCCGTAAGGACATGAATGAGCAACAGCGAGCGTTTGACCGTTTCCGGGCTACTTACAACGATGATCGACCGCACGAGGCTCTGGGGCAGAAAACACCGGCCTCGATCTACCGAAGCTCTGCCCGAGAATATCCCTCTAAGCTGCTGGAAGCCGAGTACCCGGAGAATTTCAGCGTCAGGCAGGTAAAAAGAGGCGGGGGGTTCAAATGGCGCAATCAGGAACTATATATCAGCGGAGCCCTTAGTGGCGAGTTGATAGGGTTAAAAGAGATCGATACAGGTCTCCAGAAAATCTACTTCAGCTTTTATCCGGTAGGCATCTTGGAGGAAAGAGCCTTGAGAATCACTCTATGCTAAAACTGTAACCTATGTGTCCGGACAAAAGTGTAACCTATGTCTGGACTGTACAGGGGATTTTACGTAGGGACGGGTTTTAAACCCGCCCTAAAAGCCCGGTGTAATCGAGCCCCCTGGGTAGGTTTGGAGCACCCGCTCCAACCAGGTAGGGGCACAGTGCACTGTGCCCTTCTCTTGTCTTTGCGAGTCCGCCTCTGGCGGACGAAGCAATCTAGAAGGCTTTATGAGAGACGAGGAGCATCTTTCTCAGCAGTCAACCATTAATCAGGACAGAATTGGCTGATATATAGATTGAAGCTGTTGAACATCGTTTCGATCAATGGATAATCGGGCTGGCCGCTCAGGGAAGAAACATCGAATTGTAGGCATCTTTCAATGTCCTTTTTAGATAGGTAGTTCTCGCGAATGAGAAATTCGTCAATCTGCTCTGAATCTTCAAATGATTCTCTGAAAATAGGTATGCTTCTTTCCTGTAGAAATTTTGAAAATATCTCGTCCAAAACACAATTCAGGGATGCTTGAATTTTTTCTATACATGAAATAATTTGTGCAACCTGTTCATCAAGCGCCTCACTCGTCTTGAAAGAAATGTGTCCATTGGCATGAGAGACATTATTACGAGCCCTAACAATACTGGTGAACTCGCCGATTTCCGCATTGTCACAGCCTGCTAATTTAAAAAAACGAAACATTCGGCTTTCACCGATTCTTTCGATTTCAGCAAATGATAATGGCTGTGCTGCATCATTTAATTCTCTACAGGTATTATCGTCAAGGTGAATAACGGCCTTTTCGAAATCCTTTCCCCGGTGCGTTTTAAGTTTCCAAACTGAGTAGTAAGTGAAAGACATAAAGAGCATATGGTATGCGATAAAGGCAAACTGATATTTCTCGTGTTCGTAATTGCTTTGAAAATTATCCCAAAGGAAGCTAATGTATTCCTGTTCTTCAGGAGTTTTATATTCGCTCGGTAAATAATTGAGGATTTCTTGCGCGTCTTCATACATAGCTATTCATTCCAAAGTTCATTAGCTACCTCATGCGTTAGTTCTCGTTTGCTTGCTATTCCCCCATCTCTTTTAAAAGCAAAAATCTTTGACTGGTCTAAAAACAGCGCGCCATCCTTGTCGTACTTCAGTTTAACCAGCACAACAACATCATAGATTCCCGGCAATTTATGGGGGCTAGGGATACGGTTTTTTGATGTTTTTACCTGGACAAATTTAACGACCTCTCCTTTAATGGCAATCAGATCATTACCGCTGTCTTTTATCGGTGGCGCGGCTTGGATACCATATTCAAGCAAGCGCAGCTGAACGAAAAGCTCGCCAATTGTTCCGATATGTGTTGTTTCTGGTAAAAGATTCCCCATAAGATTTATCCATTCCAAACTTTAGCAAGCTCATCTTTGATTTTCTGCTCAAAGATTTCGATGAGCTGTTTATTAGCATTTATGAGTTCCGCTTCTTTCTCTGCCTCAAGAACAATAAGATTTTGGGTTGCAGTATCAGGAAGGGGAATCCTTATCTTTTTGATCAGATTTGCGCTGAATTGAGGCTGCCCTCCTCCCGTCATCAATCTCCTTTTTTGTTCATCGTATGAATCAGATAGCGTGAAGACCCAATAATATTTTGGGATAACCTTATCTTTATCAAAGCTCAATTTGATAAGATACGAAGCAAAAACTGCCGGGAAATCTAAATCAAAATAAAGAGTTTTGCCATAGGTTGCCCCTGTCCTCGCTACTAAAACATCGCCCCTAGATAACAGGTATTTTTTTGCTTCGTCATTGAGTCTGATGTATTTAATATCATTTTCTCTCAGTAATCCATCTTCACCGATATCAGTAATTCGAATAAATCTTGCGTCTCCCTCATCCAAAGCAGTATCAGTATATCCATATGTGAGATTGCAGACTTCTCCCAATTCCACCATCGGCCAGCTTGGGTCGATAGCTATATGTGGTTTGTAGGTTTCTACGATTTGCCGGGCGGCGGTTACGATTTTTTGATATCCTTCAATCTCCGCCACTATTTGCTCTTGGACTTCGAGGGGTGGGAGAGGCATTTGGAAGCTTGCTACTTGATTCAATGAAATATTATATTGGGCTACTCCAACTTTTAGTCCATCAACTGTTTTGGCGATATTAGACGATCTCTGACCCCACCCCCATAATTTAGTCCATGTATAATTAGAGTCTTCCGGTGAAAAAAAGAAGGAGGACTCGACATGAGTCGGCGCAAGAGGTATACGGAGGGA
>Ga0031655_10000839_pt1 | contig 19013 bp, 9 predicted proteins | sample FrelakmetHBP12HB_FD_55187 | JGI IMG/M metagenome (GOLD analysis project Ga0031655, IMG submission 55187) | Freshwater lake sediment microbial communities from the University of Notre Dame, USA, for methane emissions studies -HBP12 HB | ecosystem: Environmental > Aquatic > Freshwater > Lake >... | reverse complement strand
CTACAACAACAACCACATCAGCTACTGTTCAACCAGTACAGAAAAAGAAGCATACGTCTAGTCATCGGGTTAGGAGGGGATATGGGAGTAGCAGGGAGGGTTATTAACGGGCGTCATGACTGCATGTCATTTTTATGATCCCTAATTTTAGCAAAAATATCTCACCTAGGCAAATCACTCCCATCAGCAGGATGATGAGGTAGAGGGGTCCCCCTTCCAGTGGGAGAACTTGCCAGGAGTTGTGCCCAGGTACAGTGTCACTGTTGCCCAGCATTACCACACTCTCATTGACAGCCCTGAAGCTGTCTGTCAGGTCCCCCACCTCTGCAGTAGATAGCACATTGCTACTGGCTTTTGAAATGTTCCATGAGTTGACCCACTCTCTCATCCATACCTGTAGCAGCCTACAGTGGTCAGGCAGGCCCCCAGTCCAGCTAGCATCCTCTGCGTCAGTCTCATGCACAGTCGGAATGTCAGTGGTGGTCATCACACCCTTGATCACTTGATCAGTCACAGTCACTGGTTTCCTTGTGGTACTTGGATTTTCTACCACAAACGGTGTGGTAACCCTATACCTAGAGTACAAGCGAGAAACTCTAGGCTCAGTAGTGGTAAAACTTGTACTGGAACTGTAAGGTTTGGGAGTGGGGGATGGAAAAACAGTTTTTGTCACAGTGTTGCCCACCTCTGAAAACCTCTTACTAATATCTGCTACTGTTGTGTTCATAATGTTTTTCACAGACTCAGTCACCACAGAGTACACAGATGTACCGGAAGTACTTGTACTGGTACTGTACTGCGTAGAGGTAGTACTGGGACTGGTAGTACTCACAGTGGTGGGTACAGAGGTAGTGGTTAGATACCTCTCATACCTTTTCCGTGCTATATCGACTACCTCTGCAGATTGACCGTCAGACACTAGCTTAGCCAGCATCTTCTCTACCCTGTCCCTCATGAGCTCAGTGGTGGACACCGGCGCAGGAGCAACGGAGTTAGAAGTATCAGCAGTGGGTACCATGTTGCCCACCAGGATGTACTCACTAGCCTACCAAAAACTTCTGAAAAATGGCCTATGTTATAAAACTTATGCTTAACTAAGAAAACTTACTAAAAACATGAATGCAAAAGAAGCAAGGCACAAACAAAAAATTCTCTACCAAAATTTTGCCCACCTTTGTAAAAATATTTGATATATTTAAATTTTTCCTGAGTTTTACTGAAAATGCAGCTAGAAAACTTTAAAACTTTTTCATAAAAATGGATGCTAGTGTACATATATCTTAGTACACACCCATCACTGGAGACTCTACGCAGCAGCCCCCACATTTTCCCAGGACCCCATTTAAACAAATTATCATTTTACAAGGGCAATATAAAGCTTGCGTCACTCTTATAGTGCAGGCATTGTACCCCCCAATTTAACTTGGCTAGCCAATTTTAATAGAGAATTTTCTGAGTCTGACTTATTCTTTCACTGGACAATGGATGTCTCCTCCACAAAGGTACCCAATCAACTGGCATAAAGAGGGATGAATAGAGGGGGGCCTTGAGTGAGTTTTATTGCAGTGTTTCCACCCCCCCCGTCAAGGAAGCCAGGAATAAAGTTAAAGAATTCATGAATGAATGTGTCCTTCATTGGGTCACCGCTTTATCCTGAGCTAAAAATGTGAGCTAGAAAAGTGTGAGATTTTCCTTTTCTGAGCTATCCATCTCTCTATTCATCCACCATGGCCATGTATGAGGGTGACCGTTGTTGTCCAGAGGAAGAAGATGAAATTTTTATGTCTGATACAGATGATGAGTATGATTTTGATGAGGCTTATGAATTTGCCATGAACAACCCCTTGTTGAGTAGTGAGCAAAACTACAGGATTATAGATATCCTACCTAACCCTTCCACTGAAAATGCACCTCCCCCACAGGGCGAGGAATATTTGCGTTCCCTCATTAATGAGTTGCAAATAAGATTGTCATATGCAAAGGATGAAATAAAATCCCTTACTCATGAGAAGTATGATCAGCAAAAACAACTTGAGTTTATGCACTCCATTATGGAACCCCCATTTTCAGTAGGATTAGGAAATTATTCCAGCCCATCCTCATCTCATGAGACTGTCCCGCCACCAGCTGCTGAGANAGCAACNCGCGAGACAGCCTGCCAGACAGAGGGAGATCTTCTCCCCCAGCCAGACTTTATGGCAGCTCCAACAGCTGCCCTTGAACTCAGTGAATGTGGACAGGAAGTGCAAGGGAGGGCCACTAGGGTTTCCAGAACCCAGGTGGTTTCGCAAAACCCCCTTGGAAGGTCAAGCCAGACCATCCTTCCTATGGTGGAATCCAGTGCTGAAGGATCAACACTTCAGTTGGAGGCGGCNTATGCAAGATTCAACGAATGTGTGATACCACAGACACTGCAAGCTGATTCCACGGATGAAATTCACACATCCCTAGTGCCTTCATTCCTATCTACCATCGTAAATTTTCTTNCTTCAGTTCTTGAATAAGACATGAGTATATTTTGCAAGTTTTAAACTGAAAATTTTTAGAAGTTAAGTTAGCATTTAAGTTTACATTTATATTNACATTTAAATTCTCANTTATGTAAAATATTGGCCTNCAAGAAATTTTTTTATTGGGCGTACAACAAAAGGTTTACACCCATGTTGTCCACTATCCCCTTTACCTTTTAAATTGACAAATTATGCTAAGAAAATTAATTTTTCCTCTTGTCCTTAAGGGGATAGTGTACAAGCACCCTCCGGTTTGGTGCTTACACAGAATTTTATTCTCTAAATAATTTCTTAATCAATCGGGTAATTATTTAATTATAAAATGAGATGTGATTATTCTCATAATACCCTCTTTTTGATTTCTCCAATTCTACTCCGCTCTACAATAATATTGTGCTATCATGGTTGGGTATGTACCTATACACCCTCCCCCTTTCCTATATGCCACTAGATAACGGTATATGCACCTTAAGGATTGGTTATATGCTGGCTGCATACCATTCCACAACAACATATCCCCCCCTGGTACAGTTACTTGTATCCAGGCAAGATTTCTAACCTGGCCTGCCTGTAGCCTGAATTTCTAAAACCCCTGAGGCACTAAACCCTCTGGCCTGGGTTTTCACGTAGGCACCTACTCTCCTTAACCCTGTCCTGGTGTAACCACGCCATTGGTTAACCCTATGCTGGTGGAGCCATGCCATTGGCTGCCTCTGTCTCCACCCGCAAGATTTCTGCCTATAAAACCCACTGTACTGTACCAGTGGTTGTCTGTCGCCCAGCTACTGCTGCAAGGCTCTCTGGTCTACACTGGTTCTACTTGGTTCTCCCCGGCTGTTCTAAACAGGCAAATTAGAACAATTCTTTTGGGCACCCATTTTGGTTTAAGTCATTGGTACTTACCAAGCAGTGGTTGGAGTCTTTACTCACCACTCCTTTTACCTACATTGATCCCCCTTGGTTATCAGGTGTTGGATATACACAATGGTAAGGTATTGATCAATCATAATATATTGATCAGTTGCGAGGTAGGGTAAGTTATTGAGTAACTCCTATTCGATTATGCAACGCTATTGCTGGTCAGATTTCACATACATAGATACTGGTTGTCTCACCCTTTGGTTGGTTTGAGAGTACTCTTGAGAATAGTACACATTTTCCCAGTTTATCTTGAATCTGCTTTTATTCAGCATATTATAGAAGGCTAGTACCCATTCTATTTCCGATGGTCTTTGAAGTTAAATGCTCGTGAGATTGTCCCTTTAATTGGATTCCGAGATTTAAAACATTTCTTCACTTATAGACATCATACCTACCCACTGACAGTTGTAAACTGTAGTTAACATATTTGTTAAACTTTTGCTTTATATTATTGAGTGCATATAATATGGTTATGGTTTATTCTTAAGATAATAAAACCCTTAAATAACGCATATACGTTTCATGTACTTTATATACTTGGTATTAAGTATATTATATAAGCAAGGTGTGGTAAACATACAAGTTGTGTAAAAACGTACTGTATTCTTGAGTGTTCACAGAGCAGAGATACAGCTAGATATACGCCACTGCAGGGCTGACTCATAGAGTCTATATATATATATCACTTGGGTGTATTGGTTTGTTTCAACCAAATATGATCATGAGGGCAAACACAATCTATAGTTAAAACCATTGATTTCCAAGGCTATGCCTCCTGAGTTAAGTTATTCTCTTTCCTTGCCTATCCCCAAAGAAATACTTAACCAGGTCTACCACTTGTAATCTTCGATTGTTATATTTACCAACAGATTCCCAATTACTTCTAAGTTTAACATCTAAAGTCTTTGGAAGCTTTGATTGATATTTTTATGATTCTGTGGCACGGTGATTGATCACAAAAGAGCCTAACTGTTTTCTTTCATTATCTTTTGTGACCAATCATTGATTGGGAATTATCNAAATAAGAGAAGAAGTTAATTATCGCAGTATAATTGTTATTATCTCGCTCAATCAGATAGAATTAAAACTTCATGTGAGCCTGATTGGCAGGTTTCNGTTTGGGATGCAAACTTTCATTTCTAGTTCTTTGGCCCTATTCTTCGTCCATTGATTTGAGTATCCTNAATCGAAATTTGATTGGAGGCTGATCAAAAGTTTTACTTTTGATCTACCCCCATGGTCAGTCAGTGTATAGGTTAAGAATACCCGACCCTCTTCACTTGGTGCATCGCGGTGCTCAGTGCTTTTTCCAGCACTGTCGCTTTATTATTTGTTTTAACATCCGGCGTTATTGGATTTCAATTTTGTCTGCCTGTTTAAAGGGAGGGATCCTATATCTTTTCCAATAAATAGTCTGACCCATCATATTTATTATTNAAAAATATTGTGGATGCTGTCCTGTTCGGTTTTGTTTGAAACTAGCCTGCACCTGTGATATATACTTGTATATCTTTTACACACAAAACCACCAGGAGTGATTATACCTATAGGGGTAGTGTGAGTGGTTCCACCAGCACGNATTTTGTATAGCTCTAGGGCATAGAGTGTTGATAGATACAAAAGGTTGGACACCCCCCCCTGGTACATACTAGTCCCTAGGCTAAATGTTTATGTACAGGTATACAAGGGAACAGGTAAAACCATACAGGTAAACAAGTACCCATCCCCCTCCTGTGTAGGTACTTCAGGTCTCAGTTACCCATGGACTGTTGACCCAACTGGCACTGTAGTTAACCTTTTTGGTACTCGTGCAATCGGTTGCAGATACCCTTTTTGTGTACTCATAGGGAGCTAGGTTAAAGTTAATGGATAANCTTTANCAATAAGCTACACAAATTAAGGAAGAGTTGCTGTGTCCTTAGCGTCCCAACTATTATAAGTAAAATCCAAGGTTATNTTATTACATTTTATTGTAATCTTACATTGAAAATTTGAACACTTAAAACTTGAGTATCAAAGTGTTGAAAGAAAGTTTCTGTATGAAATAACCGAAAAATCCTAGGAAATTAATTGTTAAAAGGTTCTGCTGATTTGTTATACGTACAGTTTATATAACACTGTATAAGGTTAGCTTTTGTAAAAACTAACGCTTTAAAGATTCCAGGTTGCATAGTACTACACTATAGACACTGTAAGTACAATCATTTTTAAGTGACAGAAAGTGAAAAATGCGGGATATTTGGGGGCTTTAACCCTGGAGCCAGTCCTGGAGGCAGGAAGGTGCCTGGACTAAGCTTCTACTTATGCCAAAACACTATCTTGTCCCTTGCACCTGAGAAAAAGTATAACACGTAAAAATCCACCATTTGTTTAAAAGTACAGGTACACTGTTGTAGAAAACACAGGTACATGGTGTAGATTATCAGCATTTTTGTACAAACACTGGTACACAAAGGTCACTGGGTGTATGATCACCAATATATAACATACTATTGTAGTACCAGTAGACCACTTCCCTTTTTGTGACCAATTATTGTACTGGATACTCATTATAACCTTTAACTACCAAAAATCCACGTTTATATACATGGTTAGGGTTGTTTTCGAACAAATTTTCCCCTATGAATAAGTATTGTACTTATACAAAATTTGTGTTCATATATATATTTGCATTGAACTANTTAAGCTGCCAGTTTTCTCTGTTATAGATAGTGGGCGGAACCNTGAGAGAGTGTCCCTTTAAAGCTAGCCTGTGTCGCTCTCTATCTCTCTCTACATCTCCCGTCTCTGCTGCCATGCGGGGGGGAGCCTCTGTGTGAGTGAGCCAGCCTGTGTGTGGGTCGGCCCGCCTGTCTGTCTGCCTACCGTGAGTACCCNAGTCAGATTTACCTGTCACTCCCATGTGAGTGNNGCCTATATAGCGGAGTGAATTGCATATCACTATTTGNCCCATATCTCAGTAAATATTCACTTTACAGTTTCACTCCTTTTANAAATATTGTTCANATTTGANNTCTGCNTACACTAGTATATATTTTGNCNCTCTTAAAAATCACTTTTCTCNTCTTATAGAACTACATTTCTCAATTNCTACTNATTTACTTACTGCTAAATCATGTCTACCTCTAGTAAGAAGGAAGGTACAAGCAGAAGTTCTAGTAAGGATAGTGTAGGTTCTGATCTCATCAGAAAGGTCATGGAGAAAGTTAAGAAAAGGGAAGCCAAGGCAAAACTAGTTGAGGCAGCAAATAAGGTAGAACATGTTGANGCAATTGCATCAGTCAGCCCTAAGGGGGACGATGACAGTCAGGATATNTCTGATGAAGANTGGATTAGTGAAGATGAGATGGCTTCTGCCAAGAAGAATAAGGGCAAAGGCAAGGGGAAAGGCAAATCTGCTAGGACAGGTAGAAAGAAAAAGAAAGAAACTTTTGTAGAAGATCTAGACAGTACTTCTGAGACAGAATACACATTTTCTAAGGAAGAACAGGCTTCTCATGTGAATTATACACGTGCTAACCCTTTGGGTAAAATACTNCTTCAGATTGTAGATGATAACTTGCGTTTGCAAGACAAAGTAGGCATTAAACACTCTAGCTTGTCAGGGGTTAAGTTGTGCTCATCCTTTTANCTTCAAATGGAGCAAGAAAAGCTCAAAGTAAGACTAGCCATGCAGGAGTCTGCTAAGGAAACAGAAGAAAGGATTATGGTCAGGGAATTAGATTCCATGAGTATCAATAATGAAGACAACTTACCTACTTACTTCTCTCTCAAGCCTAAACTCATTAACAGCCATGCCAATGTTGAAGCTATGAAGCTGTTTCCCACAAAAAGCAAGTTTTCTGGTTCTAGCTCTCCTGATTCTTTAACTATTCAGGAATTCTTTGCAAATCTAAAAACAGCTCAAGAAAGTATGCGTCTCACTGAATCTGAGTTTATGAAAATGGTTTTGTTGAGTACTAGTGGAAAAGCTCATGATTTGTTATTAAACTGGTCAGAACAGGGCAATGATTTGAAAACTATATTTTTCAACCTGTCACTACAGTTTGACAGGCGTATGACTGCTGATGAAGCCCGTCAAAAATTGCTCACACTCTCTGTGCCTAAGAATTCAGATGTTGCCAAGCATTGTGCATTAATTTTGCAACTTGCAACTCGTGCTAGCCATTGTTTGCCTGCTGGATCATCCAGACAAGCCTATATGAACAATGAGGCCATAAATTGCCTCCAGAGAAGTTTGCCTACTGCCAGTAGAGCTGTATGTTCAAACATGTTCCACCAACTTTCCTCCAAAGCCCGTAGGGCCATAACCTTTTCAGAGCTTACTCGCTCATTACTCACCTTACGTAGTACTATTGACGCTGACATTCGTGCAAATGGGTCTGGTGCTGTGAATGCCCCCTCTAATAATAGACCCCAGGGTAACAATTCTGGTAATTCTGGTAAGCCTAAGCCAGGTAGATCTGGTAAACCTAGGTACTCTTCTTATGCAGTAGAGGCCTCTTATGAGGATGAACCAGTACAGTATGTTACGCCTTCAAAGAAACGGTACCCCCAGAATAAGGGTAACCAGAGTAATGCCACGGTTTTCCAGAACAATGCCCCTGCCTATGGTAACAATCACCAAGGTAATGGTAACCATGCGCAAGGTACTCGCCCTCAAGGCCCAAATGGTCAGTCTGGTCAAAAGCAACGCCCCCGCTTTGGCCAGAACAACAAAGGTAAAGCAAAACAATACTGTAGCCTGTGTGGTATGAATAACCATGTGGCTGTACAGGGATGTAGAAATATGGTAGATAACAACGGTAAAGTTATTCAGGTGCAACCCAGTCAGAGTACTTGTGGTAATTGCCCCCCTGCTGTTAACCCCCGTTTGAACCATCCCCCTGTGTTTTGCCCCTTTCGAGTCAATGGACCGTTATACGGTACCAAATGACTAGCCGGAGACCAGTTGGAACCAGTAGCCAGCAGTAGCAACAGACCCCCTCAGCCTTTGACGCCCCTGACAGAACGCCTTTTTAAGTTGGCTGGCTACAGTGCCATTTCTGCCACTTCCTATGTTATCAATGTGCCACCCACTTTTGAATCTGTATTTCAAGTGAAACAAAGTAGCAAGAAAATGTATATAGCTGTTTACATTGGTTCTTGGCGACTAATTGGCCTTGTTGACAGCGGTTCTGATGTGACTATTATGAGTAAGTCACTATTTGATCAGGTGCTAAAGGGAGGGTTACTAAATAAACCATTGATTTCCTCTCTAACCAGTTTTAGCGGCAACACTATATATGTGATAGGCCAGTTTCAGTGCCTACTTAAATTGCATGCTAGTCATACTGGTATATCTATAACTATCCATGTAATTGACGATATTCCCAATATACCTACATTATTGCTTGGGAACAACCTTTTGCAGGAGGGCTTAGGAACTATAGGGTATACAGGAAGTGCTCCCCCAAACCATATACCTCATGTTACTTTCAATAGACCTGATACCTATTCACCAACAGTTTATTTTAAAACTAACCTAGAAACTATGGAGTGTGCAGGGACTTATTCTCTTGGCCCTTATGAGCAGGCTGCCTGTATTATGTTTATAGATCAAGGTGCACCCCTAATTAGGAATGATTTTATTCTTATTACTGGAATTGCAATTAATGATGTAGCAGTAATCCCCTCACGTACAGACATATGTTGGGACCCCACCAATCAGTGTTATGTTGGAACTGCTTGCATCCTGAATTTGACAGATAAAGTTATTGAAAATGGAATTATTAATGCAAAAATTGAGCTAATTAATCAGTATTCAGCCATNATACTTCAGGATGAACTCAGTTGCAATTTGAGAAAAATCGTGCAAAATCACCCCCTAGGGAGGGAGATTTTGGCAAGTGATGAATGTTCCACTTTTTCTATGCCATTAATGACGGTGAATTCCATCTCTGCACTGCCTGGTACAAGTATGAGNGTAAATGATATTGATTTTTCTGAGACTCTTTATGGCAAGGAACCTGAATATTTGGGCACTGCAGACTTGGACTTTGCAATTATTGAACCTAAAGGAGTGGATATACCCACTTTAGTGTATACCTCAGCGGAGGAAGCAGTCCAATTNTCTAAATTTGATACCCATATTCAGCCATTTCTCAGGGACATTTTCATTAACAAGTACCCTGAAGTAGTTTCCCTACATTCCTTAGATGCAGGTAATTTAAGCCTTACATTGGGATTTACACAATTGAGGTTACGTAAAGGAGAAAGTTTGCCACGCAGTAGACGTATTTTTCATGTGTCTCCAGGTGACAGCCGTCATCTGGATGACATTACTGATTTGTTAATTAAATTTAATTACATTCAAAGGGCAACCACTTCTCCTACTGGCCATCATTTGTATGGAATGTCCAGCTATTTAATTCCAAGGGCTAAACCAGGCTGTTTGGGTAGATTAATTATAGATTACTCCCCAATGAATCAATTACTTGAGTCCCCTGCCTCTGTAATTCCAGAAATAAATAAAACATTGCAGTTTCTAAAATCTAAAGTTCTGTACAGTGCACTTGATCTCAGGCAAGCATATTTAGCTCTACGTATTGATAAGGAGTCACAGCCACTCACTAGATTTCTAACACCTAGCGGTAGCTTTGAATGGTTAAGTTTGCCCACAGGGGCAGCCAATTCTCCAGCTCATTTTAGTGTAGCCATTGAGAGAATTATTCACAATAAGCCCGTTAAGGATGCCAATGGTGACCCCATTTTTGAAAGCCCTAATGTTGTAAAATTAGAGCGTGATGTTTTAACTGACACAGAAGCTTATTTTGACGACATTATGATTGCCAGTTCTTTGTGTCCCACTTATGAGGAAACACTTAAGCAACATTTCTCTAGTGTAGAGAAAGCAGTCAGTAGGTTGCATTTTCATGGGGCTAAACTAAGTGTTGCAAAATGTAATTTTGCCAAAACATCTATTTGTTTCTTAGGATGGTATGTGAGTAAGGATTATGTAATTGCTGATCCCAGACGGATACAGAAAGTCCTTGACTACACTTTCCCCACAAATAAGAAAGCTATGAGAGCTTTCCTTGGTCTATTGAATTCATTAAGAAAGGTAATGCCCCTTGACATTATTAAGGGTATGACTGCATTGACCCCCCTAACATCTAGTAAAGCTGACTACACCCCTACTCCCGCACAGCGTGAGATTTTTGTGGAATTAAAAGCCCTATTAACAAAGGAGCCACTTTACTGCCATCTGATAGATGAGGCAGCTGAAAAGTATTTATTTGTAGATGCAGCAACTAGTTCAGGTGTATTGGGTGGAGTTTTAGCTCAGCGAATAGTTGGTAAAAATGGAGAAAAGATCTTGCCTGACTATCTAAATTTGGAAGATCCTGTCCACCAGATTATTTATGACTTAGAGCTCAAATATATTCCCTGTACATTATATACCCAGTTACCTATTGAGTTACCTAAGCCTGCTTTGAGGAAAACTATTCCTCCCAAAATTACTCCTGCAGATACATTACTTGGATACACTACAGACAATGTTCAAGACTCTTTGTTTTATTCTGTCCTGTCCGTTTTGGCCCTGTACAATTGTTCCCCACCAGGGACCATATTGGAGTTGCGTGAGAAAGCTGTTAAAAAGTTAAAACAGGGTATTCTAGCACGCCAATTATTGGATTTCCAGTTTAATATGAACTATGATGAGTTTAATACTTTCCTATCAGATTTTAAAAACGGTTTGATTGGGCCTGATGATAACATGTACCTTATACATGCCCTTGCCCTATGCCTATATAGGCCTATTATTATAATTAGCTCTTTGATAAAACACAAAGCTTCCCCTGTCATACATTTTCATGCAGAAGCAGACAGGCCCCCTGTCGTGTTAGGTCTTTATTATAGGGACAATCACCTGATTTTTCTGCCCTTCTATTTTACAAAAAATTGTGAATTTAAATTAGACTCTTTGAAGGGAAAAATAAATATTGTAGCTTATACTGCCAAAGTCATACCTCCTGGGTTCGAATCCCGTTCCATATTAGATATGGAAGTTTTTGCTATACTTACTGCCTTATACTCTTTTCAACGTTTCATTTCTGGAGTAAAAGTGAATTTACTCACTGATAGCCGAGTCCTATATTACCTCTTTTCAAGCAAAGTTGGTGACTCTAGTGTAAAAATTAGACGGTGGTGTCTCAAATTAATTTCAGATTATCCTACAGTAGTTTTGCATTTTGTAAAAACTAGTGAAAACCTTGCAGATTTTCTTACCAGGGAAGGATTGCCACAGGGAGACTTATGTAAATTTAGTCTCAAAAATATTCAGATTGCAGATATATTTCCATTGTTGCCCCAGGTGGATTTTACACTGTTAGAATGGGCCCAATTTGTTGAAGAGCATCCTGAATATTTAACCATTAATGATCAACCTCCCTCGGTCACAAAATCTCATGTGTTAGCCATTAATGCAGGACTCGCTAATGTGCAAGCAATTAGGACCCCATTAGAAATTTTGAGAGCTAAGTTATCCCGTTCTAATATTATTATTGCACAAAAGACTGAATTTGTTACAATTTACACTAAATGTTTGGCATCAGAAGATTTTGAGTACATAGAAACTAAAGCAGGCAAAACTTCAGGTAATGAGTATAAACTGGTATTCAACCTGCTAATGATCAATAAGGGTCATTATCGCATATACCTCCCCCCCTCTCTAGTGGGAGTGTTATTATCATTAACTCATTTACTGGGTCACCAGGGATTGACTAGAATGTTAAAAGACATGCAGAGCTATTACTTCCCACATATGAGTTCTATCACAAAGAAATTTGTATCTAGATGTCATCCATGTTTTCTCACTCATAAAAGTAGCCGTAAGCAGACAATGGGATTTTATCCTGTCCCTACACGTGCCTTTGAAGAACTAATGATGGACATAGCAGAAAATTTAAATAAATCAGGTGGTTACTCACATTTACTGATTATGCAGTGTATCTTGACAGATTTTTGCATTATTGTCCCTTTAAAAGAAAAGACTTCAGCTGAGATTTCCAGAGCTATTCTTAACAGTGTGTTACAAAATTTTAATGTTGAGAAAATTCACAGTGATAATGGCCCTGGGTTCCGTTCCACCCATTGGTGTGAAACTATGGCTGCATTTGGTATTAAAATAATTGGTAGCTCTGCCCTACACCCACAGGGTAGAGGGCAGATCGAACGTTTGGTTCGCACTGTCAAAACCCTCTTGCAAAAATATTTGGCAAGTAGACCTACTCTGAATTGGGAATATTTGCCTTACATTATATCAAAAGTGATAAATAATACAGTTTCACCCAAAACTGGTTTTAGGCCCCAAGAGATGGTATTTGGAAAGGAAACCAGTGGCAGCCTATTTTTAAATAATCAAATTGCAGAGCCACATTACACTGTTAAAAATAACACTGTTTTAATCAACCGTCTATCTGATGAAATAAAGGAAATGAAGGATATTGCTATATCCCACATATCTGAATCCAAACAACTCCAGTCACAACGTGTAAATAAAAACAGGACCTCTAAAGAATTTAAACAAAATGATATAGTCTTTGTATTGGACAGATCTGTTGTAGAGGGAAATCCGCAAGTTTTAAGGACAAAATATAGTCCTTCACCCTATGTAGTGGTAAATCCCTCATTTACCACCACACTGGTCAAACGAATTGCTGATGGTTTCACTGCTTTGTATAGCAATGATGATTTAAAATCTTTTAAAAGATTAGACCCAATTTTCAATACCTTGCCAGTACCAGTTTTGAAAGTTTTGCAACATGAATTCTCAAACTTCATTAATGAAGATTTTGCAACTTTAACTGAGTTTGATAAATTGGAGTTACCAGACTCATTGGAATTATTCATCCCAAATGAAAATTATTCTGAGGAACCAGAGCCTCCTATTCCAATTGACGAGTCTGATGATTCGAGGCAGCCACAGTTAGATTTTAATAATGAGTTGCGTAATACAGGTACTAAGGTTGCGTTACAGGACCCCTTAGATGAATTTTACCCTGATACCACTCAAACTCCTGTAGACATTGATGAAATTTTGTCAGATGAATCTGACCAATCAGAATCTGATTCTGATACACCAGGAGTAAATCTACGTTACGGGCGCCGTCGAAAAGTAGGGTTTACAGCAGGTAACAAATAATCAACCTGTCTACTCTTAAACCCCTACTCACTTAAACCCTACAGTCCTGTGTAAACATAATGTCTTTCTATAGTAATTTGCCACTGTGGGCCTACCGGCGCTCAAACCTAATGCCACTTGAAAAACCTTCAAGCAAACTTGTGATTTTCAATGAATTTGAAAATGTGGGAGTGGAATTCACCAACATTAATAATCACTTTTGCGGAGAGTTGGTACTGTCTGGATTAGCTTCTATGTGCTTGTGCAGTGAAGAATGGCAAAATTGGTTCTCGGTAAACAATGTTTTTATGCAAGTAAACAAGCATACATTTGAATTAGCAAAACTTGAAGTAGCTAATACCAGACCAAACTTCCATTTCTATTACATATCAAAAATTGGTGAATCCCAACCCCAGCAAACCACAGCTATGATGAAGCTCAGAGCTGCAAACTATTTTGACTCTGGAGCAGACACACTAAGGTGTCTAAATGGTCAGATACCCGAAAATTGGTCAGACTGGTTTTCCAAAACTGCTTATCGAATGAAGCCGACATTCTATGACTCACGCATTGATACTGATTTGGAACCATGTTGCAATGAACAAAGATTCTGCAACTTTTGGCAATAGGCCACACAAAAGTCTGTACACAAATGTATATATCTGAACCAGTTCAAATTTTCATCAGCTGTTACTAAGAGAATATTTTCTTTTTGCTCTAAATAAAGGGAGGGTACTGCACTGCATTGCGTTACAGTTTAAAAACTTTACAGCACCTAATTTCTGTTTAAAGTGTCGCAACTTGCAAATAATTATAGCACCATTATAGAAAGCAATACAACATTTTGATGTAGTGTTCTTTATTTTATAAAGAAGAAGGTAGGGCACTAAAAANTATACACATCAATGTTATCCAGAATTACATACTATTGATAAAGGGACAGTCAAAAGTATGAATTGCGCAAATATAGGTAGTACTTAGAAATTGACCAAAATATGTTGAACAAAANTACACAGTGAAGTATGAGAATAAGGGTTAAATCCACGTTTATATGAGATCTTTACAGTTCCCTGCATATACATGAGTAATATTTACAAGGTAACCACCCACCATTTAAATGCTCCCGTTACAATGTACACAAAGTATAAAAGTATGAATATACAAAGTACACTCCCAGCATGGTACTAGCATCTGAGGAAGGTTGAGTAGGTTGAGGTTGGTTGATCACGGAGTTGATCTTTCATACACCTGTAACAAAAAGAAACTATGTATATTGATGCAAAATAAAGGGACAGTCTCATAGGATTTTATCTCATACCAGAAATTATGACAAAATGATTCCTCCTCCAGAGAAACTGGAAGAAGGGGATAACTATCTATCTAAGGTACACCCCTCTAAGAGAAACGGTCATTTACAATGCCATCTTAGTGAAGAAGGCATTGCTGCACAAGTGCAGCACATTAGCAACCATTACCCTACCGCCCTTATTATAGAATCATCTGGTAATATATATGAAAAACCTGCCATGGAGATCATGAAAGCCATATATCATGGCTGTACTATCACTCAAGATGAGTATGAATTTCTCACTGACAATTTGGGTTATCTGTTTCATTATCTGGTTAAAATCCACACTGAACAGGTAAAAAGTGAAGAAACACTAGTACACAGAAGATTCTCGCATGAAGAGGTATGGAATTCTACATGGGACAGGTACACAGATTTATGTAGAGATTGTGAGATAGCACACCTGAGTCCAGGTTCCCCAAATGAGTGCAGGTTAGTGAATGGTCCCCTAGTACATAACAGATGGCTAGCAGACAGAAAGGACACAAGCAGGTATGAGGCTATGGTTATAGGTACCCACGCCCTACTGCACCTACCACTATCACTCAGAGGTAAAATACTCAACATGGGACTTCTTGCTGATACTGAATATACACCCCCTGGAATTTCGAGTGCATACTTCGACTCTAAGGCATTCAAAGGTGATATACAGACAAGACTGGACATATTAGGTAAATACAGTACCATACCAGTACTGGTGGAATTCCAGGTAACGTGCCAAGCACTTCAGGTACCCACACAATTATACTTTGCTATCTCAACTCTAGCCCGCCTACAACAAGGTTATGAGGGCCCTATTATTCTCGTGATACCCTCTTATTTCCCAGTACCAGATGAAGGGTTAGACAGGTATGAGGAAGGTAAAGCTAGACAAAAATATCTGGTACAACTTGGAGAAACTCTAGGTAATATGAAAGGAGTAGCAGTGTGCAGCTTGCAGATTCAGTCTGAAGCTTATGACAGGTATTATCACACCTACAATCCTACCTGGGGCGGTGAGCCACTGTTTAACAAACAGGGCCGACAGACACGCGAATATATGAGGAGACTTTCCATTGCTATCATGGACCTAGTTGGGTCATTAAAAGACTGGTGTATACCTGAGGCCAAGCGCAAGGAGCAGGTAGGCCATAGGCCACCTAAGGGTGATGATGTCCAAGAGTAGTATTAAGCAGACCTACAGTATAATGTACCTGTATGAGTGGGAGTGTGTTGAATGTATCTCTCTCCCCTCCCCCTCGTCTTGCTCTACTTGGGCCCCTGAAATAATAATATGGAATTAACTGGTACACAACAATTAAAGGGACAGCCACACAAAAGCCCCAAGGTTATGGTATTTTGTTCTAACTTAGTCAAGGATGACTACCCCTCGGAACATCCTCCTTCTGGGAGTGCTTTTAGGCATGATATATTTGTCTCAACAGAATGTATCCAATTTGGGCTTTCTGGTCAAAAATGGACGATTGTTTGTGGAAACTAGCATCAAAGCAGTAAGAGTTAGTATGGTAGCAACTACTGAGTTGACTACCACTGAAATGAGTCAACACTTTTTGGATATGGCCACTATAGTTACCAACTACAAAACCCTGACATTGTTTACCTCCTCTGCAACACTGAGTACAAAGTACCTCACTGCCATTTCCCCTGGGGAAATTTACCTGGCCAAGGCTAAAGATTTGTACAAGCATCTGTACACTTTTATGACACTGAGTCTTAATTGGCCCCCTGAATCTACTTGCATGTTCAACTACACACTGGTAGAAAAGGCATTTTTGGCAGAAGGAGTCAAATATTTGAAAGCTAAACAATTGGAATTATCTGGTCTAGTAACGGGTCTAGACACTAGTGCTGATAAAGAAAACCAAGCTACTGTTGAAAATTTCATTGGAAATTTCAATAGCATCTGTTACATGTGGTATGTACACATTGCTACAGTAATCTCAAACCTTGACACCCTAGATGGTCTAGATTTTCCTGAGAACTTAAAGGGACACTTAGAGTCACTTTCTTGTCTGGAAGGTGAAGGTATTGAATTTGAGAAAATAAAGGTAATCAGCAGCAAACCTGGTAAACTTGGCCTAACCATTGAATTAGACATTGGCGTACCCTCAACCAAAAAGGAAATGATTCGCCTTACCCCTGTTACATATAATGGAGTACAATTGAGAGGCGAAGATACTGATATTCATTTTGCACAGGACTGGAATAATGCAAAAGTAAAATTGCTGAACTGTACAGTTACCAATGAGTGGGTAAATGAACATGCCCCCATTTGCCATGAGCTAAAAATTGATGACAATTGCAAAGCTGGGTTGATGGCAAATGATGTCATGAAAGTTTTGAAGAACTGTCTCTTTAGATATTCAAATCCCCCTTTTGCAATTCGCCTTGGTGATAATGGTATTTTGGTGCAGAGAAATGGTCTGACAGTTACAAATGGTGGTAACGCTGTATATCAAGCCCCCCCCTATGTACTGTACACTAAGAGTGAAGTNAAAATTAGCTTAAAGGGAGAAGAGCTCGTGTTTCCTGGGTTAACTATACCATCTGTTGAAGGTACCGTTACCAGCAGTNTAACTGCTATTGACATTTTNGCNATGACTACNAAATGTTACTGGGACACTCTATGGATNAATTTTGANTANAATGATTATGTGGANTGGNTAGCTNTGGCTTTGGAAGTGATTTTATTTCCCCTCACACTGATTGGGATTTGTTTGGGAGTTAAAAATAAAGTNGCAAGACGCATAAGTGACAGGAAGTTATCTAAAGCTAGAAGGCAGCAAAATCAAAGAGAGACTAGGGCACTCCTTAGGGAGTCTCGCCTGTAAATGTATACTATCTACAATTATTCTCACACCTACCTTCTTCTTCTTCCCCTTGCCACTCTTCTTGTTCTTCTCCCCCAGGTCCTTGACGGATCCATTCCTCAGGGACATGGTGGAGTTGTTCCTAGAGCCTGTCTCTGTCTCCCTCACTATCTCCACCATCTGATAATTACAAAAGTTACAATTAGATGAATTTATTAGTCACTCTTTTATAAGCCACTTTTCTCAGCTCTGCCACCTAAAAATGTACAAAAGTTCAGGTTCCCTAAAAAGTCCCTAAAAAACTATAATGTTGTGCAAATTATACCTCTCTTACTCACATTACAGGGATAATGTACTAATACTCANATTCAGCATTACAAAATATGTACTAACCGTGTTCTCAGCCTCCTCGTCGAGGTCAGCCTCAGTCCTCTCCAGGCCAGAGGACTCCATNAGCTCCTCTGCTCTGCTCCTCANTGACAGGCAGTCTCCAAATGCGCTNGTGGCCTCAGACTGGTCAATCTCCTGCTCTGTAGTCAGCATGGTAGAGTGGGTCAGCTCAGATTGAGCTCTCCTTGAGGCTGTGGCCTCCACCCACNCAGAAGTAGCATCCTTCAGCACCGGTGATGGTGCTGACTGGAAAATTTGGGTTAGTCTGGTCCTCANCTGCAGGTTCTTGCTAGGCCTGTCCAGTACATAGTAGGCAGGCCCCTGNAGGCCAGNCCCANTGGCCTCCGNGTCGTCCTCCGTCCTCTCCTCCAGATCCTTCCTAGAATGGATGGTTAGCATCTCGATTCCAGGCGCAGTAGCCGGAACAATAGCCACTCTAGGCTCCTCTTTCTCCAGCCTAGTCCTGCAAAAGTTCAGGCAGGCAAAGGTCATGGTAATTATGAGCTGAGCAAACAGCTCATCGGGTGGGAATCTCCCCCCCTGGGGCCCATANTTCCAGGCATAGATGACCCTGGCGANCCCCCACACCATGGAGAGGGCAGTNTAGACTGCCAGTGCAATGAGCACCTCCTCCTGGCCNATGGAGGACCCCACGGCCTCTTCCAGAGAAGCCAGGGCCTCCTCACACAAGAAGACGGCCTCAGCTGCCCTTCTAGCCTCAGTGACCTTGCGGGTCAACTCAGCTGCTTGCTGGAGGCACTCCTGCAAAAACAGGAAAATAACATTTTTAGGAGGGAAAACAGGTATCTTTTTGTTAAANNATTTTTCTAATTANTTAGTTTCCTAATATTGGAGTAAAAACCAGTTAC
>Ga0031655_10000824_pt1 | contig 19118 bp, 20 predicted proteins | sample FrelakmetHBP12HB_FD_55187 | JGI IMG/M metagenome (GOLD analysis project Ga0031655, IMG submission 55187) | Freshwater lake sediment microbial communities from the University of Notre Dame, USA, for methane emissions studies -HBP12 HB | ecosystem: Environmental > Aquatic > Freshwater > Lake >... | reverse complement strand
TGAGCGGTCAATATCTGGCCTCTGGACAGGTCGTAGCTATAAGTGGTCAGCTGGTCAATGTCACCGGACTCGTGTCTGTCTCGGGGAACCTTGTTTCTGTCACAGGATTGGTCTCAGTATCAGGCAACTACGTTGTAGTGTTCTCTGGTGGTACTATTCCAGTATCCATGGTCTCAGGAGCCGCAGCGTTGTTCAGTGGCCAGTATTTGGCCTCGGGACAGGTCGTAGCCATAAGTGGTCAGCTCGTCAATGTCACCGGACTCGTGTCGGTCTCGGGCAACCTGGTCAATGTCACAGGGTTTGTATCGGTCTCCGGTAACCTCGTAAGTGTCACAGGTTTGGTATCGGTCAGCGGTAACCTCGTTTCAGTAACGGGTATTGTATCCGTGTCCGGAAACCTCGTCTCGGTAACTGGCGTTACCTCGATGTCCGGCAACTACGTTGTCGTGTTCTCCGGCGGGACCATTCCAGTTTCAGTCGTCTCAGGGTCGGCCGCTTTGTTGAGCGGTCAATACCTGGCCTCAGGACAGGTCGTAGCGGTCAGTGGTCAATTGGTCAATGTCACTGGACTGGTATCTGTCTCAGGCAACCTCGTATCAGTGACCGGAATAGTCAGTGTCTCTGGTAATCTGGTATCAGTGACCGGACTGGTCAGTGTTTCAGGGAACCTCGTATCAGTGACCGGACTGGTCTCAGCGTCAGGTAACTACGTCGTGGTATTCTCAGGCAGCACAATCCCAGTCTCAATTGTATCATCTCTGATATTGAGCGGTCAATATCTAGCCTCGGGCCAGGTCGTGGCCATAAGTGGTCAGTTGGTCAATGTCACAGGATTGGTATCAGTCAGTGGTAATCTTGTTTCAGTGACCGGACTGGTCAGTGTCTCGGGCAATTTGGTGTCTGTGACCGGGCTCGTCAGCGTGTCGGGCAACCTTGTGTCGGTCACAGGCGTAACCTCGATGTCCGGGAACTATGTTGTCGTGTTCTCGGGCTCCACAATCCCAGTATCGATAGTGTCTGGGGTCGTATCGGTCACCGGGCTGGTCAGTGTTTCGGGAAACATTGTTACCGTTGCGTCCGGTCTATGGTTGGCCTCGGGAAATATTGTAACGGTGTCGGGCAATGTCGTATACGCCTCCGGCGTCCTTGCCGTGATTTCGGGCGGTGTTCTTCCAGTGACCATAGTATCCGGAACGACTTTCTCAGGTCTCACAAGTTTTCAGAATGCTCGTCGTAATGTAACTTATCATGCGCTCTTCCAGACCAGTGGTTTAGACGCCGGTTCCATTGCAACCATATCTACTACAAGCCCAGTATACGGAGAAATATTGTGGGTATCGATTGGACAGACATCAGGTGCGATAACCGGTAACAAGAATTATGCATACGGTCTGTATCAGCTCAATAGTTTCATAGTGTCGGGTCTTGCCGTGGTCGCCGCGAACCGTGGCCCCTGCGACCCGTCCGACGCCGCCACCCAGGCTTCCCTTTATTCCTACGCTAGTGGCGATGCCACCAATGCTTACTGGCTCTATTACGATAACGTTGCCTATATGAGCGGGACCTTGGCGATGGGTCTCCCGATAAGGTGGGATTTCAGGGACCCGGCGTGCGGAGGAAAGGGTCCGATATTCCGTAGCGGTAAGGCACTACAGGTCAGGCAACNAGGTGGTGGAGCACAGGCAGCGGGTACTTATTATCAGGTCGAGATGTGCTGGATTGAGCGCAACTCCGGAGCGGAGTTCTGAGATAGTATGAGAATGACTCTTAAAGTGGGTAAATACACGAGTATGGTGGTGTGACAATGGCACTCAGACGTGTCAATACGGGAGGACAACGTTCTTACCAATATTCTCACGGTGCCGTTAGGAACCGGAACGGTAGGATTTGGCTCGCGGATGTGCTTTTTAGTGTAACGAAGGTCGTGGAAGTCTCTTACAGCGATGATAACGGCATCCACTGGTCTGCCGCAAAACAAATTTCACAGAATGATAGCTATGATTCCTATGGCCCTCATATGGCGATAGACGGCGGAGGGAATGTACATTGTGTCTGGGTCGATACGAGCGGTGCTTTACAATACTCACGGCATGATGACACGGCCGGACCGACCAGTTTCACGATACCAGTAGCAATCGCAACGGGATTGGGCGCAGCATCACAACCACCTAGGATATGTATAGCTTCGAACAATAAAACTCTGGTCATATCGACAAGCGGCACGTCGGCGGCACCGGCGACCTATCTTTATACTTATTCTTCGGATAACGGGGTGTCGTGGTCTGGCGGAGGCAGTGTCGAAACTATAACGGGTCTCTATGGTCTCTGTGCTGATAGTGCAGGGAACATACACTTCGTTTTTTCCAAGAGCGATGGAGCTCATTTGCAGATATATCATAGAAAATGGACGGGAGCAGCTTTTACAGCTCCGACGGCTCTGACGGCAGATGCGAATTTTGACCAAGACACGCCCGATATAGCCGTGGACACTTCGGATAATCTTAACGTGGTGTGGTGTGGTCGTCACACCGGTGACAATGGGAATATAAATCCGCGATTTATCCAATATTCCAGCGGAGCGTGGGGCGCGATTGTGAATATCAGGGATGCAACAAGGCTTGGTGTCAGTTATCCAACGATATCTTATGCAAGTAGTAGTGGATATCTTTACGTTATGACTTTGGGAGGGGAGAACGGAGGTCTTACCGATATGGTCGAACAATATACGTCAACGAACGGGGGAACATCATGGTCTCTCACCGGCAGTGATATTTCCGCCTCATCGTCTTCCTATCCCGGACTTATGTATCAAAGATGGCCGCTATGGGTATTACCAGCCACGGGTTGGGCTCTGACATATACTAATAATAATCCGACGACCGACCATGATGCTGTTTGGTGTTACGACGATGCGGTTTTAGCATGGAATGACCTAGCATCCGGTGGTCTGATTTTCATCTTCGCAGGACCGAAGGTCTGAATCGGTCCATTTACTTTTCCACACGTCGATATATTTTTATAGTATTATCTTTATTATAATATAGATGAGCTTTTCCGATGAAGAGACCGATTTCGAGGTCGTTGAAAGGAACGGTCTGTCTACCGACACAATCGACAAGTTGAAAGAAATCGGGGTCTTTTTTGCGGTCGATGCCGCTGTTATGGTCGCAATCTACAAATTATGGAAACCCCCGGTGGAGATAATGACTATTTTTGGTACGATATTATTCATAGCGTTCGCGGGAGCTATGCTTTCCGTGAGAGCCATCGAATAGTCGTCGTCCCGGGTTATGCCGGTATCGTGCTCTCGAACCCTCTCGCTGAATGATAACCTTCTTATATATAAGTGGACGATTGGTTAGCCGTGCGAGGTGGCTTGGATGGCATGGCAGAACCGTCACGTTGATGTGCTTATAGCAATCCCCCACTCGGGCGGGGAAGTATACTTTGACTGGGCGATGGAATTCGCGAACCTCAGGGCCGCCGCTCCTCCGAACACCTTTGTAACGAGCGCGCCGGAGCCGCAAATAGACATCGCCAGGGAAAAATTGTGTGAGATAGCTCTGCAATTGAATGCCAAATATATTTTCTTTCTCGACTCCGATGTCCTTGTTCCGCGTGATACTATCCAGAAATTGATGAGACACAATCTTCCCATAGTAGCGGGATTGTATGCTCGCCGATATCATCCCTGCTGGAACCAGATGTTGTTGTGGGTGAAGGACGAGAAAGGTAACGAGGGTTTCACGCCAATCGCCGAAGGATGCTACGAGAAGGATGCATTAATCCAATGCGATGCCGTAGGTTTCGGTTGCGTCCTTATCCAGTGCGATGCATTAAAGCATATGGAGAAACCATGGTTCCGGTGGACGGAGCATAAGACGATTTCCGGTGGAATGAGCGAAGATTTTTATTTTTGTAGAAGAGCCCGCGAATCGGGATATAAAATCCACTGTGACACTTCCATCGTATGTCGGCATATGGGACCGATAAAGGTCCTCCCGAGCATCGGTGCACAAGGATTGTTCGAGTTCAAACAGGCCGGTCAAATCATCGGGGACCTGTGAGGTTGCGGTATGGATTTAAGAACGGTCATGAATATCGAGGTCAGCAGTCTCTGCGACAACAAATGTCCTTACTGCCCGGCCCAGAAACAGAAAGAGCACCGCGAGGTCGGGCTCATGACCATGGAGACCTTCATGAAGTCGATGAAGGTCGTGGAGTACTGTGTCAAGAAAGGGACACAGACAGAGCTCAATCTTTTCGGTATCGGTGAGCCGACCCTGAACCCGAAGCTCGTCGAAATGGTCAAGTACGCGAGAGACCACCTGCCTCCGAGGATTGAGCTGCACCTCAATACGAACGGAAATCGGATGACCTTGAACTATGCGAAATCGTTGAAGGATGCTGGTATTACGCATGTCGATGTCACAGGGCATGAGCCCCTCGTAGCCGCGAAGGCCGTAGTAGCCTTGAAACACCATAGGATTTATCGTGGGCTCTCGCGGGATTTCATAGAGTTCCCGAACACCTGGGCCGGTCAGGTCGAATGGCTGGAGCCCGACTACGAGGTGATTATCCATGTCGAATGTCCATGGTTGAAAAAAGGCCAGGTCATGATTACGTGGGACGGCAAGCTCGCTACCTGTTGCATGGACGCTTTCGGTCGTGGTGTCGTTGGTACCGTGGACGATGACCTGGACAAAATAAATTTGAAGGAATATGAGCTGTGCAAGACATGCCATCATATGCTGACCCGTTACCGTCAATTATCCAATGGGACCGTGGTCGATTTGAAAGGGGGTCCGCGGATTTGAAAATCAATACTATCAATCATATCGAGGTTTCGAGTCTTTGCAGCAATTCATGTCAATATTGTCCCGCGAGCAAAGTGTGGGAGCACAGGAACACCGGATTGATGACAAAGGAAACCTTCGACAAGGTCATAGAGTTCATGGATGTGCTCGTTGCCCGGGGTACGCAGACAGAGGTCAACCTGCACGGCATCGGCGAACCGACGTTGAATCCCCTGCTCGTGGATTTCGTGAAGGTCGCGAGAGAACACATCCCACCGCGTTTCAATGTCCATATAAATACCAATGGGAATCATATGACGGATGAGCTCGCTGAAGGTCTGAAGAAAGCGGGTATCAATAGTATAGACATAACGGCCCACAAACCGTACAACGCTGCGACGTGCATAAGGATTCTGTCTAAACATACAATAACGGGAAGCGTATCCCTGGACTTCGTGATGAGACCTCACGACTGGGCTGGACAGGTCGACTGGTTCAAGGCAGACTATTCCATCGAATGTGGCTGGCTCAAAAATGGCATGGTCATGGTCCTGTGGGACGGAACGATTGTGTCCTGTGGCATAGATGCTTTCGCCACGAAGAAGCTCGGGAACGTGCACGATGGACCCGCGAAATGCGAGCAAATCGAGCTTGAGCCTTTTGACCTTTGCAAGAAGTGTCATCATTACATTACCAAAGAGGTGGTACCGAATGGACCGATTTGACTGGCTGCGAAGCAAAGTATTTGGGAGGATTTTGGATATAGGATGCAACAAAGGCGACCTTCTGAGGGGCACTCCCTTCGCACCGAATACCATGGGCTGTGACCTCGATACCTGGGAGGTTCCTTACGGTCTCGGGTTCAAACAGGCCGATGCCCACGAATTGCCCTTCAAGGATGGAGAGTTCAATTGTTCCTTGCTCGGAGAAATCCTCGAACATGTCAAGGACCCCGTTAAAGTACTGAAAGAAGCCCGTCGAGTGGTCAACGGGTACGTTGTACTGACGGTACCAAATGAGTATTGTTACGACGATAAAACGGAGGTCCTCACACTTGACGGGTTTAAGTATTTCAAAGAATTAGAGATGACCGATGAGATAGCCACAATGAACCAGAAAACGGGTTACCTTGTTTACCATCGTCCCACTCGGATAATTCACAATAAACACAACGGTCCTATGATTAAGTTTAAAGGAGCGTTGTATGATTTGTGTGTTACTCCAAACCACCGAATGTGGGTACGTAAGAGTTCGTATGCACATTATCATGGTGATATGAGTTTTGGGTTCATGGATGCCGCTGAAGTCTATAATCGGTGTCATTCAGATATCGAAATGTGTAAGTACGCGAATTGGGTCGGGGAGGAGCAGAAGTGGTTCAACCTTGGTGGACGCAGAGTCCGCATGGATGATTGGTTGAGATTCTTGGGATGGTACATATCCGAGGGTAGTAGATACTATTATGCCAAAAGAAGGATGTACTGTGTGTTTATAGGGCAGAGAAAGGAAGTTAATCGCCCGAAAATAATGAGTATAGTTCAGAGGTTGGGACTTCACGCATCATTGAACAAAAATGGAATAACAATTTATTCCAAGATGTTATACAACTTCCTGGCTCCCATAGGCAAAACGAAGGAAGGAACTATTCACGTTCCAGGATATGTAAAACGTCTCTGTAAGAGGCAATTGTGGGTATTCTTCGAATGTCTTATGGCGGGTGATGGTCATTGGACGAAGAGAAAAGGCGGAGGAGCGTTCTATATCACCAAGACCAAGAAATTAGTAGATGACGTTATGGAGATATTGTTGAAACTCGGATGGTGTGGGTCTTATACACGATGCCATAGTGAACTTGGTTCTTGGTACTCGGTTTCAATTAATAGGTATAAGTTAACACCTCGCATCGAAGGAAAAGTGAGTAAGATACATTATCAAGGAGACGTGTGGTGTGTTACCGTTCCGAACCATCTTATTTATGTCCGAAGAAATGGTAAATGCGTCTGGTGCGGAAATAGTTGGCATCCAGACCTCAGACCCATGATGTCCCTGGAGGACCGTATCAAGGCCGATAATACGACCTACGATGCTATCATCAAGCACAACACCACCGATAGGCCCGAATGCAAAGGTATCACTGATGATAAAGTGAACCCCCATCTCTGGCACGTCCGTAATTATACCCTCGATACATTGACCGAGGATATCGAGAAAGCAGGACTGAGATACAAAATCGAGATGCTCAGCTACGATGGCTGGTGCTTTTTCGTGGGGATATTGAAATGACGACAATATACATGTTCGATGTGGATGATACGCTCGAAATCAGTCGAGGACCCGTCAAGTTGTCCCAGTTGGTCAAGCTGAAACAGGAAGGGAACATCATCGGGATTTGTGGCAACTGGGCCGGGTTCGCGAACGCGGTCAATGGATGGCAAAACCTGATTTCAATCCTGAGTCCCATAGGTACGTCCAAGGCATCCGTGCTATATCAAATCAAGACCTACATTCGTGCCGACAGGTATGTTCTCGTCGGGAACCATCCCGTCGACTTCATCGAGGCGAGAGATTCGGGGTTCGAGTTCGTCAAAGAGGACGAGTTCAAGGGAGGGCTTTAGATGAAAATCCTCGCAATCAGCGCTATGGCAATCGAGACTCCAGCAAAATCGTACGGGGGGCTCGAAACCGTTGTCTATAATCACTGTAAAGGCCTGGCCGACCTCGGCGAAGACGTCACGCTCCTGGGAGCCAAAGGAAGTGTCGCCCCAAAGGGCGTGAAATGCTGGGAGCTCGAAGAACCGGGGCTTTTCGATATCTCCGAGGAGAAAGCCTTCTGGTGGTACAGGCACATCCTTCCGGAGTATGATGTTGTTCTCGACCATTCATGGTACAAGTGGACCCTGATGGCCGGGGACTATCTGCCGGTCATCAGCACGATGCATTCGCCCTGTCCTTACAACCGTACCCCTCCAAAGAAATATCCGATGTTCTGCGGTGTCAGCACCGAGCATTCGATTCTCGCGAGCAAGGTCCTCGGGCTCCCGGTCAGGACGACGTGGAACTCCGTCGATGTCGCTCGGTTCCCTTTCTCCAAATCTCCGGGAGATAATACTCTCCTCTCTATCAATCGTATCGACCCCGACAAGGGAATTCACGTGTTCATCGACTGGGTGAGCCGTCTTGACGGAAAGTTCAAGGGCGATATCGTGGGCGATGATTCTCTCGTCCGCGACCCCGTCTATCCTCAGAACGTCCGGAAGTCGTGCGAGCTCTACAAGATAAAGTTCAGCGGCAAGGTCAGTCACGAGGACAAGCTTCAGAAAATCAAGGACTGCAGGGCGGTCGTGCTCCTGCCTCAGGCCCCGAAATATTACGAGGTGTTCGGGTTGGCGGCAGTGGAGGCCAATGCCATGGGCAAGCCCGTGATTTGCACGCCGAACTGTGGTCTAAAGAGCGTAATCGAGAACGGTGTGACGGGGTTCCATGTCGAGACCTTCGCCCAGTTCAAGGATGCCGTGGAAAAGCTCGATACCATAAGCCCCGAGGCGTGCCGGAAACAGGCCGAGAAGTTCGATATTCCGGCCATAACACCGAAGTACCGAGATATGATTAAGAAGGTCAACGAGGGCTGCAGGTGGTGAAAGGGACGCCGGTTTTCACAACGGACTGGTTCAGTATGCACATCCCTGTGTGGCTGGAATTATTGGCCGAGTTCAAGGACCGTCCTGTGAAATTCCTTGAGGTCGGGTCCTATGAGGGCCGTTCCTGTATCTGGCTCTGCGAGAACGTCCTTACGCACCCAGATGCCCGCATCGTTTGTGTAGATACCTTCAAAGGCAACGATGAGATGGCCCCTCAGGATAAGGTTGGTATTTTCGAGCGGTTCATGAACAATGTAGGCCCCTTCGGTTCGAAGATTGAAAAAGTGATGGCAATGGAATCCGGGACTGCGCTCCGTTCGTTCCCGTCCATCGAGACCTTCGATTTCATATACATCGATGGGTGTCATCGGAGCCGTAACGTACTAGAGGATGCAGTGCTGTCATTTCCTCTGTTGAAAACAGGCGGAATCATGCTCTTCGACGATTATGGCGGGCTCCCCGGAGTGAACTGCACGGCCGTCGGGGTCGACTCCTTCCTGCGGTGCTATGCAGAAAGAGATAGTGATAACGTCAAGGTCATTATGAAGGCGTATCAGTTGGCAATTCGAAAGGTATGAACGATGAACGGAGATACCCGACCGGCCTTATATCAAAGGTGGTATGAATGGAAGAACAGCCCGACAAGTACGTTGGTCCTAGGGAGATAGAGGACCTAGGCGACCCGGCGAGAGCGACTACCGTCAGGTGGGACTGTTTCATGTTCTTCGACGAGTTTGATATGCTTGAGCTCCGCTTGAGCATCCTCTGGGATTATATCGATGTATTTATGATTCTTCAATCGAACCGAACTTTCCGCGGCGAGGTCAAAGGGATTGTCACTTTCGATAAAAGGTTCGATAAGTTCCGTTCTAAAATGATTCCAATTGCTCTGGACGGGGCTGGCTTCTCCGGTCAGTGGGGCGAGAGTTACGTGGATTTCATGCGTGATTTTACCAAAGAGGTGATTCTTCTACTCGGCGTGAAAGATGGAGATATCATCCTGCTGGGAGACCTCGACGAAATCCCTGACCTAGGAAAGTTTTATCACAATATGTTACAGCTGCCTGTTTCTTTAGAGATGAAACATTATAACTATTATTGGAATTGCAGGGTCTACGATAATGGGTGGATTTCGCCGAAGATGTTCAGGTTCGGACAGTTCAAGAACGAACGGTTCAGCGATGTGCGCCGCCGAATGGACCTCCGTATCGCCCCCGACATGGGCTGGCACTTCAGTTACATGGGCGGTGCTGAGAAACTCCTTCAGAAGGTCAACACGGGTGGGGACCCGCTCTCCGTTCTTGGCCATCAGAAATTTGCCGACCTTGATTACATCAAACGATGCATGGAAGAGCCGAGGGACTTTTTCGACCGTGGATATAAGTTGGCTTTCGTCAAGTTCGATTCCACTTTCCCCGGATACATGATTGAGAATATCGACAAGTTCAAGGATGGTATAAAAGAGGTAAGAGACTCGAAGCGGGTGTTGCTCGTTGGCCCAATCACCAGTTACAACAACAAGGACCGCAACTGGGCCATGCCTCCGCTCGGTGTGCATCGTCTGGCCGCGTACTTGCGGAACAAGGGTCATCACGTCGAGGTATGGGACAGCAACCTCCAGGACGACCTTGATAGAAAATTATCAGAGGGGTGGGACATCATAGGTTTCTCGACCATGCAGAATACCTTGTGCAACGATATCAAGGCCATGTGGAAGGCCAAAGAGCTGTGCCCCGAGGCGCTCCTCTTAGTGGGTGGTGTCGAGGCAACGCTCAACTATCAGGACATCTTCGATAACTCTCCAGTTCGCGCCGTGGTCTTGGCCGAGGGCGAGGAACAGTTGCTGGCACTGGCCAACGGTATTCCGGTGGATGTCATCCCCGGTATGATTGTCAAGAAGGACGCGGTGCCAATCACCGATGACAAGCTCTGGGAGTACTGGAACAGTGTCGAGTTCGATGTGATGGCCTACCAGCTCTACTGGAACCAGATGAAGGAGAAACACCCGAAGGACTACGAGGAAAAGGGTGGGGATACGGTCCGGTTAATAACATCTTCGCATTGTAATAGGGGTTGCGACTTCTGTTCGGTAGCATCTTGGCACAAATCCGCGTGCGGCCGTGTGGTCAAGCCCGCCTTCCTCTCCGCGGAGCGGATGTGGAAGCTCGTTTCCAAGGTCAAGATGCAGTTGCCCACGGTCAGGTCCATCTACTTCTGCGAGGATGACGTTCTGCAGGATAGACAGAGAATGTGGGATTTCTTCGCCCTGATGAAAGAGAAGGGACCGTATCTAAGATTCCTGCTACAGGGTCATACCTCTTACTTGTTCAAAGATGGAAAGGTGGACACCGAGCTCCTGGACCACATGGCAAGTGCCCGTGTCGTGCATATCAGCCTCGGGGTCGAGAACTGCTGTCCCCATTGCTTGGAATCGTTCCACAAGCCGCAGAGGCTCGACCAGCTCCCCGATTTAATCAAAGAATGCCTGTCTCGTGGTATAACACCGCACATCTTGCAAATAATGTTCCCGGCGAGCACCACAAGGAAATGTCTGCAACTTAACTATGATACTCTGACAGCGTGGCTCAAGCTCGGCGCGACCGTGAGCGTGGAGCCGAACCTGATGGCCTACAGGGGCGCTCCGCTCTACACGTCGGAGCACGAGATGGTGTACAGGGTCCAGGAAATCGATGCGACCCACAGGTTACGCTATCCCTACCGAATACTTCCCGATGATTTGGAGGCTCGTGCAATCCAGGAGAGGTTCAATGCACGACGACAAGCCTTCATTGATAGCAAGAACATAGAGCACACCTTCAAGGGCGAGACCGGAAAATACATGGTCGAGCTGCTTGGTCAAATATTAAAGGAAGGATAGGTATGCGTACCATGCTCTTCAATTACCCAATAGCGTTTTCTCTATCTTTATCATCGGTATGCAATGCCCGGTGTATATGGTGCCCTATCGGACAAAGGCTCAATAAATCGGGCAAGAGCAAGTTCATGTCCCTGGATATCGTAGATAAGATACTCAAGGATACCACGGATAAGAAAATCCAAACCATATTTCTGGTCGATATGGGCGAGCCCCTGCTCAATCCGGATTTCAAGGAAATCGTGCTCAGATGTAAGAAGGTCCATCCGGATGCCAGTTATTGGTTATGCAGCAATTTCTTCTTAATGGATGATGATATGGCCAGGTTCGTGCTCGACAATGAGTTCTCCGCCGTGGGTTTGAATATCGATGGTATAACGGAAGAAGCTTACTATGCCGTGAAACACCTGCCCCTGAAGGTCGTGATGGGTAATTTAATGAACTTCTTAAGGCTCCGTGAGGAAGTGCGTAACAAGGAACCCGGACGGAAACTTCCGAGCCTTCGGGTATCCATCACCACCGAGCCCAGGTATTTTATGGAGATTGGAGAGCCCGAAAGGGCGACCGTCAAAGACGAGACCCGCAAAATATGTGAGTTTATGCGGGGTGTTCTCGAACACGAAGATTATACCTTTCTGACGGTGTCGGCCACTTGGGCCGAAAGACGCAAATGGGCCCGGCCCAGGGAAGGTTCAACGGTTTGCTCCAATATGTCAGCGGTCGGCCAGAAATGTTGCATCGATACGGACGGGAATATCATTCCGTGCTGTCTGGACTATGACTCGGAATGCAAATTTGGCAATGTCATGGATAATACCATCGAAGAGATTTGGAATGGGGATAAACGTAAAAAGTTCTTGGGTTCAATCATCAATTTGAGATACGCTGATATCGGTCTGCCCTGTTCCATATGTCACGATTGAGGTGTAACCATGAAAAATGCTATCTATGTCACGGATGCGAATGTCAAAGAGCACGGCTCCGGTGGCGGAGTGGTCAGTTTCCATGAGCTGAATGCCTTGAAGAGGGTATGCTCGGTCAAGAATGTCTATGACCATCCCGTTCCCACGGTTCTCGAAAAGGCCTTTCCCGACAATCCCTTCATGTACGATATTGTTTTTGCGTCTAATATCAAAGACCCGAGCGATATCGATGTGGCCCAGTTCTATGGCGGGCATTTCCCCATGACCATGAGGCTCCTCTCCGAATCGGGGGCCAAGGTCGTGGCGACCGTTCCGGTCCACAACCTTGAAGTGAATATATCTGAATGGACAGACCCCAAGTACTTCGAATGGTTCCCCCACGATATCGCGGGCCAGCAGTTTTGCTGGAATAAACCGCCCGCGCACTTGACCGACCCAGGAGTGTCGTCCCTGCTCTGCAGAGGTTACACGGAAATCGCGGACGTTGTGATTTGTCCGTCGACTAACTGCGTCAAGTATCTCTCCGAGAAACATGGTGTGAACGCCGTCCTGATACCTCATGGTACCGACCTCCCGGAAAAATGGTCGAGCGACCGGGACTCTTTCCGGGTCTTCAACCTGGCCCCTTTGACCGTCGACAAGGGCCAGAAGTATATTGTCAAAGCTTGGCGTGATAACCTCTTCAATGGCGAACTGGTGTTCGCGGGGCCGAAAGGAGTGCAAATCCTGACGACCGGGATGTTCAATGTCCGATGTCTCGGCGAGATTGATGAAAAGGAGAAAAATAGTCTGTATGCGAGTTCGTCTGTTTATGTCCAGTCCTCGGTTAGTGAAGGCTTCGGCATTCCCATTCTGGAAGCAATGTCCCACGGTACACCCGTTATAGTCACTGAAGGAGTTGGCGCCAAGGATTGCGTGGACGAAGGCGAGGACGGGTTCGTGGTCCCAATCAAGGACCCCCGGGCCATAGCCGATAAAATCCGTTACTTCTACGATAATCCCTCCGAAGTTAAGAGGATGGGCATTAATGCCAGGGCCAAGGCCGAGAGATATAACTGGGCAGACATTGAAAAGAAATACGAGGAGCTGTTGAAGGATGTCTGAGTCCGATGACCGATTTGACTGGGTCCGGAGCCGGGTGGTCGGTATAACGGGCAAGATACTCGATATCGGATGCAATGAAGGCATGATGTTCAGCCAGTATCCGAACGCGTCGCAGGTGACAGGTGTTGATATCGATGCGTGGGACCCGCCGAATTATGCACGGTTCGTTCAGGCCGATGCATCGAGCCTGCCGTTCGCGGATAACGAGTTCGAATGCGCGATAATCTCCGAGGTGCTGGAACACGTGCCCGACCCGGTGCTGGTATTGAAGGAAGCAAGCCGTGTAGCAAAGCTGATTATATTTACGGTTCCGAACGAGTACGGTTGGAGCAAGAATGCTGAACCATTCCAGTCCAAAGAAAGTATCCGGGCCAAAGGGGACGAACCCTTCAAATTTACATTATCGAACAAGTATTGTCGAGGCATGGTCGATAATAATACAAAACCGCACCTGTTCCATGTTCGATACTTTACAAAGGAGATATTGGAAGAAACCTTGAAAAAGGCCGGCCTGAAATTCTCTATTGAAACTTTGGAGTATGACATCAGGAGTGGACATCATTTCGCCTATTTTGTCGGTACGGCCGAGCGGCGAGGAGGCTCTTAAATGAGTATATCGTTGTTCGATTTCCCGCGCGAGATTTCAGTGGCCATATCCAACGTATGTTGTGCTAAATGTATCTGGTGCCCGATGGGTCAGGGATTGACACATCCGAGGATAAATAAGTTCATCCCATTACAAATCGTAGACAAACTTATATCCGATTCCAATAAAAATGATATCGATGCGGTGATACTCGGAGACAACGGAGAGGCTCTTCTGCATCCCGAGTTCAAGGAAATAACAAGAAGAATGAGAACGGGATTTCCAAAATCCCGGCTTGTCCTGATTAGTAATTTCTATATGATGGACGAGGATATGTCTCGGTTCGTCGTAGATAATTTCGAACAGGTGGGGGTCAATATCGATGGTATGACACCGGAGACCTATGAAGCGGTCAAGGGTATGTCTTTCCAGAGGGTCTACGATAACGTTATGAAATTCCTGGAAATCCGAAAGGCGTCGGGTAAAAGGGTGCAGCTGAATCTTCAAGTCCTTTCACAGCCTCGGTATTTTATCGAAATCGGGGAGCCCGGGAGGATAACTGTTCCGGATGATACATTGAACGTCTTGAGATTCGCCAGAAGCGTTCTGCGGTCTCCTGATGTTATAAATTCCCCCTTCGCTCTTACCTGGGCGGAGAGAAAGCGGTGGAACCGGCCTCGGCCCCCTGTACCATGTACTGGGATGTCCACGTTTGGCCATAAGATGTTCGTAGATACAGATGGGAATGTCTATCCGTGCTGCCTAGACTACGACTCCGAGATTGTGTTTGGCAATATCTTAGATAATACTATCAGCGAGATTTGGGGTGGGCCAAAGAGAAAAAAATTCCTGGATATGATTATGCAATTGAAATTCGCGGAAATCGGGTCTCCGTGCTCGATTTGCCAGGATTGAGGTGGTATAAATGGACGAATTCCAGCAATCCGTCGAATATGTTCAGACCTTCATCAACACCGAAATCGTGAGCGTTCGTGGTCAGAAATATGCCAGGCTGGACAATCGCAATCATTTATTGGTTTACAGCCAGGTAACCTGTCCACCAAGGTTCGTAGAAATTGTCACCAAATATCCCTCCGTGTCGATAACCTTCCCCGATGGACACGGGAATCCGTTGCCCTATGCCATCGTTTCCGAGAAACAATGGGCGGAGATGGACCTGGGAAAGGTCCGGCCCGATATATCCGAAGCTTTCTATGATGAAGAATACTATAGACCGAGCTTGAAAAATGAATGCTATATCGATTATACATGGGAATTACAGAGCCATCTATGGATTGAACGGGCGGGACAAATCATTGATGTGTTCGGTCCGTCGAGTCTTCTGGACATCGGCTGCGCGAAAGGGTTCTTATTGAAAGCTATGTCTCTTCGTGGCGTAGCCGGTCAGGGCGTTGATATAAGCCAGTGGGCGGTCGACCATTGCGAACCCGAAGTATCGGGAAAGCTTCGACAGTTCGACCTGACGGGTGGCGGTCCCCTCCCTTTTACCGATGGCTCGTTCGACGTCGTTCACTCGGATATGACAATGGAGCATATCGATGCCGAATTTATACCGCACTGTCTCACAGAGATGTACCGGGTGTCCAGAAAGTGGGTATTGCTGGGTGTCCCGCTCGGTCCGTCAAAGGACAGCAGGCCGTACGGGGATGTCTCGCATAAGAGCATCTTCTGTCCGAGCTGGTGGATAAGCAAAGCGCATGAAGCAGGGTTATTGTTCGACTGGCGGTATTCCAAGTTCTTTGCTGCGCGGACCAACCCCGAGTTCATCGGTGAGAGCGTCAGGTTCGTGTTCGTAAAGGATAAACTGGATTCTGATTGTCCTTGGGACAGACTTGGAATCAAGGTGGATATCCTATGAAATCCATCGAGCTCGGTGGTGGCGAGAGCCCGCAGTTCCATCCGAACGTAGACTGTAGGGCCATGCCGTCTGTGGACATCGTGGCGGACCTGGAGGAACCCTTGCCCCTGCCTAGCAATGAATACGATTTGGTGCTCTCGAAGTTCGTTATCGAACATATGTCCTGGCGCAAGGTCAACGGTTTCATAGGCCAAATCCATAGAATCCTCAGAACGGGCGGTAAGGTGGTCATAATCACGGCTAACCTGAAAGAGCAGGCCCGGGTCATATCGACCAGGGATATCTGGGATGGCACCGAGAGCTGCCTGGTCTTTGGCGGGCAGGACCACGTGGGTAATTTCCACAAATGCGGGTTCAGCCCCGAGTATCTCACAAAGGTCTTCCGCGATGAAGGGTTCTCGGATATCAGGGTCTACCCGTTGCCGACCTGCTCCACGGACATGGTCCTTGAGGCTATCAAGTAAGGTGGTGCGGGGGTTGCTGTAGATGGACCGAGAGGTTTTCGAAAAGATTGTCCGCTTCATCGACAAAACGCTCCGCGAGACCGGACATTTCTATGGTGGTATCTGGGATGCACGTAACAGGGTGCTTGTTTATGACAAATCCAAGGTACCGGCCGAGTTCTTGGAACTCATGAAGGAGACCGGGCCGGGCGAGGTCCGTATCGCCAAGGTATCGGGTGGCGTTGCCGAGAACTATACGGTAGTCTCCACCGATGAATGGAAGGATTGGATGGGAAAGGACAAAGTACCCATGCAGGACCCGGCTTTCTTCGATGAACGGTACTTCATGGCCGGAGACCCTAAATCGCCCTTCGGTCTCGATTACACCTGGGATAATTTCAAGGGCGTCTTCGAGGCCGAAGCGCGAGAGGTGGTCGAGCACTTCCGTCCCAGAAAAATGCTCGATGTTGGCTGCGGTCGGGGATTCCTGTGCAAGGCGGTAAAGGCGCTGGGCGTGGAATCCTATGGTTTCGATATCTCCCAGTGGGCCGTGGACAACGCGGAACCGGAGGTCAGGTCGTGCATCGAACGCTTCGAAATCGACGGAAAGACCCCCTGGCCTTACGCCGATGACAGTTTCGACATGGTCGCGGCCTTTAGTATTTTCGAGCACCTCGAACCCGATGTCATCGCTTTTGCTTTGAGAGAGGCATGTCGTATATCATCTAAATGGGTGAATATCTGGGGGCCCGTCTCTTCAACGAAGGAGAACATGCCATGGGGCGACTCGACACATAGGACCGTGATGCCGGTCTCTTGGTGGATTTCCGAGGCCTGGAAGGCCGGCCTGCTGTTCAACTGGCAAAGAACGACCTATACCGTGAAGAAGATTGGTGATAATCTGGATATTTCAGCGTCTCTGGCGTTCCAGAAAGGAGAACTGGACCTGTTTACCGATTGAGATGGATTCGACGTAGAGAAAGAACACGAGACCGTTCGAGTGGTTGTCTCTTTCTCTTGTACAATCTGTACAGGTAATCCCAGAATCGCTAAATAGTCGGTCGTCGATAAATAAGAGTGGGATGGCCTATGAACTTTACCGCTTTCTACACTGAGTACGGCGAACCGAAGCCCGGGCTCTCGCCGACAATCAATATCCGCCGGGTCGACACCGGCGCGGTCGTCGTGGCCGACCTACCCATGGCCGACATCGGCGACGGCTACTACAAGTATGATTACGCCGCCTTCAATCCCCTTATCCCCTATGCCGCTGTCTGCGATGGTTGGGGCGGCGTCCCGCCATCCGTCGACTCGCTGGACCAGCGCTACACCTTCGGCGGCAACCTCCTCGAGGTCGGCTCCATCGCGGCCGGTGTGTGGGACGAGCCGGCGGCCCTGCACGTGACGGCGGGCACTTTCGGCTCAGAGGTCAACATCATATATGCTGATTCCGAGGAGGTACTCGACCTTCTCGAGAACAAGCTCACAATCGACCCAGTGCTATCGACGCTGAACCTNTGGGACGACACCGGTACCTTCATAATCAAGACGTGGCCAATCAAGGACAAGTCGGGAGCCCCGAACACGGTCACCCTGACGCAGCTGCCGTTCACCGTGCCAGTCGACAGGGATACGAGGACGCTATGACGAAAGGCGAGTGGAAACGAAAGGAAGCGGACCGGAACAAGGTCCAGGTCCGAATCTATGCAGGTCACAACGTGGCCTATCGACAGACGCTCGTCGTGCCCGAGGGCTGGCTCGAGAAGTTCGATGAATTCGTCCGGACCAGTGGCGCGGTCGCACCTCATACAGCAGCGCTCAGAGAGAACACGAAATGTGAGGAGGACGAGAAAGATGAATGAGATGGACGCGAAACTGAGGCGCGACCCGGTGACCTGGGCCCTGGTGGACCGCGACCCTGTGACCGGGCGCTATGGAAAGATAAGCGAGACGAAGTACATTGGTTACTTGTATGATATCACGGACGAAAAGAACAGAAAACTCGACCGGTTACAGGGACATTTTTATTATACCATTGATGGCTGTATGTTTCCCAAAGGCCATGACGGTCACATATTCAGGTTCAAGTATATCGGCAGATGCTGCTCGCACGACCACGCCGATGCTTGCGAGGGCATCTGCGAGTGTGGCGAGAAACTGATAGTATCGGAACAGTTCGTAAGGGGCGTATATTGAGTTGGTGATGTCTCACGCTATCGACCCAGGGCTACGGCACCGGCGCCAACATGGGCGTTCAAGGATATTGTCCCATGGGCCAGCAGGGGCCTGTGCCACCGACGCCTCCCAAGCCCCCCGTCAAGCGCTCAATCATGGGCGGCGGGCACTACGAGGTGCCTCCCAAAGAGCTCTGCATCAGCGATATCCTGGACGAGGCGCAGCAGAAGAGCCGGACCCCCGAAATCGACCTCAGGCCGGCGATGATGAAACGCCTCATCGACGAGACCAAGGCCGAGCGGGCCAAGATACAGGAAGAGCGCGGACGCATGCAGGCCGAGCGCAGGGAGCTCGAGGGCCTGCGGAAAGCCCTTTTCGGGGACAAGGAGGAGCTCAGGGCCCGCGCCAGGGAGCTCGATGCCCTGGAGAGGCAGGTCAGGACGGAGCGCAAGCTGGAAGTGGAAGAGAGCGCAATCGCCATGAAGGAGAGGCGGCGCATCGTCGATGCGGTCTCCATGTTCCACGGCGGCACCGTGATGCCGCTCACCATGGTCAGGCCAATCCTCGAGAAGCAGAAGAACAAGAGCTTCTTCGAGGAATATGTCAAACCCATAGGCATCGGTATGGCCGTGGGCGCGGGCCTCACCCTAGCCGCTATCATCGTCTCCAATATGTACGATAGCTGGAAGAAGCATGCAC
>Ga0031655_10000820_pt1 | contig 19170 bp, 17 predicted proteins | sample FrelakmetHBP12HB_FD_55187 | JGI IMG/M metagenome (GOLD analysis project Ga0031655, IMG submission 55187) | Freshwater lake sediment microbial communities from the University of Notre Dame, USA, for methane emissions studies -HBP12 HB | ecosystem: Environmental > Aquatic > Freshwater > Lake >... | reverse complement strand
GGGGTGAGGGTGTAAGGTATTGCAACGCCATGATCTCGCTCAACATTCTCGACCATCGCAATCGCTGTTCACGGCTGTACTCCAACTTGTGGGACGGCCTCGGGATTCCTGACGACGCCTGAATTCACATTACCGACAGCAGCGGTCGATAATATGTAATAATATGGGCGTGGCGCAAAGCCGAAGGGGGCTGAAGTATGAACGGTGCTTTTTCTCGAAGGAGTAACGCATGATGTCGGCGAACTGGTGTCATTGCGGCAAGCATTCGCCGAAATGCCGCGTGCTGTGCAACGAGCGCTCATCCACAGACCAACCGGCGCGAGTGATTCGAACCCTGCACCCAAGGAGGGAGTTGTGGCTGATGATATTGTGAAGAAGTGCACTTTCTGCCAGATGAGCATGACTGCTAAACAGATCGTGGATGATCCCGAGATCTGGCCGATTGGCACCGCCTTTTTTGAGGTTGGCGGCCCGGGTACGCACTACTACTACTTTCGACATGAAGCTACCGGTTGTGGAACCAGTTTTATGGTAGATGTAGAGCACTTCAAGCAGTTCATTACCGAACCGATTCCGGACAAAGTGATGAGACTCGGACCGGGATGCGAGGGGCGCTGTGTCAATATCCAAGACCTCAGCGAATGCCAACAAGAGTGTCATTTTGCTCCCTTCCGCAGGTTCTTGCTGAAGATGCTAACCGAGAAAAAGACTAAGATTCAGCGCGCCTTAGGTGCTGCTACTTGATGTCGAAGTTGGAGATCTTCCAACCGCCCTTATTGACCAAGTAAAGATAGGAGTACACGGTGTCATCGGGATCGGGAGAGAAAGCGAAACGCACGGTGGCGTTTTTGCCGTCGATCGAGAACTTCCTTCCGTGCATATTGAAGGTGGAATCGGTCTTGGCGGCGACCGCCGCCAGCAGAGCATTGGGGCCTTTGGCGGCCGGTACCGGCTGGATATAGAAGCTATTCAGTGTCTGAAGATTCTTGTCGTTGATTGCCGTAGTGATCGCACCCAGTGTTGTTTTGATTTGATCCCGCTCCAGATTAGGATCCTTCTCTTTTACGCACGCCGCAAAAGCGATGAACAGACCAATGATTACGAACACCCCCTTAAGTTGCCATAACTTGGTAATCATCCTGACCTCTTCTTAGACCACGATCCTGAATGTGGTCGGTTTGCCTTCCAATAGCTCAATCGTTCCGCCGTGATCGGCGATGATCCGGCGGCAAATCGCCAGTCCGAGTCCGGTGCCATCTTTTCTGGTAGTGAAATACGGCTGCCAGATTCTATCGCGGACATCAGGAGGGATCGGCTGACCGGAATTGCTGATGTCGATGGCAACTTGACCGGAAGACTGCTTCCTTGCGGTAATTCCGATTGTCCCGTGCGAATCGATTGCCTGCACGGCATTCTTTATCAAATTGAGAAGTACTTTCTTCATTTCCTGTCTGTCGAGATTGACCGTCAGTCCCGGTTCGATGTCCACTGCGATTGCGATGTGTTGTTTTTCCGACTCCAACCTCGCTAAAGCGAGTATATCATCAAAATAGCCCTGCAAATCAACTAAAACTTTCTCGATTTTTCCGCTACGCGCTAGGGAGAGGAAATCCTTGATGATCGTATTCAGTCGATCAATCTCCTCAGCAATCGTTTTGAGAAACGATTGATACTCGGCGGCGTTCGTGTTCGGTTCGAATTCCGAGCGCAGTCGTTGGGTGGCGATGGAGATGGCGTTAAGAGGATTGCGTATCTCATGAGCTACGCCCGCCGCAAGACTCCCCAATTCAGTTAGCCGTTCAGCCGCGCGGGCGTTTTCTTCCAGTTGCTTGATCTCGGTCAGATCATAGACCAATGCGACGGCGCCGGAATAGGCGTTGTTCTTGCCGAGGATGGGTACAGAAGAGACCAACAGATGTCGCAGCTGCGTGGGGGCAGATGAGTATCTCACTTCACCGCGATGCACTTCTTGGGAGCGCGATTCAATCTTGCCGAGTGAGAGCAAGTCATCGGCGAATTTGTTGCGGTAGGGTTGGTTCATGATTGCCGCAGCGGATTTGGCGAAGAGCCGCTCGGCTTGCGGATTGAAGATGGTAATCATGCCTTCGCGATCAACGGCGACAACACCGGCCTCGAGAGATTGCACGATCTCATCGGTGACAGACTGCAGTTGCTCCAGGTTCACTTCGGCAACCTGAAGCCTTTTGAAAGAAGTAGCCGCGTAGCTGCCGACAATGCCGAGGACGAATAGAACGAGAGAGAGGATGGCAAGCTGCTTGAGAGAACCGGCGTAGAGTTGATCATAGACATCGAGTGACATGCCAAGACGAAGAACACCGGAGGGCATAACATCAGATTTGAATGCGCGCACGACTTCAAGCAGACGCCTGCCTTCGAAGTTGTAGATGCGACTGGTTGTCTGTTCACTCTCCAGAGCATCGGTGAGGAAAGAATCCGCCTCAACCGCCACCATTTGCCGGATACTGCGTGATGCCAAAACGATGCCACTTGAAGACTGGAGCACAACGTAATCGATACCCGGTTGCTCGCCGAGTTGGCGAAGCACGAAGCCGATGCCGAGCCATTCCTGATAGTCGGTCAGTTTCTTGACCTTTGCTGACAGCAGCATTACGCCACGCTTAGTGCGCAGAGCCAGATAAGTGTAATCGTCCTGCGGCAGCGCCGATGGCATCGGCCGCGCGACTGCCAGCGATCGGCTTTCCAGTAGCACTGAATCGAGAGCGGCCAGCATGTCCGGATCGCCGGAAACCGTATCATCCACGGATTCGCGTACCGAAGAAGCGGAGATTCGGCACGAGCCGTCGACCAAATCAATCCGTTCCAGTCGGTACCGTTTCTGCCAGTCGCCAAGAGAGTCAATACCAGCGGCGCTCCCGCTGAGCAGGGCGCCAAGGAGTGTGGAGATGTCGACCAACCGCTCGGTGGCGGCTTCCTCGACGATGGTCGATGATGCCAGATTGTTCCGTGCGGAGGTCACCAGTGCCTGCATCAGCGACTCGCCTTCTTGACGCAGGAGTCTGAGCATGTTCCTCCGGCTTGATTCGATACCGCTATACGCGAGAATCAGGATGATTCCGCCGAAGAGAATTGTCAGAGCAAGAATGGCGCGTCGGCGGATCATTGACAGATCGATCTCTCCATTTCCGATTGCAACATCAAACGGAATGATATAGCTTCCCATGCGAAAGCGCATGCTTAAAATGCGAACCGGGTTTCTACAGTACGACGTCGTCTTTGGCGACAAGGAAGCCAATCAGAGGAAAATTCTGTCTCTGATCGGCAGTGATCGCTTTGATTTGCTGGTTTTGCCGGAGTTGGCTTTGACGGGGTACTTTATGCCCTCGCGGGCCAAGACGGGCGAGTTAGCAGAGGAGTTCGCCAGTGGCGAGACTTTCGAGTTCTTCTGCAACGTGGCTCGACAACAAGATGGCGCCATTGTGTTCGGATTTGCCGAGCGTGCCGGCGACAAGATCTACAACTCGGCAGCGCTGGTCTGCCCCGATGGCACAGCGTGCCTCTATCGCAAGACTCATCTCTTCAATCTGGAGAAACACTGGTTTGATCCGGGCGACACCGGATTTCGCGTATTTGAGTTCCGTGGCGCCAGAATCGGCATCATGATCTGTTTCGATTGGCTATTCCCCGAATCAGCGCGCACATTGATGCTGCGAGGCGCAGATATCATTTGCCATCCCTCGAACTTGGTCCTCCCCTACTGTCAGGACGCCATGATAACCCGCTGCCTGGAAAACCGTGTTTTCGCGATCACCTGTAACCGTACCGGAGTGGAACGGCAAGGGGACGAAGCGCTCGTGTTTACCGGGAGGAGTCAGATCGTAGATCCCCGAGGAGAAGTGCTTGCCGGCTCTGATGGGACTAGCGAGAAGCTGGTGCTGCTTGATCTTGACCCCACCGTCGCGCGAGACAAGACAGTAACCGCCCACAATGACTTGCTGGGTGACCGCCGGAACGATTTCTACTGCTGCTAAGACGCGATTGTCACACCTTACAGAACGCTCAGAAGGCCTGTCGAAAAAGGAGACTGTGCTAAAGAACGAACAGCCTGCTGTCGATACCTAAATGGAGTATTTGGCTACGGGACAGGTTTATCATGGCGCAGAAAAAGGCAAAAATACTGGTGGTCGACGATGAAAAGGAGATCACCGATATCTTAGAGGCGTTTCTCAGCAACGCCGGACACACCGTTGTCGCTGAAAATTCGGCTGTCATGGGGCTGGAGCGTGCCAGAACATTCAAGCCGGACATGGTTTTTCTCGACATCATGATGCCGCAAATGGACGGCTATGAGATTTGCAACGAGCTCAAGAAGGAACCGGCGACCGAGAATATCCCGGTGATATTCTTGACCGGCAAAGACACGGCTGATGACCAGGGTAGGGGATTCAAGTCGGGCGGTGACATGTTTATCAAGAAACCCTTTGTCTGCGAACGCCTTCTGGAAATCGTGAACATCGTGCTCCTTAGTTTTACTAAGGTATAGTTATATACCTCGGTTGTTGTGGGGATGACTGTTATGGTGGCGGTCATCCCTAATTTTTTCCTTGCATAATTTGTGCGGTGCACTATATTATTGACAGGACATTTCTTCTATGGAGGCGAGATTTCTATCCTGAGACGCCATGAAAGTCATTAAACGCTATCCCAATCGACTGCTGTATGACGCGGAAGTCAGTGGTTTCGTGACTTCGGAAGCGTTGCGCGCGTATGTGCGCGATGACGTGGAGTTTCGCATCGTCGATAGCCGTACGGGACGCGATATGACGGTACCTGTATTGGGGCAAGTGTTTTTGGACGACATCGGTCGATATGGAAATAGAAGATCTGTGCAAGAAACATTGCGGGGGTTTATCGCCCTCGGAGGAGAATTCAATATGGAAATCCTGAAAAGGACCATTCTGGCTTCAATCGGCGTTTTCGAAATCACACGCGCCAAAGCCGAGGAGATCGTTGACACGCTGATTAAGCAAGGGGAGGTCGTCAAGTCCAAGCGCGCGGAAGCGATCCTTGAGCTATTGGAAAAAGCCGAGCAGTCGGGAAAGGAATTGAAGGACCGGGTAACGTCCGATATCGAGAGTGCGATCGACAAAATGAAAGTGGTGAAGAAGAAAGATCTCGACGAACTCAATCGCAAGGTTGACGACCTCGCAGAGCAGGTGCGGAAAATGATCGAAAAAGTGCCGTAGCCAGACACAGGGCGCAGTAAACACGCGCTCTAACCGCGTATTCTCGTTGACAATGGCGGCTGAATCGTTATATTGTAGGAGAAGATCTGGCTGATTTCTACTTCTTGGGCAATGGTCGTGTCCATGCCCGTTTTCCTGCCGCCGGAGAGGTCATGTAGAGGGAATGAATAGGTACAGGTACTAACAACTTGTACCCTGAGACTTGGAGATCAACAATGACACCAGTGCGAGTAGCCTGTTATTTCCTCTTGGGAGCACTATTTTTGGTGTCTGTGCCGGTGTCAGCGCAGAATCGCGCTGCGGCGCTGGAGGCGAGCGCTTCCTATGAGCCCGGGGAGTTGCTGATCCAGCTTAATGCCGGCGAGCAGCCGAGTAGCCTAACCGGAAGCTATTCCTACATCGATCTCAAGCCGGTCAGATTGCTTTCTCGCCGAATGAACATCTGGCTCTTCGAGTATTCCGGCGGCAGGCTTAAAGCAGCCGACAATCAGGCGATTTTGGACGACGTCCGACTGCGTCCTATCGTGTCATTGGCGCAATTTAACCATTTTGTCGAAGCACGCGCCACTACTCCCGATGACCCCTTTTTCAGTCAGCAGTGGGCGCTGAACAACACGGGTCAGTCCGGTGGAACGGCTGATGCCGACATTGATGCGCCGGAGGCGTGGGATATCGCTACCGGTGGTTTGACGACGATGGGAGATCAGATCGTCGTCGCGATCATTGACGGCGGGTTTGACATCGCGCATCAGGACTTGAATTTCTTGAAAAACACCGAGGAGATTCCGGGTAACGGAATTGACGACGACGGCAACGGCTACATCGACGACTATGATGGCTGGAACTCCTATAATCACAATGGTTCGATCACAAGCGATGCGCATGGCACCCATGTCGCCGGTATTGCCGCCGCTCGCGGCAACAATGGTATCGGCATTTCGGGTGTAAGCTGGGGCGTCAAGCTGATGGCGGTGCAAGGAGCATCAAGTACTGAAGCGGTCACGATCGAATCATACGGCTATGTTCTGGAACAGCGCGCTCGCTATAATGAGAGCAACGGTTTGCACGGCGCATTTATCGTGGCCACCAACTCCTCCTTCGGCGTGAATTATGGCCAACCATCAAAGTATCCGCTCTGGTGCGCTATGTACAATGCGATGGGCGCGCAAGGTATTCTCAGCGTCGCTGCTACGGCAAATATCGGACTCAACGTTGATACGGAGGGTGACATCCCAACTGCCTGCCCGAGTAACTACCTGATCACAGTCACAAATACGACAAACATTGACACAAGAAACAGCGGCGCGGCATTTGGATTGACCACAATTGATTTGGGTGCGCCGGGCACGAGTATCTATTCGACTTTCCCGGGTAACACTTATGGAAATAGTACCGGCACTTCGATGGCGTCGCCGCATGTTGCGGGGGCAATTGGTTTGATGTATGCCGCCGCTTGTGCGACATTCATCGCCGCCGGCAAGACGAACCCGGGACCAATGGCGCTGCTAATGAAGCAGTATTTGCTTGACGGTGCCGACCCAATTGCCGCACTGGCGGGTATCACGGTTACCGGCGGACGGCTCAATGTATTCCATGCCATCCAGCAACTGCAGACCTATCCGTGCGGCGTGCTGATCAAGCACACACCTCTGCCCGATACGAAAGAGTCGGTCAATCCTTACGAGGTCGATTGTACCATATTCGATCCCGACACGGCGCTGATCGCCGACTCCTTATTGCTCTATTATGAATTATCGAATGTGTGGTATCGGACAACGCTGACGACTGCGGGACAGCCACAGGAATATCTTGGGTACATTCCGGCGCAGTCACCGGGGACAGTCATCAACTATTATCTACGGGCGCATTCTTCCAGTGGCAAAGCGGACACGACGCAGGTTTACACTTTCCGAGTGATCCATTACGCGGTGATTCTGAGTCCGGCGCTGTCACTGGGTTCGGGAGCCGTGGATGATACGGTTTGGTACGTTCTCAGTTGCACGAACGACGGTGTGTATGATGACGGCTTCAACTTGACAACGGCGCATGCCGATTGGGGGACGAGTTTGTGGGATGATGCCGGCACGACCCCGATCACAAGCACGACAACGTTGGCGCCGAATGAGAGCTATCCGTTCAAGGTGCGGGTGATAATCGGTCCGAGCATGTTCGGCGATGTCGACACCTCCCAAGCGGTAGCCACGTCGCAAGGTTCAGGCGCAGTGCAAACAACGGCGACGCTGCGGACGGCGTCGAACGGCCAACCGCTGGCGCTGCCCTTCTACGATACGTTTTTGTCGATGACGGTCAACGTCGGAATGTGGGTATACAATCATGGCGCGACAATTGACGGCCGGGCGAAAAATCAGCCGTCAGGGCTGTACGCTTTGCGGTTGAACGGCGATCCGGTGGGCGCGGACACAATCATGTCACAGGAAATCAACCTGAATGTGGCACCGGGAGTGAACCTGACTTACGCCTATGAGCAGACCGGTAGCGGCGACTCGCCGGATGCCGGGGATGACCTCTATTTTGAGTATTTGAATGATATGGGTCAGTGGAAAACTTTGAAGCAACATCTGGGCGGGAATGGCGACATGTCGAACTTTGCGAATGTGTCGGTAGGTCTGCCGACCGATGCGCATCATGCGGCGTTTCGGTTGAGGATTCGCAACACGGCGACGGTGGGTCCTTTAGACGATTGGTTTGTGGACGACGTGCGGATCGACTATGGTCCGAATGTAAGTTTGTCACCGCTAAGTTTCAGCCGAACAGTGGTGCAGGGTGATTCGGTGTACGACCAGTTGCTGATCACTAATATGGGGCCGGGCGGTTTGAGCTATTCGCTGACGGCCATTCCGATTCTTTCGCCGATGTTCAGCAAGTTGGTTCAGGAGGGACGCGTCAATCAGTACAGCTATCCCGAAATTCGGAGCGATTATCGGGAAGCGAAGGGAGACAACACGGTGAGTCTGGGGCCAGCGGTAGTCTACAACGCCGGCGGCCCGGATGATTGGGGCTATATCTGGATGGACTCGGACGAACCGGGTGGCCCGACCTTCAACTGGATCGACATCGAGGCGACGGGTACGGATATTACCTCGGGACTGGCGGACGATAACTTCATCGGTCCCTTCCCGCTTCCCTTCGCATTTCCGTTTTATGATTCGAGCTACACGGAATTCTATGTAGGTTCAAACGGCGTAATTGGTTTTGGGCCGACGGCAAACTACGACTCTTTGAACAACGTGGCGTTGCCGAGCACTTCGAGCACCACGCCCAAGAATGTGATCTGCTGGTGCTGGGATGATTTGAACATTTTGGATGCTGACAATCCGGGCGGGAAGGTCGTGTACGAGACGGTGGGGAGTGATTTTGTGATCGAGTATGCTCGTTATCCGGAGTATGATTTGGCGGTCAATCCGGGGGATGTAATCACCGCAGAAATCATCCTGTCGCCGAACGGAAATATCAAGTTGCAGTATCAGATGATCGCGCCGGGGTTTGACATTCTGGGGAACACGGTTGGTATCCAGAACCGGACGGGGACGATGGGCATGACGGTCGCGATCAACACCGATTATCTGCACAATAACCTGGCCGTACGAATCGTTAGGCCGAAACAGTGGTTGTTTGCGGTGCCATCGTCGGGCGAGGTGCCGGACGGACAGTCAGCGACCGTGCAGTTGACCTTTTCGGGAGTCGATTTGGACACGGGGAGCTATCAGGCCGGCCTGAGGGTATCTTCGAATGATCCGGACTCGGCGGATGCGCGGAAAACCCTTCCGGTGAGCCTAAGAGTGACGATGCCGCCGTATCGGTGTGGTGATGCCAACGGAGATCATATAGTAGATATCTCGGATGTAGTTTTTCTGCTTGCGTACATTTTTTCTGGCGGTCGCGCTCCCAGTCCATGGCAGGCGGGCGATGCAGCCTGCGACGGGATAGTAGACATCAGCGATACGGTGTATCTGATCGCCTACATTTTCGCGGGCGGTGTGGCGCCCTGCGCTAACTGCAAGTAGGTTAGCTTTCCCCAGACGCATCGCCCCACTTGATTCGCAGCGATCTTCAACCCCGGCTGCGTCAGCCGAGAAACTCGGGCGCTTTAGCAACCGCACCAGCGTTTCCGGCCAATCTCCGCTTACCAAGAAAGTCTTGCCCGGATAATCCGCGATTGTTATCCTTGCAGAGCGCGCTTTGGAATCATTTGGGAGCGCCGTTGTCGATGCACAGCGCTGAAACTGGAGGTGTAATAATGGATAGAACCGAACTGCTACTGGCCGAAATGACCGATGCGTACGGTCCCCCGGGGCATGAAGAGGCGATAAGCAAGATCTTCAAGAAGCATTTGGAAAAACTGGCGAAGGTTTCTTACGACAAGATGGGTTCGATTATTGCCGAACGCAAGGGCATGGCCGCTGATCCCAAGATCATGGTCATCGGTCATCTTGATGAGATCGGTTTTATGGTCTCGGAAATCACCGGCAACGGCTTTGTCAAGTTGTTGCCATTGGGTGGTTGGTGGGGACACGTCACCTTGGGACAACGCGTGGTTGTCCTAGGCAAGAAGGGTCCCGTGATCGGTGTAATTGGCTCCACCCCTCCGCATATTCTTGAGCCGGAAGCGCGCAAGAAGGTGTTGGAAGTTGCGGACATGTACGTCGACGTCGGTGTCAGGGGCAAGTTCGATGTCAAGAAGAAACTGGGTATTCATGTTGGTGATGTGGTTGTTCCGGACACCAAGTTTACGATCATGGCGACCAAGGATATGTATCTCGCGAAGGCGATAGACAACCGCTTCGGTTGTGCGGCGGCGATTGAAGTGATGTGGCGACTGGAGAAAGTAAAGCATCCGAATACGCTATATTCGGTTGGAAGCGTGCAGGAAGAGGTTGGATGTCGCGGAGCCGGAACAGCCGCCTGGATGATCAATCCTGATATTTGTATCGTGATGGACACCGGTATTGCCAAGGACGTGCCGGGAATCAGCGGAGAACCGCCGGAGAAACTTGGCAGCGGTGTCGATATCTGCGTATATGACGGCGGCATGATTCCGAATGTCAGGCTACGTCAGTTTGTGGTGGATACCGCCGACAAGCTCAAAATCAAGTATCATTTTTCCAGCATGGCACGCGGTACTACCGACGGTAGTCGTATTCATGTTTCGCGGGCCGGAGTGCCGACAATCGCGCTCGGCGTGGCGGTGAGATACATCCACGGTCACAACGCCATCATGTATCGCGGCGACTACGATGCCTCGGTCAAGTTGGTAACGGAACTGGTCAAGAAGCTCGACGCCAAGACGGTGAAGTCGTTTACGCAGAGCTGATTTCTGCAAGCAGATCAAGGAGATAGTTGTGGCGCTAAGATTCTTCAATACTCTGACACGGACGCTGGAGGAGTTCACCCCGTTTGAACCCGGCGTGGTACGCATGTACACGTGCGGACCAACCGTCTACGGATTTGCCCACATCGGCAATTTCCGCACCTTCATGTTCGAGGATTTGTTGCGCCGTTATCTCAAGTATCGCGGGTACAAAGTCCTTCACGTTATGAATCTCACTGATGTAGATGACAAGACAATCAGAGATTCCCAGGCTGAGGGTACGCCGTTGGCTGAGTATACGGCGCGCTACAAAAGGGCGTTTTTCGAGGATCTGGATGTGCTGCATATGGAGCGTGCGGAGTATTATCCCGAAGCGACAGCACACATACCCGAAATGGTGGCGTTGATCAAAAAGCTGTTGGACAAGGGCATTGCCTATCGCTCCGGCAACAACATCTACTTCTCGATCACCAAGTTTCCCAACTATGGCAAACTGGCGCACATGGATTTGGAGTCCTTGCAGGCGGGCGCCTCACAGCGAACAACGAGCGATGAGTACGAAAAGGAACAGGTTTCGGATTTTGCGCTCTGGAAGGGTTGGGATGAGACCGATGGTGATGTTTTCTGGGAGACGGAAATCGGCAAAGGCAGACCTGGATGGCATATCGAGTGTTCGGCGATGTCGACGAAGTACCTCGGCGAGCATTTTGATATTCATACCGGCGGCGTCGACAACATGTTCCCGCATCACGAGAATGAGATCGCGCAGTCGGAAGCGGCCAACGGCAAGGAGTTCGTCAACTACTGGCTGCATGCGGCGCATTTGATCGTCGAAGGCAGGAAGATGGCGAAATCGTTCGGAAATTGGTTCACGGTGCGTGACCTGCTCGCCAAGGGTTATCCCGCGGTAGCGATTCGTTACCTGCTCCTATCGACGCATTATCGCGCGTCGCTCAACTTCACGTTTGACGGTTTGGAGGGCGCTAAGAGCGCGATTCAACGTCTGCGCGATTTCTACGAGAATGTGCGAACGGCGGGCAAGAACGGCGCGGCGTCAGGCAAGGCTGATGAATACGTCGACCGCGCCAAGTCACAATTCGCTGAAGGACTGGATGATGACTTGAATATCTCGCCGGCGCTGGCGGCCATCTTTGATTTCGTGCGTGACGTCAACCGTCTGATCGCCGATGGCGGTATCTCCAAAGAGGATGCGCAGAAAGTGATTGCCGCGATGGATGGCTTCGATACCGTCTTGGCCATCCTCAAAAAGGAAGCAGTGTCGTTGGACGCTGAAGTCGAAGCGTTGATCAAAGAACGCAACGACTCCCGGAAAGCGCGGAATTTCAAGCGCTCCGATGAAATCCGCGATCAGCTTCTGGCAATGGGCATCGTTCTGGAGGACACGCCGCAAGGAACAGTGTGGAAGAAGAAGCTATAGCCGAGACAGGGATATTGACTTGTTGGGGCGCGGTTTCGCGCCCTTTTTCTTGTGCGGAAATTTCCGGGCATCAGAGTGCCTCGTTGCGACTGCCGTTGGCTATCAACGGTTCTCGGTTGCTGTCCTTGCGGCAAATGCCGGCAATGTTTTTTATTGAACCCTGCACCGCATAGCTGCATATTTACTGGTAGCAGGCCTGTTTTGCGGAAGGACAAATGAAACTCTTCGACTATATCTTTCTCACACGACCGATGCTAATCATCCCGGTCTGGACGATAGCTCTCCTGGGGGCGCGAGCGGCCGAATGGCGTTCGCGCGGCAACAACCCCTTTACACTCGACCGATATCCTTTTGTTGATTTCTCCCAGGACGACAGGCAAATGCTGCTGACGCTATTGATGTCGACGCTACTGGCAGGCGGCATTTTCATTCTCAATCAGATATTTGACGTGGAGTCGGATCGACGCAACAAGAAGCTGTTTCTGATTGCCGACGGCCATGTGTCGCTGACCGAGGCCTGGGTGCTGTACATACTCACGACCACGGTGGCTATCGTTGGCGCTTTCCTGGTCAACTGGCAACTGGGGTTCCTGTTTGTGATTGGCGGGCTCGTGGGCTTGCAGTACTCTCTTCCCTTTTTCAACCTGCGGGAGCATCCCTACAAATCGTTTCGCAATAACATGATCGGACACGGCACTCTGGCGTTCCTGTTTGGTTGGGTGCTGACACAAAACTTCAACATTGAGGGCATCATCAAGTCGCTGCCATACGTGTTGGCCGTTGGCGCAGTCTATCTCAATACAACTCTGCCCGATCTTGATGGTGACAAAGCTGTTGGCAAGAAGACGTATGCGATGGAGTGGGGCCTTGGCAAGACCCTGCGGACATCGTCTTTGATGACTGTGACCGCCGCGGTGTTGGCGATCCTGTTCGCTGACTATGCCTTCGCGCTGGCCGCGGCTATTTCGCTGCCGTTCGTTGCCGCTGCCAGGATGCACGAGTCGCTGGCGGAAGCGACGCTGGCAACCAAGGTCTCGATTTTGGCCCTGTCGCTGTTTGCCGCGATTTACTTCCCCCCGTATCTGGCGATCGTCTTGCTTGTTGTTGTGGCGACGCGAATCTACTACGCAGCCAGATTCTCCATCAAGTATCCCGTGTTGACGGGGAAGAGTGAGTGATGACGCGCTTCTTGGTAGCAGTCCTGCTGCTCGCGTCGTTTATGGTCGGTTGTACACCGATGCCGCGATTTACCAATCCCCCCGGCAATGTGCCGATCACCGAGCCGCGTGAGCAGCCCCGGCAACCTCAGCCGATTGAGCAACGGCATCCGACACTCAGCCGTATTGATCTTGACAAGATGAACCACATCATCGCCGGCTACATGACGACGCCATACCAGCGAGGCGGTTCAGGTGTCTTGGGACTTGATTGTTCGGGGTTCGTTTATGTCGTCTACCGCGATTATGATGGCACCCGCTTACCGCTGACCGTGGAGTCGCTCTACCGTCTTGAAGATCGTGTGCAGCCGGACGATCTCTCTTACGGCGATCTGGTGTTCTTCCGCACCGATGGTCGCAAGATCTCACACGTTGGCATTTACATCAACAACGGCAAGTTTGTGCACACCTCCGAAAGTCGCGGAGTTGCCATCGATGATCTGTCTGCCGACAACTTCGCCTCCGAATATGCTGGCGCGCGGCGCATTAAATAAGACAGAGTAATCTCGGTAGCGAGACAAGGCGTTGGCACCGCCTCGCCCGCTCTGAATCCGTATGGCGATCGACCTCAAAGATAGACTTCAAGACCTTCCCGACAAGCCCGGCGTCTATCTGATGAAGGATGCCGCCGGCATAATCATCTACATCGGCAAAGCCAAAATTCTGCGCAATCGGGTGCGAACCTACTTCTCTAATGCTCCGGAGTTGAATCCCAAAGTCGCGGCGATGCGGGAGAAAATCGCCGACTTCGAATTACTGGTTACCGATACCGAAGTTGAAGCGTTGATTCTTGAAGCCAATCTGGTCAAGCTGCACCGTCCACGTTACAACATCAGTCTCAAGGATGATAAGCGTTACCCCTTCCTGAAGCTCACGAAGGATGACGGATTTCCCCGGCTGATCGTAACACGCAGGTTGATGCAGAACGACGGGTTGTACTTCGGACCCTACGCCAATGTCGGTCCGATGCGAGAGATTCATCGGTTAATCACCCGTCTGTTTCGTTTGCGAAGTTGCAGCCTGAAAATTCCGCACCCAAAAGGGGGCAAATACAAAGTCTGCCTGCAGTATCACATCAAACGTTGTCCCGGACCGTGCGAAGGATTGATTTCACAGGAAGAATACGATCGCGAAGTGCAGAAGGTCGTCAAGCTATTGCAGGGAAAGTCGGCCAGCCTGATCGAGCAATTACGGCAGGAGATGGTCGAATTGTCAAAACAGCAAGTCTTCGAGGAGGCGGCCATCATCCGCGACCAGATTCGCGCCATCGAATTGGTCATGCAGAAACAGAAGGTCACGGAAGACCGCATTGTCGATCGCGACATCATTGCTTTTGCGCGCAGTGCCGGCGATGTTGCCGCCGTCGTCTTGCAGTTGCGAGATGGGCTGTTGATTGGTCGGCAGAATCTCCATCTGAAGGCCGACAAGGACGAGGAAGAGGCGGATATCGCATCGGCCTTCATGAAGCAGTACTATCTCAGTGCTCTGTTTATCCCGGAAGAAGTCTATTGTTCGTTCAAGACCGATGACGAGCGGATCATTCGCAAGTGGCTGGCTGAAAAGCGTGGCGGCAGAGTCGAACTGTTGTCTCCCCAGAAGGGAGACAAAGCGCGCATTGTCGAGATGGCCGAAACCAATGCGCGGTTACTACTGAACGAACTGCTGCAGCAGCGTCGCGAGCGTGAGGAGAAACTGCCCGGTATTGTTGCGGCGTTGCAGAAGGACTTGTATTTGGTGAAGCCTCCCCTGAGTATCTGCGCGTTTGATATCTCCAACCTCGGCGCCAGCGATGCGGTGGGTTCGATGGTATTCTTCCGCAACGGCAAACCGCTGAAGAAGAACTACCGGCATTTCAAGATCAAGACCGTGGTGGGGCAGGATGATTTCGCGATGATGCAGGAAGTTGTCTCACGCTACTTCTCGCGGGTGCTTGAGGACGAAGAGGAAATGCCTGATCTCTGCCTCATCGATGGAGGACGCGGGCAACTCAATGCCGCGTTGGCGGCGTTACAGGAACTGGGCATTGATGATCTTCAGATCTGCGGTTTGGCGAAGCGATTTGAAGAGATCGTGCTGCCGACCGATCGCAAAATGCTGTCATTGCCGAAGACCTCTCCGTCGCTCAAACTGCTGCAGCGTGTTCGTGACGAAGCGCATCGTTTCGCCGTGACCTACCACAAGAAGTTGCGCAATGGTAGGATTGAAAAGTCGGTGTTGGACGACATCCCCGGCATCGGTGGCAAACGCAAGGAACAACTACTCAAGGCATTCCCGTCGGCGGATGCTGTGCGTGAGGCGACTGTCGAGGAGCTAAATAGCGTCCTTCACAACAAGAAACTGGCTCAACGAATTCGCGAGTTCTTCGACTCGAAATTGTAGGTGCGTTCACACTTGACAGGACTGTTGAAAGAATCATTCTAATGCGCCGGCAGGAATCCTTTCCTGCCGGATCATCAAGCCAGTCAAGGTCGTCAGGAAAGGATTCCTGACGACGCCCGAAATTCGCGAGTTCTTTGATTCGAAATCATGAACGTTGCAACAGTGCCCCGGATGACATCAGACGGCAGCAACACATGACATAGCGTTACGGTGAATGCGCTATGATTTAGTTCGTTCAGCCCAGCGCTTGCAGCGGATGATCTCTCGGTCGGTTATGATGGCAGTTATCAGATGATTGGGCGTGACGTCAAAAGATGGATTGTAAACGCGGATGTTCTCCGGCGCGATTGTGGATCCACCGCAGTCGGTCACCTCGGACGGATCACGTTGTTCAATCTCAATGTCAATTCCTGAAGCAATCTGACGATCGAAAGTCGAGGTGGGGGCGGCAACGTAAAAGGGAACGCCATGTTCCTTGGCCAGCACCGCGAGTGAATACGTCCCGATCTTGTTGGCGACATCATAGTTGATGGCGATGCGGTCGGCGCCGACAATCACGCAGTCAATGATGCGACGCGACATCAGATATCCTGCCATGCTGTCGGTGATCAGGGTGACGTCGATTCCTTCGCGCATCAGTTCCCACGCCGTCAGGCGCGAGCCCTGCAATACCGGTCTCGTTTCATCGGCAACCACGCTGAGCTTCTTGCCCCTGCCTGTCGCATGATAGATCACCCCCAGCGCCGTGCCACAGCCAGCGGTCGCCAGAGCCCCCGCGTTGCAATGCGTGAGTACGGTGCCGGCGGCGGGCATCAATTCGGCACCGAGAGTGCCGATGCGTTCGCACATCTCGGCATCCTCCGCATGGATTTGCAGCGCCTGGTCCAGAAGTCTTTGTTCACGATCGGGTGCATCAGCGCAGGCGTGATACAAGGCCAGCATCCGTTCAACCGCCCAACTCAGGTTGACTGCGGTCGGCCGCGCCGACCTGAGTTCGTTGACTGTGACCGCGAATTCAATTCGACTGTGGCAGGTGGACGCAGCCATAGCGACAGCGTACGCTGCCGCCACTCCGATTAGCGGCGCTCCGCGAAGCTGCAACGTCTTGATGGCTGTTATAACTTCGCGAAAGTGGGAAAGGCGAACGTACTTTTCCTGAGCAGGCAGCAGCGTCTGGTCGAGGATTTCCAACTCTCCGTCGAGCCACTTGATGGTATGAAACTTCAACGTTGGCATTCTCGCTGCACNGTCTGTTTAGTGAGCTTGTGTCCTACTTGCCAAAGCCAGTTTGACAATTCGCTCAAGCAGTCCCTCAAATGAAATGCNGGCTGCTTTCGCCGCTTTCGGTACCAGAGAGGTTGCCGTCATGCCGGGAAGCGTGTTGACTTCAAGACAGAACAGCTCGTTCTGTGGATTCAGCCGAAAATCAACGCGCGCATATCCCGCACAGCCCAGTATTTCGTAAGCCAGTTGCGCGAATTCCCTAATGTCGACCTCGACCTGTTTGTCCAATTGCGCCGGGCAAAGATATTCCGACGCTCCGACGGTGTACTTAGCTTGGTAGTCATATAGTCCTGATTTCGGAACAATCTCTACTACCGGTAGAACTTCACTTCCGAGAATGGCGACCGTCAGCTCGCGACCCGGAATGTACTCTTCGATGAGAACGTTTACGTCGCACGCAGCAGCTTCCTTGATTCCCGCCAGGAGCGCATCGTGATCCTTCGCCAATGTTAGCCCGACGGTTGATCCTTCGGCGTTAGGTTTTACGACGATCGGATACTGAAGCTGATCGGGTTCTATCTCGCCGCAGAATTTGACGGCAGATGCTTCGTCGCCGAAGAAAACTGTTCGCGGTGTCGGAACGCCGACGGAATCAAACAGCAGTTTGGCTCGATACTTGTCCATTGCCAGTGCCGATGCCATTACGCCGGAACCAGTATAGCAGATGCCGGCGAGATCAAGGAGTGCTTGTAGTGTGCCGTTCTCGCCTATGCCGCCGTGCAGGGCGATGAACACGCAATCGAACTCGCAAAAACCGGATGGCACAAACGCGATAGGCATGTGTTCGGAAGGCGCGATTGGAGCCAAGCTAACCGTTGAGGACTGCCTATCAGAGATGGCGCCGGCTGTAGCTGTCGCCAGCAGTTCTGTGCCGTTGCCAGTGTCGATCATCTTGACTTGGTGCCCCAACGATTGCAATCCTTCGGCGATAGCCCTACCGCTGTTCAGCGAGACTTCACGCTCGCGCGATTTGCCTCCTGTTAGAACCAGAACCCTCACAAACTTCTGCTCCTTCTGTTTAAGTAGAGTCGCTTCAGAGCAACTATCACGACGATGATACCAAGGCCGATGAGAATGAACAGGCCGTACGCGGCGAATATGTGATCTATCTTCTTCCAATCCTGGCGCAACCGCAGAGCCAGGAACAACACCGCAAAATTCCAGGTGAGCGTGGAGATCAAAGTGTAGAAGAACACGTGCGAGGAGCGAGCATTGCCCACGCCCGCGAACAGTGCCAGCAGCGAGCGAATTCCGGCCAACCAGCGCGAAAACAGCAGCGCCTTATCACCCCAGCGCGCGAACCAACGTTCAACTCGGCCAAGATGCCTAATTCCCAACCAGCGTACGCGAGGGCTTTGAAACGCGGCGCGTCCCTGACTGCGACCGAAATAGTATAGTATCATGACGGAGATCATGGTGCCGACAACCGCAAGAGCATAAATCATAGTCCAGGAGGCATGGCCCCCGGCAGCATAGACGCCGCAAACGAAGACGATGATGTCGCCGGGGTACGGAGGAATGATGTTTTCGATTATCATCGACACTAGCACGAGCAGATAGATCCACAGCGTACTGTGTTGCGAGACCAGATCGAAAACCTGATCCGCTTTGGCGAAGACCAGCTCCATTACCGGCTCACGAGCACCACCGCCATCGCGGCTATGCCTTCTTCCCGACCCGTAAATCCCATCTTCTCGGTGGTTGTGCCTTTAACGGATACGGCATCCAGCGGTGCATCAAACATCGCGGCGATATTCTGCCGCATCCTCTCGGCATACGGAGCTATTCTGGGACTCTCGCAGATTACGGTGATGTCGGCGTTGACAAACTTCCATTTGTCCTGCCTGACTATCCTTGCCACCCGCTCGAACAAGATCAGCGAGGAAATGTCTTTGAATTCGTCGCTGTCTGCGGGGAAATGCTGACCGATGTCCCCCATCGCCGTGGCGCCAAGCAATGCGTCGCACAAGGCATGCAATACGACGTCGGCGTCCGAATGTCCGGCGAGACCTCGTGAATGTTCAATCTGCACGCCGCCCAGAACCAGTTTGCGATCATCCGAAAATCGGTGGGCGTCAAATCCACAGCCGATTCTAATAATACATTCTGCCATTTCTTATCCCTACCGAATCAGGGCAACCAGAGAGATCGCCCCTGCATACATTCCGAATTCAGAGCAACCGCAGGGGTTCCATCGGCATTAGTCTATCAGCAGCTTCTTTGCCAACTCCAGATCGTCCGGTGTCGTGATCTTGATGTTCGCGCTGCTTCCTTCAACCACGCGCACGCTGATGCCAT
>Ga0031655_10000817_pt1 | contig 19208 bp, 17 predicted proteins | sample FrelakmetHBP12HB_FD_55187 | JGI IMG/M metagenome (GOLD analysis project Ga0031655, IMG submission 55187) | Freshwater lake sediment microbial communities from the University of Notre Dame, USA, for methane emissions studies -HBP12 HB | ecosystem: Environmental > Aquatic > Freshwater > Lake >... | reverse complement strand
TCGCAGTGCAGTTATTTTCTGAGAAAAGTCTTTCACTTTCTTAAGCAGCACTTCTTGTTGGTCGATAGTTGCTTGCAGCAGATGCTGCTGAGAGGCTTTGACAGTTTGATAGCCAATCACGCTGGTCTGCGATCCAAGGGCAAGAAGTATGACGGCCGCGAGGCTGATTCCTGCTAAGAACCACTTCTTCATTGTTTCTTTCTCTCAAGAAAATTAATTCAAAACGACTCTAATAAGCCTATCCACGAGCTATATAAAGCAAATTTTAGTATTAAACTAAAAAATACTTGGATGGGCTCAGCAGGATTCGAAGTCTATCATTCCCTGTTACCGTTTTTTCTCTTATTTAAGGATTTTATTTAAACATTCGACAGCTTGATATGGTACTGTGTCTATTCATTTCAAGTATTAGGGAGGAAATCAATAAAGAAGTTAGAGTCATGCAGAAATATTTTCTTTTCGGGGGAAAAGTACTTTGATGACGAAAACTAAAGCATTAGGCATTGAATTAGTAGTACTGCTATCCACGGCAGCCTTTTTCCCCTTGGCCGAAGGAGCTTTCATCCTGCCTCCGCAAGGAGGTGGAATGGTTCACTGCGATCCTCAGATGTCTGAAAACATCAAGGTGTCGTTACCAAACAATAATTTGACTATGGTCTGGTATTCTCATGGTTTTGGGGGAGAAAGGTTTGGAACCTGGGGTAATGGAATCGTAGGTAACGGCAACATCGCAGCTGTGAATCTCAACAATTACCTTGGTCCTGATAATCTTATTATTTACGATTATTTTGGAAATCGTTTGTGGTCCTCAGGGACATGGAGGATTTTCTTTCCGCAGTATCCGTGGTCTCTCAGCTCAGAATCATGCGCATCCTCACCGATGGTTGACATCCATGATAGAGTCGTGTCGTGTGATGACCGACATATCATTTTAGTAAATGCATCAGATCATAGCAATATTCATGTGGACTGGGTCAGCAATATCCCTCATATCATTCCGTTTTATCCGCTTCCCATAAGCCCTTCGATCGTGGAGAGTAGAACTATCATCTTGCCGTCGTCAAAAGGACCCGTTTTAGCGTATGATGAAAAGGATGGGACATTACTCGCTTCGATGAAGCTGGGGAAAGATTTAACTGGGTATTATTCGACGACGAATTCAGCGTGCGTACAAGGCAATAGGGTGTTTCTCGTCTGCACGAAGAGCGGCAAATCCGGACGGTTGTACGCCGTTGACGTTTTCCCAGACGCAGCCCCTAAAGAGCGCTTGAAAGTAGCCTGGTATTACGATTACTCTCGGAAAAGCCATAAGAGTCAAGCAACCCCTACCATTATTGGTGACACGGTCTATTTTGATGGCTACAATGCCTCGTTGAATATCAGTAAAAGAGACCCATACATTTATGCAGTGTACACCTCGAATGGTACTGAAAAATGGAGCAGGCCGTACGATAACATCACCTGGTATACATTTACGGCCGATCCTCGCGGCGGTTTTTGGTACAAGGATACTGATCCTGTTACACGTACTGGTGGAAATAGATTAGTCCGTTTTTCTGAAGCTGACGGTCGTCAAATTGAAGCAATCGACATGAAAGAACTTCTGAACGAGCAGGGGCCGTACCGGAATAGTCCGATTATGCCTGGTTCAGATATGACGATTTTCGGAAACGCCACCGATCCAGTGATGCTGATTTCTGCAAACCATATGGGAAACGCGCCAGGAAAATGGGTCCTTGCCGTCAAACTTCAATATAATGATACAACAAAAACCGGCCACAACACAGTTCTTTGGAAGGTTGCCTTAAATGAAACAATCCACAACACTATGAATTATGCCAACGGAGACTATATACCTTTGACAAAAGATGGCCAAATTCGCATCCTTTTCAGTACCTGGCTTGGGGGAGTCGTAGCCCTCGGCACCCCGTCATCATGCTGGTTCCAAGATATCCACTACAAAACCATAGATACGTCGAACAATACCTTCAATGATACCGCTCAAATAACCTTCACCATCAAGGCCTCACTCCCAGATAAAGTATTAGTCAAAGCATACCTCATCTCCGTCCAAAATCCTATTCTTTTCAGATACACGACCCAACGCATTTACAACATTACCACTGAAATCACCGGATGCCTCAATGCGACGTTACCGTCACAGGCACCCAAAGGTAAGTATATGCTCCACGTCTTCCTCTATAACTCTACGGGAGAGATGTATCGAAGTCTTGCAACCATGCTTGACGACCGCAACGGACACTATGCAAACGATACTTACAATCCGACGGAATCATTGTTCTTATACCCACGCCTGGAACACCCCTGAGAAAAATATATGGGCTCAGCCGATTCCTACTAAGGTAACAGGAGAATTACCTTTCATTTGAACCCATTTTTTGATCTAAGAGTCTTTAAAATATAATTAACTCTTGTTTATATATTTGGAATGTGTTCTTCATTTGTCGAGAGGGAGTATACGAATGAATGGACGCAAAAGACTTCTTCAATGTGGAGGATTGTTTGCTCTGGTACTGATTCTGACTACGCCTGTTATCCCTTCGGTAGAGGTTTCTCAACCGATGCAGAGTCTTGTGGTGAGGCTGTATGACATCTCATCGGTTCGAAACACGACGCTGACACTTTCGTCTGTTGACGCTCGACATGTCTTGGAAATTCTTGATAGCGTGAACCCGAGACTTAACAATGCTACGAATGAAAAGGATCAATACCAGGTTTATGCCTCAACGGTTGCTGCTCTGTATCCGTATGGCGTTTTCGGGAATCTTACGCGTGATAGGGCTGAAAAGTTGGTAACGTTTTGGTACCGAGTCGGGCCTAAGCATCTTACAATTCCATCCCTTCAAGATAAAAACGCTTTCTGTTTGGTATCAGGGAATACCACCCTTACCGAAATACGACGTTTTACAGAAAATCTGGTAGTTTCCATCCTCGTTAGCCTTGGGAATACTATTGCAAGTTGGCTATTACTGATGTTAATTCTCGGACCGGTGTGGCTTGTCGAACTAAATCCGTTATCCGTTCTCACTATTCTCACCATTGGTGTAAAAATAGCAGGAGAAATTGACTATGGTAAAGGTTCTGTGTCTACACTTGGCATTTTTGGATCCAAGACTTGGCAAGGCTCCGTCAGCGGAATCCTACCAGGACCATTTTCCGTATGGGACCAAGATGCATTGTATGGGTTTACGGGTATCCAAATCGGATGGCTTTCTTTAAAACCAGAAACACATTATTTAGGCTCCGCCTTTGTAGCGGGAATAACCGAAGGTTAGTATTATCAATCCGAGAAACAAAAATGGGCTCAGCCGGATTCGAACCGGCGACCTTCGCCGTGTGAAGGCGACGTCATAACCAGCTAGACCATGAGCCCAACAGATACCTTGGCAGCCTCCTGAATTTCAGGGCGGGATATATGTCTTTCGTTCACCCACCAATCCTGTTTACACAAAACCTTATCAACAAACAGGAAGTACCATCCATCTACTGTCAACTGCAGGAGGGAGTCCTCTGCCGAAATGGAGCATCCTGAAACGAAAAGAACGCCCACCTCAAACGGCTATCACACCCGCAGACGAACAAACCGGTGAGTCGCGACCACAACCAGTCCTCGAATACACCGAGACGCTCATCGCCGAAGACCGACGCAGCACAACACCTAGGCCGGAGCCGACGAAAACATGGACACGCACCTCCTGGGAGCCACCCGAGGCAGTCGAAACCCAGGTCGACCGCATCTCAGCGAAAGGAAAAGCCTTAACCAAAAAGACGGCGGCTCGTCCCAGCACCATCGACCTGCAAGTCGACCAACTCATTGAAAAGAAAAAGAAACCACGCATATAAACCATTCATGACTCTCGGGTGAACCTAGCGTGATCGCCATCCTCCGCCATGGACATCGTCTCGAACGCGACAAACGCATCACCACACACGTCGCACTCGTCGCACGCGCTTTTGGAGCAGACAAAATCTTCATCACCACCAAAGATGAACAGCTCGCGAGGACCATCACCTCAGTCGTACAACGTTTCGGAGGCACGTTCACCATACAGACCGGTGTCGACGGCAAACGAATCATGAAAGAATGGCCAGGCACCATCGTCCATCTCACCATGTACGGAGAATCCCTGGACACAGGCCTGGCGAAGATCGACAGAACCAAAGACCTCCTCTTGGTCGTCGGCGCGGAGAAAGTCCCCCGCTACTTCTACGAAGCCGCTGATGTGAACATCGCGGTCAGCAACCAACCGCACTCCGAAGTCGCGGCCGTCGCCTTATTCCTGGACCGGTTCACGCAAGGCGGATGGGAAACACAGCAGTTCCATGGGAAATTAACTATTAAGCCAAACCCTCGAGGCAAGACTGTCGAGACGCAAGGATCGTGACCCTCTTTGGAGACAAACCTTCCCACGCGGGATCAATGTCTGCAGTTACTCCGCTCCGTGGGGTGCTCAGAGGAGGTTATCGCCCATTGCCAGGCGGTCGCCACTCTTGCTGTGCTCATCGCTCAGAAAGCCGAGGCGAATGTGCGGCTCGTTGAAGTCGGCGCCCTGCTTCATGACATCGGCCGGTCGCAGACGCAAGGGATGCGTCATGCGATTGAAGGCGCCCGCATTGCACAAGACCATTGTTTGCCTCGCGAAGTCGTGCTAATCATTGAGCGGCATATCGGCGCCGGTATCCCCCGCGCCGAGGCGGTCAAAATAGGGCTGCCTGAGAAGGATTACGTCCCGCGAACCATCGAGGAGAAAATCGTGGCACACGCAGACAACCTCATTGACAATGACCGCCGTCAACCTATCTCGAACGAAATCGAGAAAGCACTGGCCAAGGGCCAGCCTCAGCACGCCGCACGGCTGCGCTCTTTGCACAAGGAGCTTAGTGAGCGTGTCGGTCAGGATCTCGACACCCTGTAGAGACTGCCCAAAAGGTATATTAGTCGTGTCATATTTAGGGGAGCACCACCCCCAGGACGTGTTCCCTGGTGTTCATGCAGGGGTAGCCAAGCATGGTCAACGGCGCAAGATCGAGGGTCTTGTCCTGTAGAGGTCCGCGAGTTCAAATCTCGTCCCCTGCACTAATTTATATATTTTCACAGGAGAAACTATTAAAATTTTTGAAAACGTTTTGAATCCCTATTTACCAATAAACTCGTGTTATAATCTTATATCCTTGTCACTAGACTACTTTATCTGACGAAGACGGTTTTAGTGATTTCCTGTATTACTTCTTGGCAGAGTCTGCAATTTTTTTCTTACTTTGTGATGGCTTGAATCTTTGCGCGGCCCAAGTTCCCAATACTGCGAGCACTGCATACAATATGATGTTCAATACGAGTATTGTCAGTAAAGGGACAAATAGGTAGGTTGCTGACGGAAGTGATACTCCCAGTATCGGTTTCCCAATGGTGTACCCGATTATTGTAAAACAAGTCAAGATTGTAACGCTGACAAACGCTGCGATAACTCCTTTTATAGCGACTTTTTTTATGCCGAAATCCGAAAGGTTCCATCCCATGTAAATGACAACGACCACTACGAATACGTTGAAAACGATGTTTCTTGCAGAATAGATGGTTACTGGGTCTAGACCCCCGACTAGTATCAGACCTGCCTCGGCTGCGAAAATTGCTGCAAATAAAATATAAAAGTAGAGTTCTTTCATGATATCCGTTTATCACTAAAACTGTTTATTAAAGTAGCGTTTATTAGGGTGTCTTCTCTAGTTTTAAGCTTTCGCCCCAAATCATTGGTACATATCTCATCGGCGTCGGTTTTGGTTGTACAAAATTCAATGTCAGATAACCATTATCGTACTGGTCCAATGCGTTTTTGAACATGCCATAATCGAATATCTCCCTACCATGGCCAAGCTCGTGGAGGTGAAGAGGTATCATCACCGAGGCGTTTGGCACTATCCTATAGAACGATTCGGTCGATAGTCCATCAGTATAATGGATAAAGTAAACATCCACGTGTTTGGTTGAGAAATCTGGGATGTTGTCGAAAAGGAATCCGTCACCAGTGTGTAACAAGCCGAATCCTGATAAATTCACATAATACCAGTCTACAGGAGTGTCATATATACTGTCGACGGAGCTCTCACTTGGAGATCTGTGTTCTCCTGAGAATGCGGTCACGGACACTCCTTTCACGTTAATCGTCTCGTTGGGTCTAATCGCAGTTAAACCAGACGTGTCAATGCCGAGTTGCTGCATTGCATCCAGCATGTCTACTCCATTGGCGTCTTTGACTATGAACGGCGTGAGGCCAGAGTGGTCGACCCTGACTTTTCCATCCGGGATAATAATGGTAGCTTCGTGTTCGTTTGCTTTCATTATAACGTTCTTGTCGAAGTGATCGCCGTGAGTATGGGTAATTAAAAGTATGTCAATATATCCGCCAAGGTCTGCTAAGGAGGGGTAGACATATGTGCCGGCCAGGTCAAATCCGATGGTTGCATTGCTGGTTTTCGCGATGATGCCCATGTTGTAGATGTACCAGAGTTTCAGTTCGCCTGATGGTACACTGGTTTCGTTTATTTCTTTGATGACTCTATCTATCCTGGTCTTGAGGAGCATGTAGATTTCTTGGTAACCCTGAGCCGTGGTTAAGTCTTTGAATTTAGTTTTAATAAATTCGTCGAAGTCGTGGAGAACAGCGAGTCGTGTTTCTGATGTGTTTTCAGGGCTTGTGCTTTGTATGCGGCTGTCAAGTTGCTGGACATCAACAGACGGTTCCAAGTTATCTGGGAACACGGAGGAGGTGTTCAAAGAGCTAGAGAAGAATTGGATGTATACTAGGGCACCAACAAAAATCAGTGCGATGACAACTAAGAAAATTTTGAGGATCTTGCTATCCTTTTTATCCACAGCATAGTGTACCGCGTAGGGTGTATATGTTTAATTCGTTAGCATATCTCTCCGCGTAAGATAATGATAGAGTGGTAGGTGAATATCTCCTCCTAGTTTTTCAGTATGCGTTTTGTATAAATCGCCACTCTTTGTTATGCCGGTGACCTCGGGTTCAAATCCCTTCCCCTGCATCTTTTAATTCAGGTTATTTTATGGTGTTCTTCTGGAATCCACTGAACCCAACAGCGATAAGCAAAAACTAGGCAGGATACCCGACCAGTTATGGTTTGGAAGGTGTGTTTATGCCTTCCTCTTCTTTCAGGTGTTTGTTCTCTACATACCTGTCTACACCAAGTGCGAAAACACTTACAATAGCGAAAAAAACAGTACCTAATGATGTGTATTGTTTAATTATTGCCAGGATTGCTGTTATGATTATGGCATACAACTCTCAAGACTACAATTTCAAATCAACAGACCACATTTAAAAATACTCTTTGTAAATCAATAGGAGTAAAGGTTCAATTTCATGGGCATTTTAGCCTTCAATTCCCATCCCATGAATTTAAATCGATTCACTGGCCAATATCCGATGAGAGCATGCGACGGACTTCCTCGCCACATCCACGCAGATCCTCACCTGCCGCTCGTTTGACCTCCGGCTCAAGGACGGGACCTGGCCGATCACATACCGGACAATGCTCAAGCAGCTTCACCTGGTCGCCGGTGATGATGAAACTGGGGTGGCTCGTGGCGATGCCATCAAGAAACGCGAAACGGCCCCACTCCCCGTAGCCGACTGACTTGTATTCATTGTCGAGGACCAACGCCTTATAATACGTGTACGGGACGTGAAGGTAATGGCCTTCGGGGCAATGGATCATCCATCCATTCCCTTCGACCATACTGTACACGTCTAACACAAATTTCTTTGAAATCCCAAGGACTTTGTTGACCTCATCGCGGAACTCCGTGGGCGTGGTATTACTCAGGCCTTTCCAGCCGCCACCCGTCGCCACACCGCCACGGTCACCGAAATCAAAACTTTTTCCTTCTTCTTTGAGTTTCTTCATGACTTCATACAGGATGTAGGGAGCACCTAGGAGAGTGATGACGTCCTTTGCCTGGTCACGTTGTTCCAGCCAGGCTACGATTTTTTCAATCATTTTCTTTTGCTGCCGATAGGACAAATAGCGGATGAGGTCGCTTTTCAATCCTTCTCTATGTCCCATGGTGATTTGCACAAGCTCGGTGGTGACTTCACGGTCGATTGCCACATTCACGTTTTTAACTGTATCAAAATACACTTCGAGTGCTTTTCCGGCGAAGATGTAGTTTTTCTTCGGGTGTGGCATCAGGAGATACCCGTAGGAATCATGCTTCCATAAGGGATATGCCATACCAACCAGTGTTTTTGCGAGTGTATATTCAGCGTTCAGAAATGTTTGTTGATTCCGGGGGATAAAGGTATAGCGGCCTCCCGTTCCGCTACTGTACGACACAATGACGCCCGCTTCACCGTAGGCCTTGATGACCTCATCATAGGTCGGGTTTTTTTGTCGGATCGTGATGTGCGGCAGTTCTCCTGTGTAGATATTGGCAAGCCATACGGCAAAATCCTTCCCCACGGGATAGTCCTTAAAGAACCGGTCGGGGATGAGAGGGATCTTGTCGAGGTCATGGTTTGTCTTGATGTCATCCGGCGTGATCGTTTTTTCTTTGCAGAACCGATGATAAAAGGGGCTGTTCTTGTAATTATGGACGAACGCTTGTTTGATACACGTGAATTGGATTTTTTCTGCCTCGGGGAGAGGGACGCGGAAAAGGTCTTTCGGTTTGACGATAGCATCATACAACGGAGTGTTCTGCGGCGGCATGTATCGTTGTAATTGCGTATCGAGAAGGTTCATATACGTCGCAAAATCATCCATGGTATATTCACCCTGAAAGAATCAATATCCCTGGAGTATTTATCTACATATCTTCCAGTCAGCTCATGCAGAATGTGGGTTTGGAACAATCTCAATTGATCTTTTGGTTTGTGTTGATTTCTCGTGCAGGGATTCCGGCGTACATTTTCCCTGTGCGAAGCACTTGGTCTTTGAGAACAAGACTTTTTGCCCCTAAAACGACGTTATCCTCGATGACAGCTCCAGGCATGATAAAACTGTCGCCTCCNATAAGACAGTTCTTCCCGATCCGTATCTTTCTGATAATGGCATGGCTTTCTCCGAGGTGACCTGTAAGGATCGAGCGGCCTCCGATAGTGGTGTTATCACCGATCTCCGTGACATAGGGGTCGAAGATCCATTCATCTCCTCCGAGGACGACGTTTTTCCCTATTTTACAGCCAATCAGCCTGAGAAACAAGACTTTGATGGGAGGCATATCTAAAAATCCTATCACTTTGTACGTGGGAAAATACAGTGCGTAACTCATGATGAATTTGAATGCTGTTTTATCCTTGATTGTTGACCCATATTCACCTTCCTTGTATCTGACTCGGAACACTCGGATGAACAATGTTGATGAACCAATCATTGAAAACACGAGAATAAGATACGCAAGAGCCAAACAGACACTGAAGATGAAAAGATGGAGAACATTGCTGAATTGAAGAAATCTGCTGACCTCATATAAGAAAACAATCGGGATGAAAAACGCGCAAGCGTAACAGAGCACGGTGACAATGATCAAGAGAGAAATTCGACCTATGCTGATGAATGAGGCGTCGATTTTTTTCGCTGATCTATTACTCATCATAATGTCGTATCGTCTGCACGATATTTGTAGGTATTCACTTGAACAGGTGGGCAGTCTCAAGGTGCAGTGATAAAGCTTTTGTGGTCGACTAGCGTTATATGGCCGGGTACTGCGATGTCTCTGGATTCGCCGATTGAGAAATTGACGACCGCCGTGTTCGGATTCGCACTCGCCGTCGGCGCGCTGTCACTGACGAAGGCAAACCCCGAGACCACCGCCGAAGTCGTCTCAGGGCTGGTGTTGTTCAGTCTTAGCTTCATCATTTTGGTAGTCATCTGGTTGGGCACCAGCGACATTATGTCGAAGATCGATTACGAAAAACCCAGAACCATCCTCCTCAACATCATGTTGTTGTTCTTTGTCGCCATTGAACCCTATCTGCTCAATATCCTCAGCACCAGCCCCACACTGTTTTCCTTGTCCACTATGCTGTATGGGATCGACATGGCGTTCCTGATGGGACTGTCCGCTGCACTCAACCAGATTCTTCTCAAAGAGAACAAAGCGACGCTCACGACACAACAGCTCCGACAACACACCGTACAAAGAAACAACCAGGTCCTGTGTGCTGGCCTCTTCTTCTTTTCCCTTTTACCTCCACTCCTCGCATGGACGCTGGCCGGGGTGTCCGTTCGAGTCCTCATATGGTTTGCGACCCTGGCGTTCTCACTCACCATCTCAGCCCGAAACAGAAAAAAATAGGATTACCGACACGTATTTACGCAAGGCGTACGACCTGCGTCTACTTGTTGCTATCATCGGTGGCTCTCCGTCTTGTACCCAAGAATCTCGATAACCACTTCATTATCCCTGCTTATGGACTTCAAAAAAGGATTTCCCCCTTCGTCATTCATCGTCCTCGGAGAGAACTGCTGATGAACCGTTTTTCCTTTAAATACTAGAGGAGGCATTTATAACAAAAATAGCCTATAATTACCCCCGTAGCGCATATAAGGAAGGTTGTTATCAAATGTTTTTTGAATGCACAGAGAGAATTAGTGAAATATCGAGACAGACTTCTATTGAAAACATTTAAATTAGCCAAGTGCATTCAGAATGGTGGAGGAATTATAAATGCGCGTATCGCTCATCGCCGCTATTGGCATAACACTCTTCGCTATCATGCCGCTAAGCATGTCGATTCCAGTGACTCCCTCGAAAGAGTCTTCTGCTATCGGTGCTACCTTCGTCGTCGGCATCTTCCTGCATCTCCGCAACACTGACTGGGGGAAGAAGATCACATTCCGGGCCGTCTGGGTGCATTATCGCTCACACTGGATGACATCCTGGACACGAGGAGTACTGCACGGACTGCAGCTCGTGACCTTGGAACGGCATTTCTTCGGGGTCCTTCGGAACCACGTCTGCATCGCGAAGTTCGACGGCCCTATCCAAATCTCGTAAGACCTTTCCCGGCCTTAACTCTTTTTTTTCTTCTTTTTTAACTTAATAGCATATTTTCTTTTCTGAACAATATTCGGAAGGCTACGGTTGAAGAACGAGACTGCAAAATGCTCTCAGCCTCCTAAGTGAGACGGCGCCTAGGCATTTATCACGGTGTCAAACGTGTTCGGTCCCGTGGGAACAAGATCGCCTCACGGATGTTCGGCAGATCCAACAGCTCCATGAGGAACCGCTCGATGCCAAACCCAAACCCACCATGCGGCGGCATCCCATAGCGGAACGCAGCCAGGTACGCCGTAAAATCCTTCGGGTCGAGATTGCACGCCCGCATCCGCTCCTGTAATAACGCTACATCATGGATCCGCTGGCTGCCGGACGAAATCTCGATGCCTTTGCATTCCAAATCAAATCCACGTGAATACTTCGTGCCCTCTGGCATCGTATAGAACGGCTTGACCTTCAACGGATATCGTGTGATGAAATAGAAATCCATGCCCTGGTCCTTCATCAAGGCACCCAGGAGCCGTTCATCCTCCGTGCTGAGGTCCTGACCCCATTCCATTGAGGACTTCTGCGCCTGTAGATCACGTACCACATCATCATAGCACAACCGGGGAAACGGCAACGGCGGCACCACGACCGACCGCTTCAACACTTCGAGTTCCTGCGTGCATTCACTCGCCCGCTTCCACATCGCATGCACCAGACGCTCCAAGATATTCATGACATCTTCCTCGCTGTCGATGAACGCCATCTCGATGTCCACCGCGGTCGACTCGTTCAGATGACGCCGCGTGTTATGCTCCTCCGCCCGGAAATACCAGGCAATCTCAAACACCCGGTCAAGACCTGTCGCCATCAGACTCTGCTTGTACAACTGCGGCGACTGCGCCAGGAACGCGGACCGCTCGAAATACTGCAGCGTAAACATCTCCGTTCCACCCTCGGAGGAACTCGCGATAATCTTCGGTGTATGCACCTCTAGGAAATGCTCAGAGCGCAGGAACGCGTCAGCCGCCTCCAGCACCGCATCACGAATAGAGAACAACGCCTGCTGCTCAGGCTTGCGCAGATCCAACACCCGGTTATCCAGCCGCGTATCAAAATCCGCCTCCACCTTATCCACGATACCCAACGGCAATGGCGTCTCAGCCACAGATAAAATAGTCACGTTCTCCGGCAGAATCTCATAGCCGTTACGGACCTTCTCATTCGCCTTGCACAAGCCAACGACCGAGATCACCGACTCCCGAGGAAGACCCACCAACTGCTCGAAGAGCTCCGGCGTCTTCTTCTTCAGCAGCGTCAATTGCAACGTCCCTTTACGGTCACGAAGGATCACAAACGCAATCGACCCGAGATTGCGGATTTCCTCCATCCATCCAGCCACCGTCACAACGGTGTTGAAATCAGCACTTGAAACATCCTTGGAATACCGGGAACGTAACATGAGCACCCTCTATTCATACAAGGCATTTAGTCTTTTTGAGTGGCAGGTGAGCATATCAACTGTTCAGCCTGAGATAAAAACATAAATTGGAGGCAGCCTTTTTATTATATTTCTCCATGGTTTTTCGTATAAAATTCCATCATATGGATTATCTGACTACTTATAGGTCTGTGTTCCTTTTTCGCTAATTTTTTCAGGTGTTCGATGTCTTCTATATGAAGACTTATTGTTGTTCTTTTGATCATTGGTTTCTCCCCCGGTTACTGTTAGGTTTTTCAACAAATGTACATTATGCAAAGTTAATTAATATGACTATAATTTATATACATTTGTGCATAACTTTAAGTACTATTATGTGATACTTTAATTCCTGATTGCAAAAGTGTTATCGGAAACACAACAATTCAGCAATCAAGAAAAAATAAACAATATTAGGGAATGAAGGTCTCTTTTGAATACTAGTCCCAACAATAACTTCCAAACCTTCATGTCTCTAATAATTTTCTCTCCTAAGAAATACTGTATTTATTATTGAAAAGTAAAGAGTGGAATTATTTTTCTTTGTGTTGTTTTTTATAAATTTCCATCATGTGAACGATCTGACGACTAATAGGTCGATGTTCCTCTTTAGCTAGTTCTTTCAGTTGTTTGATTTCTACTTCTGTGAGGCTAATTGTTGTTCTTTTAACCATCAGTATCGTTTCGGGCATATTCTCTATTCATTTTTAAATATTTCTAAATAATAGTGAATAACAATGAATACAGTTTACATAATAATATTAATTAAGGCATACACTTAAATACTATTATGCAATACCTATGCCGATGGTTGTTGGGGAGCTTGAAACACAATCCAAGTCAACAATCTAAAGCACTCACATAAAATAACTAAGGGATGAGGGACCGTCTTTTTAGTTGATGCATCCCAAAAAATTACTTCTCCTCTCCAAAAAAAAATTCCCGCCCACCCTCATCCCTTCCCATCCCTCTAATTGTATACAATTCAGATAAACAAATAATATAAATTCACACTTAGTACAATCGATAGAATTGGTGCTGAGGGCAGTCCGCAAGGCTCTATCCTGAACAGTCTTCTCCTCATGGAATGAGTCCTATCAACTCTTACGAAGAACTCATTGAAAAGAATTGACAAACTAGCTCTTAAAATTGAATTGTAAATAATGAATATTACAAAGAATAAATGTCCCTCAACCTTTTTGACAGGAAGACAAGCACCCTATCCAGACTCCGCCGATTATCCCACCTCCCCACCAATGCCTTCAACTCCGCCTCAGACAAAACCCGAAGCCGCGGCACAAGGGCCGTCATCGCAGGCACCGCCCGCACGACATTATCCACAATCGTAATCGACGCAGCCTTCGCCGACCGAGACAACGGATTCAAATCAATAGCAACCACGACCTTCCCCATCCGCCGCAACGCCTCACACCGATCGCCATCCTCCAACGGCACCACCACCACATCCGCCGAGAAGATACCCTCCCGCTCACACAACCCGCGATCCGACTCCAACCCAGGGATCTGTGCCGTCGGATGAACACCCAACACCTCCACGGCACCCGCAGCATGCAGCGCCGCCGCGACCTTCTCTGCCCGCTGCCCTGTCCGATGAAACAGATTCACCTCAAGCTTCGCGGGCACAGCCCGCGCGAACGCGACACACGACTTTGCTGCCAACGCCGCGACGTTCCCATTAACCGATATCACAGGGTTCGAAGCAGTCAATAACGCCGCCACCGCTGTCTCCTCTGCCTCCTGCGCCTCTGGAATCGACGTCTCACCCAGCAGATAATCGAACGCCTCGCCACGCCCATGCGCGATCAAACCGGTCTCATGCGCAAGGCCCTCACGGACAGCCGCAGCAATACGCTCTCGCTGCATCAACGATTCATACCGCGGATGACTCTTCGGAATCCCCTGCATACGCTAGGGAATACGGCCCTGGGTTCTTAAAAAATGCGAAAGAGGCAAAAAAGAAGAAAAAAACGGGTCGCTTACCCGTACATGTTCGGCTGCGGAATCTGCCCGGCGCCGGAGACAATCGGCTTGGCCTGCTTATGGAACTTCTGCAGCTGCCGTTCGATACGCTCCGCCTCATCATACAACGGCCCGACATTGATTTCCACGCCGATCACCGTCGCAATCACGTTAATCGCGGATGCCGCGGCACGCGCATCAGGGTAATTCGGATGTGCCTCCGCCAGAATCGAAATCACATCAAACCGCTCATGTTTCCCCTTGTTCAACAACACCCCGGAGACGCCGGCGATGATCCCGTTCTTAAACTGCGGGATGTTCTTCGCCTGCAACGTGTTGCGGGCAACCTCGGTGGAACCGATGGCATAGGCATCGACGGTCATCTCATCGCCGTCCGCCTTGCCCTCCACGACCATGCCTTCAGGGGAAATCAACAATTTACAGTGCTTCTTCTTCGACCATGTCATAATCGACTCAGACAGCGAGTTAATCAGGTTCGGCTTTGGTTTGAACTCGGAGACGAACACCGCGATCTTCTGCCCGTTATTCAACGCACCACCATAGATACGGACAGGAGACAACGGCTCACCTGTATGCACCACAGAGAGCGTCGGAAAATACGGGGACTCCATCGCCCCTATCTGCCGCAGCCCCAGGGCATCAATCAGATAATTCGCAACAATGGTACTCACAAGACCTATGGAGGGGAACCCAGCAATGACGGTCCCACCAGAAAGATCGACTTCTTCAAAATCCACTATCTGTACGTCATCCATGAACGGCACCACATCCATGCCTAAATCCAGCCTAAGGATTTAAACTTACGTAAAAAATGATACACCGTTACGAAGCAAGAACCTGATTCTGAAATTAGTATCTGACTTGGAGTTATATAAAGACGCAGAGAAGAAAAGGATTGTTTAACTTCCTAGTTTCTGCATGAATGGGATGAGAGACAGTATTCGTTCGAAGAGCTGTTCTAGCCCTCCTTCCCGGGACAAGGAGCGGGAGAACGGCATTTGGACAGGGAGGATTCCCCAATCGCTCTCGGCTAGAAATGCATCCCGAGCCTTGGCCCTAATAGTGTACGACCCTTGCTTCTTATAGGTATGGTTAATCCAGACAGGGCAGCCAGAGTGATTTTCACTCGTCCATCCCGTCGTCTGACCGTCGCCCCAATCAACTAGGTACTGGACTAGATTCCCGTCAGGGTCGCTAGCGTTGAAGGTATACGGGGTAGGTTCTCGGATCTTCCCTGATGCGGGTCCCGTGATGATGGGCGTGGTCGGCGGTTGTTCCAATCCGTAGGTCTTGAAACAATAATCTGGATCTCGGACTATGCCAAGAAGGTACCATATCGAGCCTGCATTATCAGACCAATATGCTTTACCGTGGGGATAGGGGTTGTTGTCTCCGAATAGCCAGGCGTACTCGTCGCTGCTGGAGCCATTGGTCGCTTCGAGAATAATGTAGTGTGTTCTGGCGGTCGTAAGCTGGACGTTTGAAAAATTAAAGGCGACCCAGCCGCCATTCCCATTGGGAACGACTCCACCTTTTATGGTGCTGGAGGCGATGTTCACTCCATCGGCCTGTGTGCGGATATGCATGGTGAGTCGAATGTCAGGTGAAGGATTCCCTGCCTTGCAGAGGTTGACTTCGATTTTGGTAAGCGAAGGGAGGCGAGGTACAAAGCTTTGGGCAACCCAGTTCTCATGGAAGAAGCTCACACCAAATCCACAATCGTATGTCTGCTGCTGGTCGACGACTTCGATGAAATCATTGCCATGGATTCCTCTCGATTGAATCCTTCCACTCTGAGTACTTTGTCGGTTATCTTGTTCGATTTGATATCCACATACACTCAATGAGCCGAAAATGAGGAGGCTTACAACAAGCAGGCTGATTCCTGACCTTGCAGACAGTCTCATAAGAATCCTCCCTAACCCTATCTATATTTTGTATCACCTACGCAACTAATAAGACTTTCTAGGGTGTTTATCAAGAATAATCAGGGTTGGTTCTCATGTCTACACAGAAAAAGAGTAAATCAACCCTTAACCACGCCCAGCGGTAGCAATCGGGCGACCTTCAACGACAACCGCGCGCCATCCGTCACGTTGACGACCTCACCGACTTCCTTATACGCCCCTGGCGCCTCCTCAGCCATCACCTTCCAACTCGCAGGATGCGCATAAATCCCTTTCTGCTTGAGCGCATTGAACACATCCTCGCCACGCCACCGCTTCACCGCCTCGTTGCGACTCATGATACGACCCGCTCCATGGCACGTGGAACCAAACGTCACCTCGGACTCCGCAGTGCCACGTAACAGATAACTCTCCGAGCCCATATCACCAGGGATGAGCACCGGTTGACCCACATCCCGATACTTCAATGGAACCTCTGTTCTCCCGGGGCCAAACGACCGGGTCGCCCCCTTCCGATGCACATAGACCTTCCGCTTCTTCCCATCCACCACATGTTCCTCAAGCTTCGCGATGTTATGACAGACATCATAGACAATCTGCATCTGGAGATCCTCCGCCTTCTGCCGCAGGATATGCTCGAAGGACTCACGGACCCAATGCACGATCATCTGACGGTTGCACCAAGCGAAATTCGCGGCACACGCCATCGCCTTCAGATACGCCTCTCCTTCCTTCGAATGAACAGGGGCGCAGGCAAGCTGCGGATCAGGCAGCCAGATGTTATACTTCTTGACCGCCTGTTCCAGGACGCGGAGATGATCGGTGCAGACCTGATGCCCGAACCCTCGCGAACCAGTGTGAATCATGATCATGATCTGCCCGACACCAGTGATCCCATAGGCCTTCGCTGCGACAGGATCATAGATATCAGCGACCTGTTGAATCTCTAGAAAATGATTCCCAGCGCCTAGCGACCCGAGTTGGGGTGCTCCACGCTGCTTGGCTGACTCCGAAACCGTGGACGGGTCGGCGTTCGGCAGGCACCCGTTCTCCTCAAGGTACTCGACATCCTCGGTCCAGCCGTACCCGTTCTCGACAGCCCATCGGGCACCCATGGTTAACATTTGTTGGAGTTGAGCATGAGAGAGCTTGACTTTCGCATGTGACCCAAGGCCAGAAGGAACGTTCTTGAACATCTCATCGACCAGGCCTTGAATCTGCAGAGAAGAGAGGTCTTTGCGGTGGAGATTGGTGCGCACAAGGCGCACGCCACAGTTAATGTCAAAGCCGACGCCACCGGGGGAGACGACGCCGACCTCCGCATCGGTTGCAGCGACGCCACCTATCGGGAATCCGTAACCCCAATGAATGTCCGGCATGGCAAGGGACTCGCCAACGATACCGGGAAGCATTGTGACGTTGGCAGCCTGCTCAGGGGCATTGTCCGCGCGGATGCAAGGGATCATCGCGTCACTGGCATAGATGACGGCTGAGGTCTTCATCTTCAGGTTTTGATGTTCGCCTTGATATTCAGCAGGGATGCGATACCGGTAGTTGGCGATTTTTTGCAACGGGCCGTCCCAGGTGGTTCTCATGACGGCGGTGTACGACTCGAGGCTATAAAAAGACAGCGATGCTGAAACGGGGGGGTTATTTCTTCTTTTTCAGATAGGGGATGCCGGTTCGGCGGTTGACGTCGATGGTGTAGCCTTTGGGGAGAGATGCCGGGATGCCGTCTTTCGGATGGGTTTTGCTGAAGAAATGCAGGGTGCTGGTTTTCCTGCCGATCTTGGTTTCTCGCTGGTAGAGGGTGTATCCTTCGTAGGTGCAGACGGGGGGGATGTGGAGTTCTCCTGCGGTCTCGTATGACTCCCATTCGGTTTCGGTTTCCTCAGTTTTTTCGGTTTTCTTTGGTTTGCGTTTTGACTGCTGTTTCGGCGTCTCTTGAGGGAGCGCGGGTGGTTCTTTTCTGGCGAGGTAGGCTTTGTCTGCGTCTTTTTTGATTTGTCTGGCGTGTTTGCGTTTGATGCCTTTGATCTTGACGAGGGTGTCTATCGGTGTGTGTTTGAGTTGTGCAGGGGTGGTGATGTGGTGGCGGATGAGTAGGTCTGCGGTGGTCGCGTCGATGCTGGGGATTGTCTGAAACGCGTTCGTGGTTTTTGTTGAAGGGGCGGGTGTTGGTTCGAAGGTCGGGAGTGGTTCGGCTGGTGGTTCCGTGGAGGTTGGTTGTTCGGGTGGTGGTGTGGGTGTGGTGGTGCGGGTGAGTTTTTCGCGTCGTTTGGCTTCCCGTGCTTGGATGCGAGCGGTTTTGCGGGCGGCGCGTCGTTGGCGCCAGGACTGACGGGATTCCGAAGGTGGGAGAGGCAGGGTGGTGGGTTGTTCCGGGGTGATTTCGGTGAATTCTTGGAGGGGGATGGTGCGTGGTTCTTGCGTGGGGGTTTCGGGGGTGACGGGTTGCCAGTCGGGGAGGTCATGTGTTTGGGTGGTGGGTTGTGGCATGGTGTCCTGGATGAGTTCGAATTGGGCGGTGCCTGGTTGGAGGAGTTCGACTTCGAAGAGGTCTTGGTCAGAGAAGTCGAAGCGTTGAAGAAGGAGGGGGTTTTTGGTGAAGGGTGGTGTGTCGGAGTCGAGGGGTGTCCAGAGAGGCAGGTTGTCGGTGTTCTGTGGTGTGGTGGGTGTGTCGGTGGGTGTCCAGAGGGGGAGGTCGGTGGTGGGTGTTGTTGGTGTCTGTTGGGTGGGTTCGGTGGGGGTCCAGCGTGGGAGGTCGGTGGTGGTGGGTGGTTGTCGGATG
>Ga0031655_10000816_pt1 | contig 19212 bp, 40 predicted proteins | sample FrelakmetHBP12HB_FD_55187 | JGI IMG/M metagenome (GOLD analysis project Ga0031655, IMG submission 55187) | Freshwater lake sediment microbial communities from the University of Notre Dame, USA, for methane emissions studies -HBP12 HB | ecosystem: Environmental > Aquatic > Freshwater > Lake >... | reverse complement strand
TATCTAGTGAGATGGAGCATTATGAGGTATGGTTTAGTGCTATAAGGTTTGGCAGGACTGGCGAAGTGAAGTTTTGTGAGGTACGGTTAAGTAAGGCAGGAATGGTTTAGTGGCGTGGGGTGTGATCTTTGAGATGTAAGATTTGGCAGGTGGAGTGAGGTCCAGTAATATTTAGTGAAGTGAACCTAGGTAAGGGAATAGGTGTTGATTAAAACCAATTGGTTTTAATCAACACCTATTTTTATTTAACCCCCTTCCGGCAAATAAGGAGGATAATTGAGGTATAAGAAACATATGTGAACTTACTCATATATCTTTTGTGTAGTAGAAAGGATAATATGCCAAAGGGTGATACCAGAGTCTCTCGAGGGTTTAAACCCGACCTGTGTGTTCAATGTAGAACTGGGTTAAGACCCAATCAGATTAAGCTATTCGACCCGAAATGTGAGGGTTGCTATCTCAAAAAGAAAAATGGTCTACGAACTGGAACTGAACCAATTCCAAAAAGAAGACTCGGAGAGAAGTTCATAGACTATACAAAATTGAAGAAACAAAGAGACGCATTAGCTAGAGCAAAAAACCCAATAAAGGAGAGGACCATGTTTACAACATTGATACTATCAGCAATTCTATCGGTAACCCCGGCAAATGATGAAGAGTTAAGGTATGGCAATCCATTCAACTCAATAACGGTATCGGCGTTCTATATTAATCCGTTTGAAACAACGGAAGAGAGATTAACTAAATTAGAGAAAGAGCTCATTAAGGATATGCCTTTGTCAGAGACAGAACGTATTGAAATCTATTATCAGGGTATAGCTGAGCAAATAATCTCAGAATTCATTGATACTACAGCAACCTTAGTGAAGTTTTGAGGAGAACACATGAAGAAGATAAGTAAACGTACCTATGAGAAATTCGTAGCGTTAAATGAGGCAATTGAAAGAGGGCTATTCTGTAACTCTGAATTGGTAGAGGCGAATAAGGATATAGCTCGCATCTTCAAGACCCTTACCAAAAAAGAAAAGAAGCTTTATGAAGAGAATGCTCAAGGTAGTTTAATCAACTTTGATAAAGACACTCTACCAAGGTGTAGAAAGGGGTAATATGGGACCATCTATAAAAGAACAAGATGATTGGATATGTTCTATATGTGGACGGAAAAATTATCCAGAATGGGTTTGTTGTCCATATGATGGAACGAAGTTTGTCCCACCAAAAGTAAAAACAGGTTCTATAAGAGATGAGGACCTTGCACAAATGTTGTTTGAGGTCTTCTATAATCAGCCTGTTATAGATGATTGGAATGAGTGTACAAGTAGAGTAAAAGAGAGTTGGGTGCGAATTGTTAAGAAGGCTCGTAGTCTGTTAGAAAACAAAGTCACTATAGAACCTCTCAGCATAAAAGAAGTAGAAGATGTTTACAATGATTGGTTAAAACGTCCTATACACAGTCTCTTAGATTTGATTGAATACGCTGCAGCAGCACAAAGAGAAAAGTTAACAAAATAAGCTAAGGAGGTCTATATGTTTGCGTAGGTATATAGACCTCTTAAAGTATCAAGAAAGGACAAAAGATGAAACTGTTTGAACACTACTTGACACTTTTAGATCGCGATATCGCGACCCTAGAAAAACAACTACAAACCCTATCTAAGATTAAAGCATTACTCACAGCAGAAACAATAAAGAAAACCACATTCAACTTTGAAGAGGATACTCTACTTAAAGCTTTAATTGACAATAGTATACCTAAAAGCACCACAATAAAGCAATCTACAAAAACTACAAAAAAATTCTGTGAGTGTGGTCATGCGCTGCATGGAGCAGAAGGTTGTACTCATCAGCTTGATGAGTTTTCTCGCTGTAATTGTTCTAAGGTTTTTAATCACACCTCAAGTTGAAACAGAGGAAGCATGGACCCGGATGCAAATTTAAAACGACAAAGGCTTCTTCGATCAAAACTTTTAACTCAACCAGATAACGCCAGATTGGAGATATTTGAAGAATTGTATGAATTGATGGAAGATATGGATGATTGGTTGTCCAACGGTGGGCGTACACCCTATGGTTGGACAAGCATAGATGATTAGGATAGCACTAATATGGTGAGCAAAAAATTAGAACAACGTTTAACTGATTGTTGGCAGGCTGAGTATTGTTCTCTTCCATCATGGCTTTCAGAAGCTGAACGGCAACGCTTAGCTGACCGGGCAATGGAATTAGAACGACAAATGCTCACTACCAGATTCCATACACAAATAGGTCGTCCCTCTAGGATAGTGCAAAAAAGAAAGCATATCGTAGAGATTCCAAATAACTCAGTAGAACTAATAGCTCTAGCAAATACTAAAGCCGAATCTATATATGAGCATACATACCCAAGATGGCGTGCATCAAGAATTAGACGCTTTGTATTTGTTGTTCTAACTAATGTTCCAGCGAAGTCAACTGATGCATCATATGTATGTGATGAGAAATTAGGTGTAACGCGTGCAGAAGAGATGATGGGACTAATTGATTTTCATAAAAACTTGACAAAGATGGCTAATCGAGAACCTGATAATTACACCTATGCAGTTGAGTTCGCAAAAACATTAGAAGCAAAATGGCTAGAAAAGGAGGGTGCAAAATGAAGAGCTCGCTAAAAACATTTCTACGTGGGGAGAATCCATTAGACGATAGTGGCTATTTTTGTAAACTAAAAGGCAGTCAACTATTGTCAGTAGTTTGTTGTGATGAGTTAACTGGTTGGTTTTTAGATAAAGATGGCAAGTACTGGCTCATAGACGTATTAGATGACGGTACAGCCATCACGTACTGTGATACATAGTTTCTAGTTATCACAGTACGTATAAAGGCAGCCACATGGCTGCTTTTAGCCTTCTTATCTATTGCAAGTTTTAGCATTTAGCGGGGATAAGAATACCAGTATGAGGTGTAATTACCTGTGGAGGCAACAGAATGAAGACACTAGCTGAAGATTTAGCATTAATCGCTCATAAAGCTAAAAATGAATTAAGGCCAAATGTAGAAGAAGAAACTAAATGGACGTTTAATAATCTAATGACAATCGCGTTATCCTCGGCAGAGTGTGGGTTAAGTAAGGTAGAGACATTGATTGTCTATCCTAAAACCATTACATCTGCTTTGGCTAAGAATGCCATCAATACGAATCTCATAGATATGTTGGATGAGAATGGTTTCAAGTACCCGTGCATTATTGAGCAGAATGGTGATACCAAAATTGTTTTTCACTTTGAGGAGTAGACATGAAGATAGACAGTGTCAGATTTCAAGCATTTGCTACTAATAGTAGTTCTGTTCATACTCCTTTTATCCGGACTGATAAAAAGCCGGTAGATTATTTGTTAAGTGAGGGGTATGAGTTCGGTTGGCAACCATTCATAGCGGCTACTTCTGAAGCGAAGAAGATGTACGCAGCTATGATGTTACAAGAGAATACACGATATTTGGGTAAGGACATTCAGGAGGCAGTACTTAGGCAGTGGGTAGGACTTGTTCCAGGAGAAGATGATTATATAGACCACCACTCAGTAATAACCCTACCTCGTACATTCAAAGGGGAACAAATATCTAAACAATACTTTATGGATTATTTTAAATGGCTTATGCGCCCAGAGATAGCTATTCAGGGGGGCAATGATGACGGTGATGGTTGTGAAGAGCTTCCTGGGAAACCAGTAGATTTTCGTATTCCAAAATCTGGTTATTTTAATTGCCGGAAAGATGCAAAAGGGTTTTATACTTTATTCAATCCGGAAGATGGAACTAAGATACGTATGTCTTTTGATGACAATGTAGATATGAGTAAGTCTACTAATCCGGAACTAGTAGATCTTAAGATCACCGATAGATGTCCAAACGGCTGTTCCTATTGCTACCAGAATAGTAAGCCAAATGGTGAACATGCTGCTCGTGATTTGGTGACTACTATATTAGATGTATTAGCTAAGCTGGAAGTATTTGAAGTGGCATTCGGTGGCGGAGAACCAACAGAACATCCAGACTTTTGGCAGTTTGTTGTCCATGCCCATCGGTTAGGCATCAAACCTAATTTTAGTACCCGTAATTTACGATGGCTAGATAATGCATGGAACTTACAGACGTTTAAAAAATGTTGTGGAGCTTTTGCATACTCTGTCGACTCTGTTGGGGGCGTTCGTACACTCATTAGGGCCATGCATAAATACGAGCTGGAGGATATGGTAACCGTTCAATATATTCCTGAAACAGAAGATGCTGAAATGCTAAAAGATGTTATCATCGCTGCTACTGATTACGGCATACCGATTACTTTATTAGGTTTGAAGACAACAGGTCGTGGAAAACTATATACAGCATGTCGTAGTAGTCGCGCTGGGGTTACAGACGATGATGTAATAGCCGCAGTTAAAGACCATTGGAACATCGGCATAGACACCGCCTTCGCCAATAAATACCAAAAAGCAATTGAAGAATTAGGTGCAAGCCATTGGAGTTATAATATAAAAGAAGGCGCTCACTCCATGTATATTGATGCGGTCGCAGAACTCACAGGAAAATCTTCGTATTGCGAAGACCCTTGCCCATTAATAGTATATAACACCATCGAAAACACAGCAAAGCTCATTACTGAAGCTTTTAAAGGTTACTAATGGAACAACATATTCTATCTAAAGTCGTTGATTGCATACTTTGGTGGAGTCAACGTAGAAACAGATTCCCTACCCTTACAGAAGCGTTAAAAGAGTTCGATATTGCCTTTAATAAAGAACATCTAGAACTTGTATGTGGTTGGTGGAATATAGCGCAAGAAGTATACATAGATCACTTTAAGCCAAATACCAATCGTAAGGTGTCTACAAAAGATGATACCTCTATCGCTAGACTTATGGCTTCTTTGATCTACTCTGAGTATGAAGGAGAACCGGGTGATATTAAAAAGGGTAAATGTATTAAAAAGGGTATTATGTTTCCTACTTGGACATAGGTTTGTCTTAGTGTGGTATAATACTTCTATAGTAGAGCTACATTGTAGTAGATGTAGGCAGACATTACCTACAGGCACCATAATAGGAGCCACTCATGAAAGCATTGACCAGAAAATGTCTATGTGGTGCAGAAATAAGTAACTGGAGAGCTTGCCCTATCCGTGACTGCGGAGCTGAGGCCGTTTGGTGCCAAGAGTGCGGAGGAGATGAGAAAGCCTCTACAATCATGCGCCAGCACATCTACGCATTACATACGGACACTATAGTGTCTAAGAAAGCTCTAATAGCCTTCAGGTCTAAATTATTGATGCGGTATTACAGAGACCTTCCAGACGGTTTCGATACAGGGTACATGGTAGGGTATACTTTTATGCGCAACCCGGAGTTCATAGGAACCCCAGTTGCTTTACGAGGAGAGATATTGCCCGATACTGAAATAACACAAATATTTAGATGGGTGTTAGTAGAGAAGGGTAGTAATTGGGAAGGGTACTATGCATTAAGGGCAGATGAGTCTGGCGGAAATCTACCGGTCATACCTGTGGAGCTAAAACTGTGAAGTATTGCCGTTCATGCTCATCTGGAGTAGTACCTGGAACTAGATTGACATTTGATCTGAAGTGCCCAGGCTGTCAGAAAAAGAAAGCTGCAGGTAAAAGAACAGGTCTCGAGCCTATGTCTTTTAAATTTGGACAAAAGGTTAGATTACCCCCAGACCAATTTGCAGCAAAATGTGCTCGGTTGAAAAAAGTAACAGATAATAAACGTAAAAGATTGATAATGAATTATGAGATTAAATGAGGTAGTACACGTTGATTGATTTCTTTGATGAACATCCGTATGTGGGATTGATGGCCATCTTAGTGATGGCCATTTTCTTTATAGCTGTAGGAGCGTATCTAGACCCCCTAATTGGAGGAAACTGATGTTTACAATTTCAAATGATGAGTTAGCTAAAGCAGAACCAATGAAGGCCGGAGATAAGATCAAGTGTAAGTGTGGAAAGAAACATGTTATACGTGGGTCTAAAGGGACGGGGGTAATCCTCTACTACAAATGTGGTAAAGACTGTTTCATGGCCGGACTAGATGGTAAATCTATATTGGCAGTCAAAACATGATTGAGTATTTAATAGCTTTTGGTATTGGGGTGTATATTGGTGTTGGGGTATATGCTGGTGTCAGTATTGTTTCATGGGCAATACACAGAAAGGATAAGTATTAAATGAAGCCGAGTGAGTTTATATTTAATGATCTGCGTATACCAGAACGTTATTGTGGCGTTATCGAAAGATACATCACAGAGCACATGTACCCTGGCTCCTTTTTCAAGGCTGTTCTTTGTAATGATTTAAAGGAGGCGTGTAGTTCGGCAGATGATATAAATATTAAATTACTGCCTGTGTATGTTGCCTATTTATACAACTATGCTCCTGCTGGTTGTTGGGGATGCCCGGAGAAATTTGAAGAGTGGCTTGCACAAGGAAAAGAACAGACAGATGACTAAAGTAAAAAAACAACCATGTATTTCTTGCGGTAAATTAGTAGCAGAACAGACAGTACTAGGGCACAGTCCCTCTTGTTCTTTATTAAGACAATGGATAGGACCACGAAAGGTAATAGCTACTACTGTGTACAATCTACGTACTGATACAGAATCGGTATATATGCTTCCGGCGAAGAAGGCAGTTATCTATGCGTACGCACAGAGTAAAGGCGATTGGGCTGTAACCGGATATATGAAGAAGTACGGCAAGGAGATTAAGTGTGGGCCTACTAAGGCACATGCTTGGCTTAAGACATGGTTCCTTGGAGACTTTGCGGCAGTGGAAAAGGTGAAAGGGAAGAAATGAAACAGGAACAGCTCTTCTCTCGATGTTCTAAGTGTGAGCAAGAAATTCCATATAATAATTACTCAACTACTCATGTTGTTGATCTACATAGGTGTACGTGGTGTGGTCCTTGTTCTCTTTATTATGAACTGAGTAATAAGGTACATAGAACTCAGTTTGCTAAGTTTATAGATAGAATGAATGCTAGTGGTTTTATGAAATCTGGAGAACATCCAGTAGATACAGCTTTACGTCTTATATATGATTTAGCATACTATAAAGCTAAAAAAGAAAGACTGTGAAGGCATGAATTTTGAAGATGCATTAAAAGCAATAAAAAGCGGTAAGAGGGTTACTAGAGCTACGTGGGAACACAGAGCAGTATTGATACGCCTCTTTATTTTTGAAGAACCATACGCAGCAAACCCACCGGATGTAGTGATAGAGTACGCGCAAAAAGATGGGCTAGTTGTTCCATGGAGACCTGATCGTGGTGACTTGTTAGCAGAGGACTGGGAATTTGTCTCGTAACAGAAAGGTAAGCAGTGTTCAATTTTCTTCGAAGGCTCGGACCAACAGGCGTATGGGGAGTGGTAGTTGATACTTTCATAGTTGCCTTCATAGTAATTTGCGTCGGGGTTACCCTTCATATCTGTTATAAGATGGGAGGCATTAAGTGGGACAGCCGAACAAACTTCGGTACCCATAAATGATGTGCCGGAAGCCACAAGTAGGTGCCTGTTCTGTTTGTGGTAGAGCAGTGCCCAGATACTCCAGCCCAATAGCTAATGGCTGGGTAGATGGGCACCTCTACATCGACGGAGTATTAGAAAAGGTACTGTGCTTTCAGCATGAGGTAGAGGATGCATCTAACCCTATACACGGCTGGGACACTCAGTCTATAGGCTGCAGCAGACATATCAGCAAAACCAAAAGAATGAACTAATGTAACGCTACGCAATAACTGATGAAATAAGGGCTGACATCTGGGTATAAGGAAGGTGCTGAGAATTATTCTTGACACCTTCCTTATCCCGGAGCAGTATGGAATCTATGATCAGCAGGCAACATATGACTAGCGGCTTAACCCAACAGGGTTGGGCCAAGGCATATGCACGTTCAAACTCTATTTGCCCCTTGTTTCCAACAAATCCGGAGAGACTAGGGGAAGGCAAAGAGGGTGGCTGAGGAAGAACTAGAAGTAGAAAGAGTTCAACCAAGGCCACCTCCAGAGGTGGCTTTTTTAGTTTCGGAGGTAAGATGGCTAAAAAGAAAAATGAGCAATTGACTAAGGTAGCTGAGGCTATCGTAGAAGCCATTAAGTACGGGCTTACGGGCGAGTCAATAACGAGTAAACTAATAAAGGAAGTGCCGGGGAAGAAACCATGAAACAAGATGATCATTATAAACGCTCGACGAACCTATCCGCTAGAACAGATATGGTATCGACGGGCGCTGTAAACGCCTTGCCTTCGGGCACAGGGGGTTCGATTCCCTCCTAGCGGACTATGCTGCTCTAACTCAATGGAAGAGGGCCGTCCCTTTAAGTCGGTGGTTGTGGGTTCGACTCCCACGGGCAGTACAAAAAGATTGACCTGAACTGAAAGGAGAAAATGTCGTATAAAGACCCAGAACATCAACGAGCGTATGCAAGAAGATGGGTAGCTGATAGGCGTAATGAGTGGTTTAGTAATAAGTGTTGCGTACATTGCGGTTCTAAAGAGTCTTTACAACTAGACCACATTGACCCGTCACAAAAAGTAAGTCATAAAATATGGTCTTGGTCCCTTGGGCGAAGAGAAGTAGAGATTGCTAAGTGTCAGGTTTTATGCGAAAGGTGCCATAAGATAAAAACACTAGAAGCCCACGTAGCAAAAAGAAAGCACGGAACCATGACTATGCGGAACAATGGCTGTCATTGCGATGAGTGCCGAAGATTTTGGACAGAGTATATGAGAGAGTATAGAAGTAAGAGTCGTAAGCTTTGACGGTGAAGCACAGGTCTCTTAAACCTGCTAACTAGCTTCGAGTGCTAGACGGCTCACGAACGAAGGTCGCTCCTTCGGTTATGTGAAAAGAGAATAGTAAACAATGCGGCGGGTGAAACCACACCCGTCTTTATGCCCCGAAAGCTCTCATGGGATGAGCGCTGCCCTGAAGAGGTAGAGGGTCCAGATCGTTACTGGAGCGGGGCACAACAGAACACCTCCATAAGAACTTAGCAGATGGAAAGTTGACCATCTTTGACGCCCTGAATTAACAGGAGACGAAAACAGGAACCTAGGCCCTGTAAACTCGTCAAGGCAGCGTGTACACGACTGCAAAGGTAGGCTAACGCTGGAGATATGCCAGTAGGTGTTCTGTATTATCTCTTAGATCACTGCCCGTTGTTGAAAGACATCGATGGTCTATTGCCGGTATGGGAAAGTGGGCTAGTTAACTTCCCGGCACGGAATGGCTCTCTGTAGGTGACCTAAAGCAAGGGACTGTGAGCCAAGCTTGACACCCCGGAGAGACGGGGGAATTATTGGGGATTAGCACAGTGGTTTAGTGTAGCGGTCTCTGACACCGTTGACCAAGGTTCGACTCCTTGATCCCAGTTATTCCGGTGTGACCTAACGGGATAAGGTATAAGACTTTGACTCTTGGAATATTGGTTCAACTCCAGTCACCGGAACTAGAAAAAGATTATGCAGGGCTGTAGCATGATGCTACTAGTAGGGTGCTCCGTGCACGGGGTCCTATGGTCTCACAAGGTAAGAGTCCTTGGCACCTGCACCTTTATATTTCGACACCTTATTTTGTACTCCTTGTTCAAAATAGGCATAAGGTCAGGTTGGTCCCTTTTCCTGAGTCGATAAAGAAGGGACATCTATTGGAGCTGTAGTTTAATCAGTAAAACATTCGCTTGATAAGCGGAAGACAGTTGGGGCAGAGCCAATCAGCTCTACTAAGTTTATGGTGGTTATGGTGTAGCGGCTCTGCACGCCTGTCTGTGAAACAGGAGGTTCGAGATCAACACTCGATAATCACCCAAGATGAGGAATAAAATTCCAATATACGTTTATTACCACATAGCGCAGATGAATAACTGGCGGGAGATATATCAAGAACAGGTTGTCTTTTTATTGAACTCGGGGCTGTATGATCTTGTAGATGAGATTTGTATAGGTGTGCTAGGCAGTGATGCCTTACCGATTCTTCCGCCCATGTTCAAGATGCTTTTTCAACATAGTGACGTGACTTTGGCAGAGATTCCAACTTTAGAGTCATTACGAGAAAGAGCAATGGTGGAAGACTTTAATGTTTTGTACTTCCATACGAAAGGAGTATCACACCCTGATACTGACTATGATTTCATGCGGAAGTGGCGGAAGTACATGGAGGGGTATTGCATTGGAAAGTGGAAAGAGTGTATTACGCATCTTAAAAGGTTTGATACTGTAGGGTGTGAGTATCATGCAGCCCCGTTTAAGCATTTCAGTGGTAATTTCTGGTGGAGTAAAGCTTCTTACCTTCGTACGCTTCCAAGATTGAAAGATGTACCTCTACATGGGTTTGCTGAATCCCGGATGAAAGCAGAGATATGGGTCGGCACTAATCCAAGGGTGAAGATAAAGTGTTTGAGTACGGTTAACGACAGGTCTTTTCCACTAGAAACTGGAGAATAAATAGAATGCTGTAATAACTTCAAGTGACTAAAAGCAAATAGGTGGATACCACGTGTACTTCTGTCATGCGAGTATACGTCCTTTCGGTCATCAGCCTTGAGTTGCCTATTTTCTCTGGGGGCTGGAAGATTACAGCATCCTATTTATTCTCCGGAAAATATAATAACTGGGTGTAGGGTAATGGTTACCCACTTGCCCTGGGAGCAAGTCTATGCAGGTTCAACTCCTGTCGCCCAGACTAATACAAGGGGGACGTAGTGATAACGATAGCACTCCACGTTTGCACCGTGGAAGTCGGAGTTTGATTCTCCGCGTCTCCACTTAGATTGCTCGTGAGCTCACCTGGAGGAAGTCCAATTCCTTTACCAGGTATGCGGTCAGCCGGTGTAAATTGGACTCAGGCTGGTACAAGCAATCTTTATTTAACGCCGGAAACAAAAGAAGAACAAAGAAAGGTAGGCTAATGGCTAACGGAGAAAACGTGTGTCCAGTGTGTAAGGGGTCTTTGAAGAAGTCGGATGGTAGAGATTGTACTAATTGTGGCGGGCAATATATGTGGGGAAGTCCTGTTGGTGTTGTTAGATTACGAAAAGATGGTACCCCATGTACTCATGAATATACCGGAGCGGTATTAGGTAATTGTTTGCGCGGATACTCTTGTATTCATTGCGGGGACGCATATGAAATAGATTCTGGAGATTAGGAGCTGTCAGTCAATACAGCACGGTGGCGTATTGCGAGCCGTTATTATCGTGATACTTACTCCGGAGAAAGTTCCGAGGGATTACCCGGTCGCCTGGGCTTATGTCCGAAGGACTGGGATTGGGTTGTTCATCTAGCGGTAAGGATGTCAGTCTCCAAAATTGATCACGGAAGTTCGAGTCTTCCACAACCCGCAATCCCCCTCGCCTGGGAACTGGCTCCCCAGGTTCTCTGTGGCGGCATATATTTATTAGAACCGTCGGAGATTGGAAGAGGGGGTGTTGGATGGTGAATCCGTCAGGGACGAAACCTGTCTTGAAAACAGTGTGAGCCTTATGGCTTGAGTTTCGAGTACTCCGCCATCCTCGAGTGTAAATAGAAAGGAAAACACGAAATATGTGGCAAAAGATTAGAAGGCATCTACCGAACTGGCTAAAACAAACACTCTATTGGTTGAGGACACGTACGTACAACAAATACCATCTACTTGATTGCCGGAGTAAACAAAATGGATATACATGGGGTTGGCAAGACATATGTAGCCGGATAGTATTTGCTAATATGAATATGCTTAAGCTATATGTTGAGCACGAAGCAGATCATATTGATTGGACATCTGATCCAGAACACATACACGCCCGAGCAGAGATGGAAGAGTTATATCAGTGGTGGATGAGAGGTAGAAAGATTGAACATGATGCATACGATGCATTAATAAACAAAACCTATGGGTTTGAAGGCTGCACTAAGTTAGTATCAGCTAAGGATGGTTTGCAGGGTCTAGTATTTACTAAGCGTGGAGATTCTGCGTGGGAGGCAGATTGTGATGCTTGTAGTGAGGCGGAAAAAGCATTGACTCAAAAAGATGAGGATATGCTGATCAGACTCATTAAGATCAAAAATTATTTGTGGTCATAAGGCATAGCTGGGCTTCCCCCAGCTACGGAGAGTTGCCGGAGTTTGGTAAGCGGGTCAGGTTGCTAACCTGAAGCCAACCGAAAGGTTGCAAATGTTCGATTCATTTACTCTCTTCAACGGCTTCCCAGCCCTGCGTTGTGGCGGGGCCTCCCACCCTCTCAGAGGGATGGCAAAGTACACGCCGGGAAAATGGTAAGGGAAGTCTCTGGTTACGTCGGCAAGTGGTAAGCCTCCAGTCTGCAAAACTGGCATCGTTGGTTCAATTCCAACCGTAACCTCGAGCCATACTTATGAGAGAGTGGTGGAAATCTTGGTCCATAACAGGTCGCTCCTGTGATGTCGGTATCAAATCCGACCTCTCTCTTCAATTTGAACAAAAGGAGGAACGGTGCACCTTACTGCATGTATGCTCGTCCGGAATGAAGAAAGTATAATAGAGGAGAACATTTTCTTTCATAGAAGGATGGGTGTTGATCGGTTCTTAATTATGAACCACATCTCTACTGACAATACTCTTTCTATTCTTAACCGGCTTAAAGAAGAGGGCGTAGATATTGTTGTATACGAACAAAATAGCCCAAAGTATCTTCAAGCAGAGTGGATGTCTTTTCTCTCTCAAGAAGCACATCGACTTGGTACTGATTGGGTAATTATGATTGATGCTGATGAATTCTTTTTGCCAAAGAAGCCAACCATTAAGGATTACTTAGCGTCAGTCCCGGAATGTATAGATGTTATCCAGTGTCTTTGGTATAACAACTTTCCGGTTAAAGGAGTAACACCATTCTATTTGAATACCTATTTCGTTCCCTATCTTTACATGTATAAAGTCATTATGAGGGCAAGTCCCAATAGTGGGGTGGTTATGGGTAATCATGCTCCTACACATACTGATAGATGTGTAAGAGAACATGATGCACTTAGGGTGATGCATTTTCAGCATCGGGATAAGGCCAGTGTATATGGTAAATATGTTTTAGGAGGGGAGGCTCTGGTAAATTCTAATTTACCTGCTGGTGTAGGTTCTCATTGGAGAGACGGACTTGAAGCTTTTCGGAAAGGTAAGTTTGAAGAGTTTACAGATTACTTTTTCCATTCTGAGGAGGAGGTACAGGCAGTACCTAGAGTTATTGAGGATGGAACATTAAAGAGGTTGTTTCAGCATAGAAGCAATCATACTACTAAGTGGTTAGAGATCACATCAATGGTAGGTTGTACCAATAGATGTACGTATTGCCCACAGTCTTTATTTACGGCTAAGTACCATAAGATGTATTTAGGGACAGCTTGTACTATGAGCCCAGAGGGACTTTCTTCTATACTAGATAATGTAGACCCTATCACTACTGCTATACATTTTTCAGGGTTTAATGAGATATTTGCTCATCCTGAAGGGCATGAGCTTATTGCCTTTACCTATGAGCGGGGATTTGATATAGCGCTGTTTTCTACTCTAGTAGGGTTAACTGAAGATAAGGTTGCGTTTCTAGCTGATAGAGGGGTGGAGTTTTCTTGGGTCAGGCTTCATGAGTTTGATGGACCTAAGTTCAATAAAGAGGATTTTGAGGCTAAGGCTAAGTTGTTAAGAGAGTCGGTACGTATAAACCGCTTTGAGTGTCAACGTGTAGAACATCCTATCTCTAGAGGTGGTTCCTTATGGGAGCCCGGATATAACAATAGAGGAATTACGTGTTCAAGGTTTGATTGTAATGTGGTATTACCTAATGGAGAGGTGTACCTCTGTTGTTCTGATTGGGGCCTTCGTCATTATATAGGTAACCTTCTTACAGATCACTATGACGGTGACTTATTCACGTCTGTTCGTAATTCTTTGAGAGAACAAGGAAGAACTCCAGGTACAGATATGTTGTGTAAGCATTGTGAGATGGCAGTGCCTATTTGATTTAGATAAACCCTTCTATAGAGGGGTCTGGACAGAGGAAGCTAGCGCCTGTTGTCCAGTTTGCAAAGATGGCAGAATGGTTATGCATCACCTTGCCAAGGTGAATTATGCGGGTTCGAATCCCGTTCTTTGCTCCCGCCACGAGAAATCGTGGATAGTAGATGCTCCTTCCTACGAGGCCGAAATGGCGAAAGTTATAATGGGAGCAATTTGCACCATTGGCCTAGAAGCCGGGCGTCAGCCTTCCAAGCTGAATAGACGAGGGCAGTACTCGTATGGTGCTCTATCTGGATGCTCTTGTTGTTTACGTGTGTGGGCCTTTCAATAAGTTTGTACCTTATTGCTGGGTATTATAAACGGTCACAGCAAGAGCAATACGTGCCGTCATATGTTAATGGTAGACGGTTTCCTCGGTAAGGAAGCGGCGGCAGTTCAATTCTGTCTGACGGCTCAAAGGAGAAACAAATGCTTGAATACGAAGGGAAATATGCCAAGTGTAAAGTAATGACGGATAATATAGAAGAGACGGCTGTAACTCAAATTTATGGATTCCTTAATTCTCCGGCATTTGAAGGGGCTATTATACGTATAATGCCTGACGTTCATGCAGGTGCCGGAGCAGTAGTAGGATTTACTAGTACGTTAACGGATAAAGTAATACCGAATGTTGTTGGAGTCGATATAGGTTGCGGAATAGAAAGTTATCGTTTAGGTAAGGAGGAAGTGAATTTCTTGGCATTAGATAATTTTATTCGTGCAACTATACCTAGTGGATTTAACGTGCATGAAAAGGTTATCCCGCATAGGTACGATGGTTTTGTACAACTTGAGGAGATTACCGAACGAACTGAGCAAGATTATGGCAGAGTTTTACGCTCTCTAGGTACTCTTGGGGGAGGTAACCATTTCATAGAATTAGGTGTAGACCAATTTGATGACAAGTGGCTAACTATCCATACGGGGTCTAGGAATTTTGGACTCAAGGTCGCCACCTACCATCAGCATATAGCTGAGCTGGCTGTTGGTAAACTAAATGGGCTAGCTTGGTTAGAGGGAACTATAGCAAAACAATATCTTTCCGATATGAAAGTGGCTCAAGAGTACGCAGCCCGTAATAGAGAGTATATTGTCGATAGAATTCTACAAGGGTTCTTTGGTAAGAGTATTGGTTACGTAACTAAAGTAGGAAGTGTGCATAACTACATTGACTTCACGGACAATGTGATACGAAAAGGTGCTATAGCGGCACATGAGCATCAGTTACTCGTTATCCCCTGGAATATGAGGGATGGGTTAATTATTGGCCGGGGCAAGGGAAATGGGGATTGGAATATGTCTGCCCCTCATGGTGCTGGAAGAATAATGGGTAGAGGCGCAGCAAAGAAGACTATTCAGTTAGAGGACTTCCAAGAGTCTATGAAGGGTATTTGGTCTAGTTGCATAAGTAAGGACACATTAGACGAGTCACCTATGGTATACAAAAATTCGGAGATGATAAAAGAAGCAATAGCTGATACTGTTGAGATCACAAACGTGGTAAAACCTCTTTACAACTTTAAGGCAAGTTAAGGAACAAAAATGGAGTATGAAAAGACCATACTTAACTACCCAAAATTTCTGAAGAAGATTGGTGTATATATTAAGGTACAGACATATGATCGAGACGGAGGGCACAAACACCCCAGGCATAGAATAGAGCTACGGGGAGCTCCGCCTAAGATTACAGAGGAAGCGTTGGCGTTTGAGATGCCTTGTGTAACGTGTGGTCGAACCATTAGCCCGTTTAGACTCTGTAAGGGTAACAAAAATGGGTTTATTGAATCCCGGCGAAGTAGTACGGCTGGTGTATACTTCGCGGCTACCTGTCCACTTAATACATCAATAGGCTGCTCTCGTTCTAAACAAGCGGCGGAAGAATATGAAAGAGTAGTTAAAAAGTATCTAGGATGATACAGATGTGCGTACCCGTGCGTATCTTCACGGGTAATGCTTCTAAAACATTGATGGTGATGTGCCAGTTTCGTAAACTGGAAAATGCCGTTCAAGTCGGCATAGAAGCTCTGCGGGTTAGACTAGCGGAACAGTCTCAAGGCTCATACCCTTGCCAGCGCAGTTCAACTCTGCGACCCGCAACGCTCCTCAAGCATTGGTGGCGATGCACGGGTTTTGTAAACCCGAGAGAACAGTTCAACTCTGTTGTGGAGCTCTATTCTCGGGTGGCTGACTAGCAAAGCAGCGCACTGTTAATGCGTCATATGCAGGAGCGTAACCTGCCCCGAGAGCTTATGCGCTCATAGCTCAGTTGGATCAGAGCAATTGATTTCTAATCAATGGGTCGGGAGTTCGAATCTCTCTGAGCGTACAATAGAAATAAAAGTAATAAACTTAAGGAGGCATATGAAGCCGGAAAACGTAATAGATCAAATACACAGTATTATAAAAGAGTGTATTGGTTTTGATGTGAAAGATGCCTACGTAAAGGACGGCATTATATACGCAATTATTAACTGTCCATTGCAGTACATCACACTGACGTTTACTTTATCAGAGGATCAATGACAAAACGAGAAATACTAGATCGCATGCGTGCGGTGCTCCCATATTGTGGGGCCTATGATAATGTCAAGACAGATCTGCATAAAATGGCCGAAGTAATAGCTGAACTATTTGATATGCAAAATGATCGTATTGATGATTTAGAGATAGAGGTGGTGCGACAGAAGGCGAAGCAAAAAGGGGAGACATGAACAAGAATCACACACCACAAATAGCAACCCCGGCAAAGCAGAAGCCGCTAGTGGTCAGGGCTGTTACGTGCGGCATATGTCAGTCACCTGCAGATCGCTACGAATGGGGCTTCGAGTGTCAAGCAAACCCCAACCATTGCGGGGATCTATACTGTGGTATATTTACTGACCTCACTTATCCGGAGAAAGGTAAGTGAGAAAACCATGAGGACGGCGAAGAAGGTGCGGACATGGTGACGAAATCTAATATCGCGATTATTGCAATGCAAGTAGGAGAGACGGACCCATTTAGCGGTGCTGCCTTGGAGAAAGCGGTAATCATGATGAGTTTTTGGTGGGGGAACATGCTGACCGGTGTAACCCTGACCCGCGCTGAAGCAGTAGCAGTGGTAACGCGATTGAGAGAGGCACTCGAAGAACTGGACAGGTGAAACCATGGATGACACAGAATGGGTCAAGTTGAGATTCGGCAATGACTGGGGCCGCAGATACCTGGCCGTTGAGCCGTTGGATACTGGGTGTGCCCACTTTAAGCGCGGCATCGTGGCAAAGGAGGGGGAATCAGTCCTGATACGTTGGCCAGACGGCAACGTGGAACATGCGGTCATCACAAAGATTATGGAGTTGGCGCCGACAAGCCGCGAAGATGTGGGAAGCAGCTATCCCGAAGTGGTCGTGAATCTGCATGGGGGCCGGATACAGATCCCGCTTACCCAGGTGGAGGTGCAGCGCAGTTGGGTAGATGCACACACTCCTGGGCGGATGCAGGTGAAGCCGTGAAGTGCGCAATTTGTCAGCAAGAGGTAGAGGGGTATTGGCAGGAGTGTGAAGTGAGTGATGGCCAAGAGTTGCATACCAGTTGCATCGACGGCCGACTACCAGAGCGCGCCGATGTGATCGCATATCTGCGTGCTTGGCCTATGCGAGCCGGAAGCGGGCTAGCAATTTCAATCGAACGCGGTGATCACGTAGGCGCAGCGGGAAAGGAGAAGCCATGACGTTCAATAGCTCGGACGCAGAAATGGACCGGCAAGACGACGCGCACGAACACGGCCGCATAGAAGGCTACCTGGAAGGCCGCAAGAAGGAACGCCAGCTTGTGGTGTATTGGGTACGCAGGTGGGTAGGCGACGTGGATCCAATAGTGATAGCCCGCATGATCGAAAAGGGCGAGCACGCGGGCGAGGGATTCGGCGATTGCTTCCCAGGGTCGAAACTGAGGATGAAGCCATGAAGGCGGAGATCACTTTGACAGCAGCCAAGTGTCAAGGGAATAACCATGTATATGGCGAAACCTTCCGGTGTAGGTGTGGAAAGTATCGCTTGAGCTGGGAAGGGCCTAATGCTCCTTGGTCAATTCAAGCGCTTGAGGAATCATTAGACGGACAGCGACAATGCGTTTGGGTAACCATAGGACAGCAGGAGGCAAAGCTATGACCCGCGACACCCGCACCGCCCGCAAGGCAGACGCATTACTGAAAATGACCGCAGCACACTCCGACAGCGCTGAGCGCGCGAAGATTGCAGCGCCATGTACTCACGATAGAGAACCTCCGGTACGTAGCGATTGGGGGCAGTTGTGTTGCTCTAGGTGCGGACGCTATTTGTTTGACGATGATTCCATCTGCAGAGACGTAGTTGACGCCGTGACGGGGGAGTGAAGTCATGAAGCGCGCGGACTTCGAGGCGATGCAGAAGCGACTGGCTGATGAGATTGCCCTAAGCGAGAACGAGCTGCGTTTTCTCAGCAAAGAAATCGACCGCGCTGTGAGGAAGGCGCGGAAGGAAGAGCGAATGCGAGCTTGCAAGTATTTGACAGGCGTGAGCCGAGACGCCCGGTTGAAGGATTATCGGTGAGCCATGAAAACGAAAGGGAACCAATGACCAAACAGAAGACCGCCAAGAACTACGACCCGAAGCCCGGAACCTATGTGATCGTGCGCTGCCGCGATGCTGGCGTCCACGCCGGGGAGTTCGTCGCGCACCCCGCCGATAGAACCGTGGTCCTCAAAAACTCGCGCCGACTGTGGTACTGGAAAGGGGCCGCGTCGCTGTCAGAGTTGGCAGTGTACGGCGCGAAGGATGTCAGCGCGTGCCGTTTCGGTGTGCTCATCACTCCGCCGNTCCNACTGCTGGACGCGTGTGAAATCATCGTNTGCCAACCTGCCGCGAAGGGCATGATCGTGCAGTGCCCGGAATGGCGCGCGTGATTCCGGTTGCGTTCCCAAGCGCTGCTACAGTGGCGCGATCCGGTGACGGTGCCGGTTACGGTGCCGGTTACGGTGCCGGTGACGGTGCCGGTTACGGTGCCGGTGACGGTTACGGTGCCGGTTACGGTGCCGGTGACGGTTACGGTGCCGGTTACGGTTACGGTGCCGGTGACGGTTACGGTGCCGGTTACGGTGCCGGTTACGGTGCCGGTGACGGTTACGGTGCCGGTTACGGT
>Ga0031655_10000807_pt1 | contig 19365 bp, 9 predicted proteins | sample FrelakmetHBP12HB_FD_55187 | JGI IMG/M metagenome (GOLD analysis project Ga0031655, IMG submission 55187) | Freshwater lake sediment microbial communities from the University of Notre Dame, USA, for methane emissions studies -HBP12 HB | ecosystem: Environmental > Aquatic > Freshwater > Lake >... | reverse complement strand
AGTGAAGGTGATTTGAGATGCCAGCATTAGTGACAGTACCAGGACATGGCCTTGTGCCGAAGTTCAAGGATGAGCGCGACCTGCAGGCGTACGATGCGCAGCAGGCCAAGGCTGGCGGTCCCACCTTCGCGGTCGGAGTGAAATTCGGTGTCGATAATACGGTGACCGCCGTGAAGTCGACCGGCAAGGCCATGTTGGTCACCAATGTGCAGACCGGGCAGAATACTGCGCCAACGACCATGTATGGTGCTGTGTTACCAGCGGCAGTGATGGTCAACGGAAAGCCAGTTGTGTCAGAAATGACCTTCAGCTCGCCCGGTACTATGTATGGGTCTGTGGTTGGGACAATCCTGATAATTATTTGCATAATAATACTGATTGCTATAATAGGTATCGTTATAAATTGTCTTATGTCCAAGGCGCAGGAGATGAAGAACCCGAAGAAGTCCTCGTATACGGATAGCAAGGGTTGCGTGCACGATGTCTATACGGGCGGTGGCGGGTTCCTTGGCTCGGCAGGCATAACCGACCTTAACAACTGCACTGCCGAAATCCAGAACCAGGGTGGTTATACTCCTTTCCTCTCCACAGGTACAGGTACCGGTGTGAGCGCTACTGTCGGCAACCTTGCCTACGCTCTCATAGGCGTCGGCATCGTGAGCGTTATTGGATATGTTGCATACAAAAAGGTCATTGCTCCTCACCTCGGCAAGAAGCCGGCCCCGGTGGAACCGGCAAAAGAGGAACCGAAAAAAGAGGAGCCCGTGAAAGAGGAACCGGCCAAAGAAGATACGAAGTAGAGGTGTTCTAAGTGGCGACCTCTGGTCAGAAAGCTGTAGCCGTAGGAGCGGTCGCTGGCGTTTCCATATTTGCCGGTCTTGGTATTTGGTACATGTTGTCGAAGAGCGGCACTGCTGCTGATATTTCCCCACCGGGTGATTCTACTACTGTTGAGCCGGTCCAGCCCGCTACGCCTCAAGCAACGACCGCGCAGTTCACCATACCAGTGCTCGACAACACAACGATGTCTCCCGTTAGCGGGGTCGTTGTATCCGCCGGAACGTACACATCGACCACTGGGGCCGATGGTAATGCTATCTTCAATCTGCCTCTCGGGAAGTATAAGGTCGCTATATCGGACCCGAGATATGCGAGCTTTCCGGGTCCTGCGTATCCCGGGCTCGTTATGTGGATTGATGTCACCGCCACCGACCTTGGACAATCCGAGACGCCGGGAAGCGTTACTCTGATGTCCAATAAACCACAGATACTCCAGACCGTAGATGATAAATCGGAGGCCGTGGGTACTTATCAATGGTTCTTGGGGTGTAATTGCTGCAGGATTATGGGACAGCCCTATGCTACGGTCCGGGTACAGGACCAGAACGGCAAACTGTTGTCTGGTGTACAGGTGAACTTCAAACGTACCATGGGCAATACTTTGATTGATGGTTCGAAGGAAGAAGATACTCGTGTGACCGATTCGGACGGTCGTATAAGGGTCGCCGTCAAACCACCGAAGAACTGTGGGTGTCGTCATCCCGGCTCTGTATGGACGGTAAGCAACGAATATCCAGCTCGAACCGGCACCACCGAGTGGGATGTGACCTTGGCTAGTGACCCTTCGGTCTATCTGCACATTGCGACGCAATACAGCACGAGCATTTCTCCTGGTTATAGTGCTCCCTCCGTAGACGAGTTCTGGTTCGCCCTGGGCTGACCCAAACTTTCTTTAATCCGTTTCTCATTATTATATATATTACCAGCTGAAGGCAGTCGAAATCCTGGGGTTGATGTTATATGCCAAGAAAACAGGCGGTCAAGTTCCTTCCGGTCTACAGGATGGACGAGGAGGTCGAATACACCATCCCGCCAATCGACGACGAAAGTGCCTGGGCCTTCGACCCCATGTCCGACCTGTCCTTCGGCGACCTGGATTTCTGGAAGACCTATGGCAAGGTCCTCGGCGGCACGGGCCTAGGCGTCATCTTCCGGCCCGTCGAAGGCCGCGACGTGAACGTCTACGGCATATGCGGCGACCCCAAATGCAGTACGCAGGGCACCGCTGCCAACTCGGACCATGGCCCGAAGTGCTCCCTCGACGAGAGCTGGGAAATCTATCTTGTTGCCATACCGATAACGAAGGCCGTCAAGGAAGAGATGGAGGTCATCCACGAATCCCTTCCCGATGATACGGAGACGAAGCGGGAGAGAAAAAAGAACCTCGAGCCCGGTACTCATGAGGATTATATAATCAACAAGGGCACCCCCGAGGAGAAGAAGTTCGAGTTCGTGGTCGTCGTGTCCATGATGAGGCCGCTGCTCAGGCGGCCAATAACCGACCCTTTTAAGTATTCCACCGGCGAATGGGTCAGGGTCGCCGATTTCATGCGCTTCCCCGAAGAGCTTCGCCGGGTGAACGGGCTTCCGTATGCCGGGCGCTTCGGCGTGGTCCTGGGCCGCGAAAAGAAGGAGTCGCTCAAGGTGGACCGCGCGAGCTGGGAACAGCATGGCATGAGCGAGGTCTTCTACAAGGTACAGCTCGAAGAGGTCTGCGATGTGTGCCGTGGAAAGCTCCTGACCTCGCCCAGGAAGATGCGCTGCATCAACACGGCCTGCGAGCGGTGCAATGTCGATTACGAGAGGACGGTAAGCTTCTGGCAGCACGAGCTCGACGGCCCTTTTACCCTCGATGCCATTGCTGACATAAAGTCCGGCGAGCGCAAGAAGCTCATCATCGGTATCGAGGCCATGCCAAAGACTTCCTTGCCCCCCGAGAAGGAGGCCGAAATCGATTCCATGATTGTCAGGCCCGTATCCGATGTCGCGGGGGTCGATATCGGCCTCGATAGCGCTTTCGAAACGGACGTGTACTTCTACAAGCTCGTGGTCAGCGGCAGCGATGATATCGATTACAAGCTCGTGAACCGCTTCGTCCGCAAGTTCTCCGGGAAGGCCTCCGACCTGCTGAACGGCCTGTTCGTGGAGCACAATTCCGGTCCTTTCGTGCAGCAGGAGACCGTCGGCTCCAAGAGGGTCGACTCGTGCCGCATGGATGTCCGGTGCCTGGCGGCCCTTGTCCACAAGGGCGTTAACTATCAGTACGAGCACACCCTCGGGGGCATGGTACCCCTCTCCTCCGAAATGTTCAAGCCGCTGACCCTTCCTTCCTGGAGGAGCACGGACGGTGTCTGCGTTACCTACCATTCCACCTATGACGGCCAGCGGGTCAAGATATTCCCGCTATCGTCCCCCGACGAGCAGGACCTGCCCTTTTTCGTGTCGGATTTCCCCGATAGGTCCTTCTACACCTTCAAGGATGCGACCGCGCACACCTATGTCATGCGCACCAAAGAGGTCAAGTTCTCGGGCCGCCTGTACGGCACCGGTGATGGTCCGGACCGCGATACCGGTCTCTTCCTGTTCACCGGCGCCCAGAAGGACGCCCTCGTCTGGGTGCGTTTCGAGCTATCGGTCGATGGCGGTCAGTCCAAGGAATACGAGCTCGTTTGGAGCTCCGCCAATGCCTCCTCGGCCCGGATTTTCGCCAAGCGCACCTTTGCTTTGGGCAATGCCTATCTGCCGGTCGAGCAGGTTCTCCTTCAGGGCTACAAAACGCTCATGCGGTTCCCGCGGGAGCCACCGGCCCAGCTGCCGGCCCAGCAGCGGCTCGCCTATTTCAATATCGTCATGCTCGGCGGCGTCGGGCCTCGCATCAACAGCCGCGTTTTCAAGGAAGGCGGCAGGCTCGTAGATACGATGCGTGATGAGATAAAGACCGGGACGCCCCTTCCGAACGGTGACCGTTTCATCGGCAGATGTTATGTCATGGATGACGGAACGGAGTCGCCCGATGGCAGGAACCTCTATTTCTCGCGCATGACCACCGATAGAGAGGTGTTCAATGCGAAGACCGCTCCTGTGCTCAAGTACAAGGACAAGCCCGTGGCCGTCGGCGATTTCGAGAAGTTCGAGGTCGCTGTCAGGGATGTGTCCACAGATGCCGATAAGGGCTATCATGTATCGTCTTTCAAAGCTATCCGCGGAGCGGCCGCAAGGACCTTCACTTCCATCGTCGGCCCCGGCCGCCAAGCGAACTTCTCGTGGGCGGTCATCGGCGATGCGGTCCCCCCGCCGAACACGGCAGCCGTGGTGATGAAGGGCGGCGAGAAGCTCCGCGGCAAGTTCTGGAACGTCAGCCTCTATGCAAAGAAGGTCGAGGTCGCCGGAGAGCTGGACGACGGCAAGAGGCCGGCCCCCTTCGTTTTCGAGGCTGTCGAGCATCCCACCGAGGGCCAGTTCGATGAGATACTGGTCTATTTCGACTCCAAGGGTATAATCAACTCCGTCCTCCTTGGACGGGGCGGAGAGCTCATGCACGAGGCGTCGCTCGGGAACAGGTTCGTGTATCACGACACCCCCTATATCACGGTGAAGACCCTGACCGCGGTCGAGCTCATGTCCTTCGCCGAGAAGCACGGCAAAAAGCTCGAGGTCGCGGAGCAGCTGACCTCCAACCAGATTTTCACCGCTATGTCCAAGTCCAATCAGGATTGCATGCCCTCTTTCCCGCTCCCCGATGGAGCGGGGAAGGGAGAGCTCGACCCGGCCTCCGTCGAGGACATATCCGTTATCATGGGCAGGTCAGAGCCTTTCCCCCCGCTGAACACCTGGCTCGGCGGCAAGCAAATCACCGACGGCGCGGCCCTCGGGCTCGAGGTCAGCTATCTCCACGACCCGCCGTTCTTCGATGCCATCATCAATTTCGAGGATGGCACGAGGTTCAGGTACCAGAAAGGCGTGACCTGCATGCACTTCCCGCTCGTGCCTACGAGCTGCCATATCGGCGTTTTGCATCTGCCGGGAGCGGACAAGCTCTTCGTGGTCGAAGGCCAGGCCCTCAACCTTCAATCCATATGCATATACGGGGATAGCTTCTTGGACCCGCCAACACCGGTATCCGGCGGAGCGGGCTGCGTGAAGTGTTGGGGCGGCGTCTTCGAGGTCGGCCAGGTATGGGCGCCCCTCGGCAAGAAGGTCGCTCAAATCGCCGTGACCTTCCTCGGCGAGCTCTCGGCCGTCGGCGAGACCATGGACGAGGAAGAGCCAGAAGACTTAGAGAAGGCGACCTACTCCGCAGCGGGGGGTGAAAAAGACCCCGGAAAAAGGGAGGAATACTCCGCTGCGATACATATAGGTCAGGCTCAAGGTGTTCTCGGGCCCCCGAGGAATGTCTCCGGCGAGCTCCTGGCTTGGCGAGAAGTCCATCAAATGAGGCACGATTGGCACGAACCCGATGAGCAGTATATCTCGGCGAAGCTCGTCCGTGCCAAGACCCCGAGCAAGGTTGTCATTACCATCAGATACAAGGATGAGGAAGTGGTCGAGGAGCTCTCCCTGACGCTTCCCGAGCTCATGGCGGCCGCCCTGGCACCGGGTTTCGTCGTCCCTTCGGGTCTCGGGCGGGATGAATATTTCTATAAAATCCTCAAGGAACAAATCGACTGGGCGGACAGGTACCGCAGCAGGGTCGGCGACGATTGGTCCAAGGCCGATTCCGTCTTCGAGGTCAAGGTCCACGGCGACCACCTGGACAACGCTTTCGGCGAGTCGCTTCCGATGAAGATGTCGGACGGCAAGCTCCGCGGCGAGTTCGTCGTAGAGTTCCGCGAGAAGGACAAGACCTATGGCGATGGTCAGCATGGCGAGCTCTTCAATGTGGATTCCACGCTTGCGTACGCCGCTATCAGGGCCGAGAAAAAATAAAAATGAACCAAGCATATATAAATCAACCAAATCATATAGTATCATCATGGGCAAGAAGAAGAGCGGGATGGACGGCGCGAAGAAGGCCGAGCTCGGCGATTTCGTTGTCATCTCCGACGATGACGAGGAGAACGACGAAGCGCTCACAATCTATGTGTGCGACATGAACACAAGGGAGAAGATAAAGGATGCAACCGCAGCGGGGCGAGGAAAAGGCCGGAAAAAGGGGGGTTGTGATATTTGATATCGACAATTGTATTGTCGACAACTCCAAGCGCGTCCAGATGGCCCGCCGCATGTTGATGAACGATTGGCTTTTGTCTTATTTTTCGCCCGCGACCCACAGGTTCGACGGGCCGGTGAAGGCGGCCATAGAGGCGACCCACATTTTCGCTGAAGATTATGATATCGTTTACTTGACGAACCGTACAGAGAACACCCGGAGCGAGACGATGCGGTTCTTCGAGCTGCACGGTTATGCATCCGGGCATTTGGTGATGCATCCGGATACCGTTATGTTCAATGTATCCTTCAAGCCGAATCGCATCAAGCACATCCTTGGCATGGGCTATGAAGTTAAAATCATATACGATGATGAGGCAATCTATATCAACAAATATCGTCGAATGGGCCTTCCGGCGTACCAGGTCAAGAGCCTGAACGATTGGACCCGCATCCTCGCGGACCTGAAAGCGTGCATGGAGGAGGAAGAGGACGAGGACGATGATGGTGAGGGCGGCGGCGATGGTATAGCGGCCATGCCCCCGAGCTCGAGCGGCGTCTCTGGCGGCGACCCTTCAGGCAACGCTCCCGGTTTCTACGACCGGCAGGCCGACCGGCTCAGGGACGGTGGTGGGGCGCCCTTTCGGGACAATNAATACTGGGGCTATGCGGCCGTTCACGGGCGTCAGCGCGAAGCGCTCGAGCCGTGTATCTCGGAGAGACCGGTCTTCATGGACAAGCTGAAGCTCGGCGACCTCGTCGAGTACCTCGGTTATATGTTTCGTGACCCCAACCGGAGATTTGGTGTTGTGGCTGAAATGCGGGAGTCTCCTCATACCGGATTGTTGGAAATATTTGCCAGATGGGAGGACACGCCGAGGAAGGCGGAGTATTCTTTTATGAGCGGCGGAGGGAGCTACTACTCATATACCGATGATTACCAGGGCCCTTATCAAATCATCAAACGCGGGTTGGCCCGCAAGGCGGCCTATTCGGCGGCCATTCATGAGCGCCAGCGGGCGGCCGTTGGAGCGGATATACCAAAGGAACCGGTGACGATAGACAAGCTGCTCGTCGGCGACTTGGTCGAAGACCTCAATAGATTCAATCCCGATTATCTGAGGTTCGGCGTCATATCCGATATCAAAAGGTTTTCGCAGTCTCCGAAAATCGTTGCCTATGCAAATTGGGCCGGGACCGAGGAAGCCGCCAAGCGGTTTTTTATGAAAGATGAGAATACCGAGTACACGAGCGTCACTTCCAGTAGTACTTTCCGTATCATCGAGCGCGGGCTGACCCGCAAGGCCGCCTATTCAGCGGCCGTGCACAAGGCCCAGCGCGGTGCTGTCCGGTCGGCCGTCGAACCCTTTATTCTCACCGAGGAAGAGCGCGACCGCATGGTGGACCTCATGGCAGGCGGTCCGCTTGAATGGAATGAGAAGGTCGACAGGCGTCTCTTCGACCGCGGGGTCATAGTTGAATATGACAAGAACCCCGATTACCCCCCCACCGGAGCGGTGCAGCCCAACTTTGATGTTATCGACACGAATGGAATTCATCCGTTCTATACACGCGATGGATTGATAACGCGGGAGTGGGGCGGTACCGGGTATCTGTCGTGCACTATTTGCGGGGATAGAAAGTGTTATTGGGTGAACCTGCATAGGGGTCTTTGCTGTGTCTGCGACCTCACTTCGGATGCAGAATGCGCTCCTTGTGGTGAACGGGCGGCAAAGGCCGGGGTCTCGTATTCGGCGGCCGTGCACAAGGCTCAACGGAGTGCCGTCGAGAAAGATACCGAGAGCAAGAGAATTAGAGATTTAAGACGCGATATCAATGAATGTTACAATCGGAAAACATCTTTTGATGTGATGATTGCTATCATGAAAGTTTTAAAACGCCATTTAGGGGAGCATACCGAGATTAGTGTTGGTGCCGATGGAGACTGGATTGGTATCGAAGGTATAGAGATACCACTGAGGTATGGTCTTGCCGAAGAGGGTGTTCAACTGGATTTTACTAATCGAATCATCGCCGCGATAGATATCTTAGACAGCCGGAGCGAGACCGGTTATTCCGCCCCCGGCAATACCGCCGACGAGCTCCTCCGCGCTCTCTCGCGTCCCAATCCCATCGCTACCCTTCGTGCCTGGCAGAAGGGCGGGCGCCTCGCGGCCGAGCTTCCCGAGCTCGAGCGCTTGGTCGGCCTCGAACAGCTTGCCTCGCAGAAGTGGGATGCCTGGGAGCACACTCTCGCTGTAGTGCGCGAGTTGCCTCGGGGAAATGTCCTCCTTCGCCTCGCCGGCCTGCTGCATGATATCGGCAAACCGGATACCGTTAGTGATAGTTTCATAGAGCACGGAAAGGTCGGTGCACCGCTCGCTGAGGCTCTTATGCGCCGGCTCAATTTCGAGGACGAAATCGTGAATTACGTCGTACGTCTCGTTCGTGTTCACGATATAGAGGGCTACAGCGATGAGTGGCCGGATTCCTATGTCCGTTCTCTTGTCGACTACCTCGGTATGGAGGGGGTCGACGACCTCATAGCTCTTCGTCTCGCAGATGCCAAGGGACACGGGGTCGGGGTGCGGAAGGAAGGGCTTTTCACAGGACTCAGCGAGCGGGCGCGGAAAGTATGCAAGAGATACTCCGCTTCCGTGCACAACATGCAGCGCGGCGCGGCCGGGGTCGATGATAGTTTGGTCTCACGGGTAATCCATAAACTATCGGCCCTGGGTATCGAGGAATGGCATACTCATAATGGTTCTGTTTATAAATTGTTCAATAGTTGTCCAGTATCGTTGTTATCGAAATACGTGCCCGAGGCCAAGTATTCCTCGAGCTTTACAGTATTTCTAATCGCATTGAAAGAGTCGGAGAAGGATATTCGTACAGATTACGGCCAGAAAAAGCTCAGGAAATTGTTCGAGGGTATGGACGAGCGGTATCTTCGCGATTTCCTCGAAGAACCGAAGAAAAAGTATTCTGCCCCTCGTCCCCGCGAGTCGCCGTCGTCGGCCATCCCTGCTACGTTGTATCATGGTACCTTCAAGTTCAACCTCTATTCCATTTTCGAGCATGGTCTCCTTCCGTCGGGGAACCTCGATTTGGTGTTCCCGGAGACCAAGCCCGGGTATGTCTACATGACCAGCCCTCCCGGCGTCCGGCCCTACCGGCGGCAGGACCTGCTCCTGGGCGCGGCCAGCGAATGGCCGAGGCTGGCAATCCTGCTCGGCTCGCGTTCTCTCTTGACCGGCCGAGATATCACCCCGGCGGTGGTGAGCATCGATACCTCGCAGCTCGACCGGCGGCTGCTGTCGCCTTACAGGTATGGAGAGCGCGGCTGGAGGTACCGGGGGGTCGTTCCTCCTTCGGCGATAGAGCTCTTCTGGCTCGCCGACAAGGAAGAGGTCGGCCAGCTCCTTGCTGACAGGCACTGGGCGACCTTGGATGTGATGCTCGCCAAGGTCAACGAGACCGCGAACCAGGTCCGGCGCGGAGAATACGATATCGACAAGGATTAATGGCGGACGCAGAAATCTATAAATACTATAGGGGTTTAATATTAGGAGTGGATATCGATGACATCATGGAGCTATCGGGTAATACAGTTGAAAGGCGGTCCGCGGGACGGAATGTTCTATATCGGCGAGGTCTTCTACGACGATGAACATAATGTTTTCGGTCATGCCGAGGCTTTTCTGAACTCGCTGGACTCTCTCGACGAGCTGAAGAGCGATTATGAAATCATGAAAGAGGCCTTCGATGCTCCTATCCTCGTCTTCGAAGAGGAGACCGATACCTATTTCGAGAACGGCAATAAGCTTCCAGAGGCCGACCTGCCCAGGGGTCTTTGAGGCGGTATGTATGGACAAGAAGACCAGGAAAATCGAGATTACACTTAGCGGCAGAGAGGATATGAACCTCGGGCTCGTCGAGGAACGGCTGCGCTTTGTTTTGGAGTCACTGCAGCGTTCCCTCCTGGCGGACGGCACCGCGCGGATGGTCAAGATGGAAATCGTCTCGACCGCCGATAAGAAGAAAAGATAGTGCCGCAAGATATTTGAACTCACTTGTACATATATATAGCGGGATGGGTCAGCATTGCGGCTGCCTATTGATAGTCCTGAGTTACGACTAGTGCGGGGTAGTTCGACCTCTACCAGGCCGCCTTTTCTCTATTCGGCAGCAGTCCACGAGCGCCAGCGCGACGCTGTAAAAAAAATAATACCAGGTAGCGTTAGATGTATCGACTGCCAGGCGCTCGATATAGGTATCAATCCCGAGACAGATATGTGGGTACATTGNTCTATCAAGCACGCACAGGCGCTTGCGAATAAGGATTTCGGCCCCCAGCCCGAGATAACCATTGATGATGCTACCGTGGAGCGAGAGTGCGAATTTTTCTGTGATGCCGAAGAGAACAAATCCGGGCTTTTCGATTTGGCTGAAGAAATGGGCATTCACAAGCCGAAAAAATACTCCGCGGCCATCCATCCCGCCCAGCGCAAAGCGGTCGCTCTCGACCAGCTCAAGAGGTGTTTCGTCTGTCTCGGGCATATCTCATCGAGCACCGCAATCCACTGCACCTGTGGTCGGCTCTTCCATGCCCTTTGCGCGGCCCGGGTCGGGGAGTGCCCGGATTGCGGCCAGGATTTGCGGCGATTGTCTTACTCCACAGCGGCGGGCAAAAATAGGTACGATGCCCCCGGAAAAAGGGCCGTAGGCTACTCCGCCGCCGTCCACTCGGCTCAGCGCGATGCCGCCTGGCCGCCCTTGTCGCCTATCCTCGAGGTCGCCAGAAAGGCCTATGGCGAGCCCTTCCCGAGGTCGTACAAGGAAGCGCAGGACCATACCATCGGCGACGGCCTGGCCGACGCCATCTTCATTGCAATCCACAAGTACGGTTACGGCGATGTTGGTGTTGCTTACGAGGTCGTGTGGGATATGGGCGACCTCTTGGAGAATGTAGCTGATTCGTTGAGNNCGCTCTCGCCCAGGGGCAGGCTGCATGCCGGTCCTCTCTATGTCGCTTCGATGGCCTATTCAAATAAGTCGACCAACCTATACAAGAAATCCTTTAAGCTTCCGAACTATGAGGGGGCCTGCCGCGGTACCACTGACCCGCTCGCCGATTTCATAGTCATCGAAATCGAGGAATCCGAGACCGAGGATTATATCGAAGCCGCAAAAATGATGGAGTATTGTTTCAGGCAGGTCCAGGACGTCTATGGTGCTCTGGATAAATATGCTGTTGCTTTGAAGAGTGGCAAGAAGTACTCGGCGGCAATCCACGAGCGTCAACGAGCCGCCGCTCGTTCCACTCGGTGTTTCGACCCCAAGAAGGTCCGCGGCCAGTTCGAACTCTATGGCCGCAATGACTATGAGAAAGGGTTTTTCAGGCGCCTTTTTGCCGAGGGCTCTTATGCCAAGGTCATAGATGCATATGACGGCTCGGTCGACCCCTCCGAGCTGGTCGTGGTGCAGTATGAATGGGACGTCACGAATATAAAGCCGCTGAGAAGCGAGGTCATGCACTGTGAGGATTGCGGTGCTCCCACGGTCGTCGAACAGCATACCATGGACTTCCTGCCGGTGGTCGAACTCTGCTCGGAGTGCGGCGGCGCTGTGTGCCCCGAGTGCATAGATTATCCGAAGTGCCGTCTCGGCTTCCCGAACCTGGATGATTATTATATATGCAAACGCTGCTCCGCAGCGGGGGGGCAAAAAAAATACGATGCCCCCGGAAAAAGGGCGGCCTATTCGGCGGCAGTCCACAAGCGCCAGAAGGGGGCAGCCTATTTCTATGACTGGAACTATGATATGAACGACTGGCGTGCTGCTCCGAAGCGCTTGAAGGACTTGGCCAGCGGGAAATCGTGTACTGAAGGCTGTCGCGACCCGGCGGTGATTGTGTGTACTTACTGTGCCAAACCGTTCTGCGAGGTGTGCTCTGCCAATCTGTTTTATTGCGACCATTGTAGGGAGGCCATCTGCGACGATTGCTGGTACGGCGATGCGGCCGGGGTTTTCTGTGAGTGTAGTAATTGTCTTATCACTAAACCAAGGGGTGCCAAGACCTTGTGTTCGGAGTGTTATAATGAATTACATGGTATAGCGGCTTATTCGGCGGCAATCCATGAGCGGCAGAAAGCGGCGGTCGGCATGTCCGGCGATTTCATGAGACAGCTCGGGGACAAGCTGGATGCTCTGGTGGACGTAACTCAGAAGCTTCCTTATCATACCTACAACGAGTACATCCTCGGCGTCGGGCGGGTCTGCTCCATGTCGGCGATGGTCGCCAAGAAGGTCTTCAACATTGCCGGGGACGCCTGGTGGGATGGCTATATCACGGAGAAGGTCGGGCTCATCGTGGAAGACGTCAAGGAATACGGTCGCTCGATAGGCCAGTATGACCCGGGTATCCATGCAAGCACGACCGAGATTAGCGAAGCTCTCATTGTCATCGGAGAGGTTAGCGACGTAGCCGATGACCTCATGGTCTTCCTGTCGGAGGGGTCGCGTTCACGCAGTGACATCGGTCCCGATGAGTTCATGGCCATCTATTATGCGGTCGAGCTTGTTCGTTATGTTACCGAAAAGATATTACTGGACTACAACAAGAACGTTTTCAGGAATTTTGCGTACAATATCAGTACGACCGCAATGGCCATGCAGCGCCGGACCGTCATAATCGCCAATCGGCGCAGCCTTGCTCAGGGGGTGCCCTGATGCCGGCCATCCACCCCGCCCAGCGTGAAGCGGCGGAGACCGGGAGCCGCAGTGGCCGGCCAATCAAGTTCGATGATATCCGTGTCGGCGACCTGATTTCGGTGCTTACCTTTGGAGTCCCGCGACCCGACGAGCCGATGGTAATGAAGTATACAGTGGTTGCCATTAAGAAACAAGATAAGATAGGTGGATACGGCTGGCATGATAGTCTGGCCGATGCGCTCGATGCATACAAAGTTGACCCCGAAGTTGCTTTCGTGCCCTCCGGTGCTTTTCTCGCTATACAGCTCCATCGCAGGGGTCTGTATCAGGGAGCGGCATCCTACCGAGCCGCTGTTCATAAGTCTCAGGTCGAGGCGGCCAAGCCGGCAGGCCATCTTCCGAATTTCCTCAAAAAGATGGTCGGCGAAGAGGAGTTCGGCAAGAAGCCCCACACAGAGGTCAATGTCACCAACGGCAAGGTCGACGAGTTCTTTGTCAACAAGCCAATCATAAAGTATCTGCTCGAGGTGGTAGACCTCCCGCCAAGCGGCGACCCAATCCTCGCCCTGTGGGAAGAGTATAAATCGTTGTGGGCAGAGGACAACGACCCGGAATATGATATAATCGATATGAGCGAGTTCGAGGGGCACCTCAAGAAGGCAGGATTCTGGGCCAGGGGTTTCAAACCCGATAATACCTACGACTACGATACCCTCTTGGGCGGGGTAATCGATTTCACGATTTTCTCCTGCTATGATAGTGTTCACCATATCGGCGATTATATCCTTCTAAAAATCCATCTTGGGGATGGAGACGTCCGCGGTAATTACAGCGATGTCGAGCTCTTTGTCACCGATACCGATGACTTCTGGGACCGGCAGCGCACCGGTGCTCTGCTCTGCGAAAAATGCGGCGCGATTTGGTACAAGAGCGAGGAGGCCGATGACTGGGCCTGCGATACTTCTGTTCACACCCTCGAGGATTTGATTGAGGAAAAGCTTCTCGATGCCGACGACAAGCACCATATCATGTGTCCCAAATGTGGCAAAGGCCGCCTCGGTCAGAGGGGCGAGTTCGATGAGAAATATGTGCCGAAAAAGGCCTACTCCGCCGCCGTTCATCCCCGCCAGCGGAAAGCTACGATAAAGGTTGGTTCCATCGATTTCGCGGTGGGCGATTTCGTCTGGTTCAAGAAAGGAAAGGAATTGGATGGTGTATGGGTCGAGGAAGGCACGGTGGGAATACTATACCACGAACCGAAGAAAGGCTGGATGATAGTATCCTTGGAGGGGGGACTCGTCGTCCATCTCGAGGATATGGCGGGTATTTCTGTCTATCTTGAGCGTGTCACCGAGCAGGAAATCCGCGAGACCCGCGGCAGCTCCTTTATCCCCGGCTCGTCCAGTGTGCGGCTATCCGCAGCAGTGCACAGTCGCCAGCAGGATGCCATGCTCCCACTTTCTTTGGTGAACTGGTCCAAGCTCCGGCCCGGCGACCTGGTGCGCGACCCCGGCTATGGAGTGCATGGTATCATAACAAGTGTGGACAAGGACCGGCGATGGGTCTATGGTGTGTGGGACAAGACCGAAAAAGATGTCCTGTACAAATTCAAGCACGGCGAACCCGGCGATGGTGGATATCCGGGCGGCGATTTCGTGGAGAACCACTACCTGATACTGCGCCGTGGACTGTACCGTGGTCCGGTCGCATATTCGGCGGCCGTCCACAAACGTCAGCAGGATGCCGCGTTGTTCTGGCCCGAGGTGGACGAGGGCGTTCCAATCAAGTATGTCCATGTTCATGCCGGCGACCTGATTTCTCACATGAGTGGCAGCACGGAGAACGGAACCTACCGGAGATATTATGCAGTGGTCGTGAGAAAGGACCCGGATTCCCTGAACGGGGCCTGGCACCCCAATATGGACGTAGCGCTCGACCTTTTCAACCAGGACCTTCAGTATCCTTTCGACAAATCCAAGGAGGAGCTCTCTCGCAGCGACCTGCGTCTCCACCGCCGCGGCTTGAAGCGCGGTCGGACGGCATACTCGGCAGCCGTGCACTCGGCGCAACGAGAGGCCGTCGGTTCCTACGGACCCGGCTCGCCGATTTCCTTTGACGATATCAAACCCGGAGACCTCATCACGGCGGTGATGAAGGCGGGTGAAGGAATCAATGTCTATGCTGTCGTTAGTGTATGTTCCGCCGATATGGATGGCCGATATATACTGGTCTGCGGTTCATGGCAGCGCAGTGTTAAGACGGCCCTGCTCGCATTCAATGATGGACTGAAAGGACGGTTCCCTTGGTATGCTAACGAGTTCTCCGACATAAGGCTCCTCCGCCGCGGGCTCGATGTTAAGGCAGACTCCTACTCGGCCGCTGTCCACACGCGCCAGCGGGAAGCGGTCGATGTGATTCTATTCCCAGGCGGCGAGCCCATCGAGTTCGATGAAATCCAGGTCGGCGACCTCATCAGGTTCGTAGTAATGGGAACATTGAGAGATGAAGAACGATACACGGTAGTGAACGAGCGAGGCGAAGGTTTTATCAAGTCGAGCGGATTCAGTGTCAGCGAACCTGGCGCTCTGCATAGGTTCATGTCGGGCGACGTCGGAATGATGTGGTATTCCAAAGACCTGGCCGATATCTGGCTCTACCAGCGCGGACTGTGTCACCGTAGACCGGTCTCGTATTCCGCTGTCCATTCGGCTCAGGCCGAGGCCGCCAAGCCGCCGCCTCCGCCTCCGCTCTATACGTGGGCGAACGATAACGGGTCTCGCCAGAAGCTTATGCGGGATTTCCGCATCACGGTCGATGCGGCGGGTCTTATAATCGATATCGCGGCACAGGAGGCCGGCCGGGCCGGTGGTGCTCGGTTCCTCGAGCTCCAGGGCGTCGACGAGGATAGAAAGGAAATCATGGTAGAGATAGATTCGGAGAAATATGGTAAGGAAGATGCCGTCTATAAGTGGGCGGACACAGAGGACCAGGCGGACGATATGGCGCTCGTAGTGGTCAAACTGGAGCTCAAGACGACCCCCGAATGGTACGACTGGAAGCTCTTGAAACGTTTCTTCAATGTGAATGAGGATATCATAAAGGATTATATCAAGGGCGAGGGCGTGTGGGGCGACATGGACTTCGCGAACAAGCTGGAGAAGAAGGACGCTAAAGAGAAAATCACAGAGCTGGAGGCCGTCCTGGAACGCTCGCCCGATAGCGAGGATATCGAGGAAGAGCTCGAGGCCACGGAGGAGTGGTTGGAGGAGCTCGAGAGGTTCAGTGTCGTCCCTCTCCAGGATGCCCGAATCCACGAGGCCCTCGAGGACCCCTTTGCTTATTTCGTCAGTACCGAGTGCATCGTGACCTCTGCGGAGTTCTACAAACAGTATGGTGAAATCGATATCGATAATGCGGCTAAGGCGGCCCTGGCCAGGAGCGGCTGGGCCTTCTTCCTGCGCGCTGTCGACGACGCGGCTTACAAGCTGCGTGGCCGGTACGAGGTCTACTGGAGGGCGGATTGATGGCCCGCAGCGGGGGCGGCGGTAGCCCCGGAAAAAGGGTTGAATACTCCGCCGCAATCCACGAGCGGCAGAAAGCGGCCTTCGGAACGGTGTTCCATTTCCATGGTCAGAACATAAGGGTCGGCGACCTGGTCGAAATCGAGCATGAAGGCATCGGCAAGTGGCCGAACAGTTCGAACTATGGTGTTGTCGCATGGCTTGGCCCGCTCGATATCCGCGATATGGTCGATTCCGGGCTGCAGGACCTCGCGGGGCTCGGGCGTGAAGTCTATGCCTCGGTCGGCGGGGACGATACCCTCTGGGCGCTGTGGCATCACGATAAGGGGGTTGCCTTGGAGAAACTGGATAGGTTGTTCGAAGACCCCATGGAGTTCAAGAACGACCTTTCCATCGAGAACGCGGATGGTTACGATGTCGTGGCGATAAGAGTGCTGGACCACAATATCCCCGTACCGGCCGTCGGCGGGTATCTGAAACAGAGGGCGATTTACTCGGCCGCCATCCACGAGGGCCAGAAACAGGGCCTCGGTCTCGTAGCCGACTGCATGGTCTGCGGCCGGAGAATCGTAGACGAGGAAGGCCCGGATGCAATCCACTACTGTTGGCGCTGCTATCCCAAGAGGACCTACTGCGAGACCTGCTGGGACGCGGTCCGCGTGCCCTGTGATTACTGCGGCGAGACCATGTGCCCGGATTGCTTTATAAAGGACAGAGCGGAGCATGAGGCCGAGTCGGAGGCCTTCTCGGCCGCGGTTCATGTTCGCCAACGAGAGGCCGTGCTTGAAAATCCTATCCTGCAGGACCTCGGCGAGCTCCGGGTCGGGGATATCATCGAGGATTTAACAGGGCTTGACCGCTATCCCGGTACACTAAATTATGGATTGGTCACCGATATATTGGAAGAAGACAATTTATATCGAGCTTTCTGGATGAGCACCCCAGAGGAGGCCGAGGAGTTCGCGGCCGACTTCTCCGGTATAGTTCTCCATGTCTATAGTTTCATCCCCGGCAGGTTCCGGCTGCTCAAGCGCGGTGTTCGTATCAAGGACGAAGCGAAGTTCTCGGCAGCGGTGCACAAGGCTCAGCGGGCCGCGGTCGAACAAGCACCCTTCATCGACCAGCCGAGCATAACAAGAGTTGTCATAGAAAAGCTCGGAGATAAAATTTCTACCCGGCTATCTTTCGCTGACCTGGTGTTCGTAAACGCGGGCTACTTGCATTTCGCAAGGGACGTCGCTGCGGCCCTCTTCGAGCCCGGATGCGGATACGATGATAGCGATTATCAGTCTGATTATATCTGTGAGTATACCGCGCTCGACCGGATGCTACTGAGACGCCAGTTCGCAGAGCCGATGGACTACTGGGTCGACTGTGCCTGCAGTGGTCGTCATATACAGAAGTTCACAGGCTCTGATATCCCCGATGACGGCGAGTTCGTGGCCTGCTCTCTGTGCGGCGGCTCGGCGACCCTCGTGGACCTGGCGGCTGTCTTTGCCTCTTACTCCGCGGCGGTCCACAAGCGTCAGCAGAAAGCGGTCGGATTGGATGAAGGCGGTCTCCGCCTTTTCCTGGTCAACGCGAGGGACAACGTGCGGGACTACGTATTTCCCAACGGGTATAGCGTACTGGTGTTCACCGAAACCACTGGATATAGACTACATTTCTACAACGAGTATGAGGCGGAGACCGAACTTCTGGGCCTCGGGTCTTTGGTCAAAGTGCTCCGGTGGGCCGATGTCATCTCGCTTCTCCGCAAGGTCCGCGGTCTGCCGCCAGAAGAGAACTCCTACTCCGCGGCTATCCATTCGAGACAGCGGCCGGCAGTGGCCCGGGAGCGGCCCATCGAGTGGAAAGACCTTCAGAAAGGCGACCTTATCCGGGCTTTCTATAAGGGTACGAACTATCCGAGGACCGGGCTTGTCTACAGCGTGGTGCGCGACGTCCGACCGGGGGGGCCGATACTGCTCTGGAAGGATAGTATAGAAGAGGCTGTAGAATATTACGTGAAGAACATGGGCAATTATCATAATTGGGGCAATTGCGAGATACTTTCGCTGGAACAGAACTGCAGCGACCCGACCCTCCTGGAGCGCCCGGTCAAGCTGGACAGGTATTCGGCCGCTATCCACGAGCGCCAGCGGGCGGCTGTTGGACCTTTCGACCCGGAGAGGTTCCTTGTCGTGAAGAAGCCGCACCCGATGTACAAAGGCAATGTTTATTTGTTATATCGTTTCCCGAATGGCTACTCTGCCAGCGTCATCCACATGCAGTACACCACCGGCGGAGTGAGCGGGCTGTGGGAGATTGGCGTGACGCATCTGGACGGCGGGTGGGCGACAGAACTCGATTTCGTCAAGGAAGGTATCATCGACGACCTCATCTCGGAGGAAGTCCCGAGATACCTGAAACGGATATATCTTCAACCTCCATACAAAGAGGTTTCCTATTCGGCCGCTGTCCATAAATCCCAACAGTCGGCAGTCGTCTCACCCGCGTCCCGGCCATACTGGACGGTCCTCAAGTGCGATAAATGCGGGTGGGTCATCTATCAGGACGATTATTTCAATGTGGGAATACACTGCCCCATAGAAAACTGCAACGGGCATCTCCGCGTCCAGTCCAGGAGCCCCGAGACCGGCTGGCCGCGTAACTATGCTGCTGCGGTACACAGGGCCCAGGAGTCGGCAGCCAGGCCGCTGGTCGATTACGAGAGCATCCGGCCCGGCGACCTGTTGCATGCCAGGAATTCTGCGGGTTCCGATTTTATAGTGTTCGTGATGGATATAAGGCAAAGCGGGATGATAGAAGGTTATTATCGCCAATTGTACACTGGCTCCGAGGTCGAGGCGGATGTTCGTGAATTGATGCTCACTTATAACAGCTTTGCGGTCAACAAGGACTGGAAATGGTATGGCGGTACCGGCGGTTTCGATAGGGACGAAATACATAAGATTATAGACCATTTGGTGTCGCCGAACAAGACAAAGTATGATGTCAATGAATGGCCGAGGCTTCGGACCGAAGAGGTATTGTCCCGCTCGAAAGTTCGGGCTGCCATCAAGCGGCTCGATGCCGAAGGGCCGAGAAAATATGCCGCAGTCCACGAGCGGCAGAGGGCGGCTGTCGAGCCTCTTGCCCC
>Ga0031655_10000800_pt1 | contig 19411 bp, 17 predicted proteins | sample FrelakmetHBP12HB_FD_55187 | JGI IMG/M metagenome (GOLD analysis project Ga0031655, IMG submission 55187) | Freshwater lake sediment microbial communities from the University of Notre Dame, USA, for methane emissions studies -HBP12 HB | ecosystem: Environmental > Aquatic > Freshwater > Lake >... | reverse complement strand
CCTGAGGCCGTTTCCCACTGGGTTGCTGGGGCGAGTCCGTCAGCCGACGGACGCCTCGCCCCTACTCAGCTCGGGCGGCGGGAATTGGGCAGGCACTTGGCCAGGAACTTCCCGGTATGGGAGAGCGGGTTCTTGGCCAGGTTTTCCGGAGGCCCGGCAGCGACCACGTAGCCTCCCGCATCGCCGCCTTCCGGTCCGAGGTCGATAATCCAGTCGGCGGTCTTCAGCACCTCCAGGTTGTGCTCGATAATCAAAACCGACGCTCCTGCTTCCAGCAGCCTGCGAAAGGCTGCCAGGAGCTTGCGGATGTCGTCGAAGTGGAGGCCCGTGGTCGGCTCGTCGAAAATGAAGAGGGTGTTTTCGCTGGCTTCATGGGCCAAGTGCGCGCCCAAGCGGACGCGCTGGGCCTCGCCGCCGGACAGGGTGGTCGCCGATTGGCCCAGGCGCAGGTAGCCCAGCCCGACTTCCTCGAGCACACGAATCTTGTGGGTCACCTTGGGAACGCTCGCAAAGAACCCCAGGGCCTCCTTCACGGTCAACTGAAGGACTTCGAAAATGTTCTTCCCTCTGTATCGCACCTCCAGGACGCTGGGCTTAAATCGCTGCCCGCGGCATTCTTCGCAGACCAGCTCGACGTCGGCGAGGAATTGCATTTCCATGGTGACCGTGCCGTCGCCCTGGCAGGTTTCGCAGCGCCCGCCGGGAATGTTGAAGGAGAAATGGCCGGGGGTGTAGCCGCGCTTGCGGGCCTCCGTGGTGGAAGCAAAGACCTCGCGTATGGCGTCAAACGCCTTGATATAGGTGATGGGGTTGGAGCGCGGCGTGCGCCCCAGAGGCGACTGGTCCACCAGCACCAGATTGCGAAGTTGTTGGTCGCCCTCGATTCTCTCGTACTCGGCGCGCGGGGCGGGCAGCCCGCGGCGGGACATCAAAGCGTTATAGAGCACGTCGTGGACGAGCGTGGATTTTCCCGAACCTGAAACCCCGCTGATGCACACCATCAGGCCCAGTGGGATTTCCACGTCAATCGATTTCAGATTGTGCTGGCGAGCTCCGCGGATACGCAGCCAGGATTTGCCGGGCTTCCGCCGCTCCGGGGGCACGGGGATCGCGAGTTCGCCGGAGAGATAGCGTCCCGTCAGCGAGTGGGGGTCCGCCCGGAGGCCCGCCAAGTCTCCCTCGAAGACCACGCGGCCGCCGTGCTCGCCGGCGCCCGGGCCCAGATCCAGGATCTCGTCCGCCTGCGAAATCATCTCCGGGTCGTGCTCAACCACCAGCACCGTGTTGCCGAGGTCGCGCAGAGTCTTCAGGATTTCGATCAACCTGCCCGTGTCGCGGGGATGGAGGCCGATGGAGGGCTCGTCGAGCACGTAAAGCGCGCCCACCAAGTTGGATCCCAGGGCTGTGGCCAGTTGGATCCGTTGCGATTCCCCGCCGGAGAGTGTGGAGGCCAGCCGGTCGAGCGTCAGGTACTCCAGGCCCACCTTGTAGAGGAACTTCAGGCGCGAACGGATTTCCTCCAGCACCTGGTCCGCAATCGTCTGCTGCTCGGCCGAAAGGCGAAGCTCGTTGAAGAACTGGTAAGACTCCTGAATGGACATCCGGCAGATGTCGCTGATGTTTTTCCCGGCGATGCGGATGTTCTGGGTTTCCCGGCGCAGCCGGCTGCCCTGGCACTCGGGGCAGAGCGTGTAACCCCGATAGCGGCTCAAGAAAACACGAACGTGCAATTTGTATTTCTTTCGCTCCAGGTATTCGAAAAACCCGCGGATACCGTCGAAGCCTTCGTCGCCCTCGACGAGCCAGCGTCGCTGCTCCGCGGTCAGCTTGTAATAGGGGACGTCGAGGGGAATCTTTTGCGAGCGGGCAGCCTGCCGCATTTCATTCGAATACGTCCGGTAGCGGGGCTTGGTCCAAGGTTCCACGACCCCTTCGGCCAAGGTCTTGTTCTTGTCCGGAATCACCAAGTCCAGGTCGAAGTCGATAGTGTTACCGAATCCCTGGCAGCGCGGGCAGGCCCCGTAAGGGTTGTTGAATGAAAAGAGGCCCGGCTCGGGGTCCTGGAAGACAATCTTGCAGCGTTTGCACTCAAAACGCTCGTTGAAGACCAGGCGCTCGGGAGTAGCGCCGCGATTCATCGGGGCAGTTGGCGATCCCGCGCCCTGCGGGACCGGCGTTACCTCCGGAAGAACGAATTCCAGAATCGTCTCTCCGTTCTCGTGATAACAGAGTTCCACCGAATCGATCAGGCGCTGGCGAATCTCCGGACCCACAGCCAAACGGTCCACCAGAACGTAAACGGGCCGCGCGAAGTCAACGTCCAGCAGAGACTCGGGCGTCGAGAACTCGAAAACGCGCCCGTCCTGGTAGAGGCGGTTGAAGCCGTGCTGACGCAGGGAGAACAGGCGAGGCTTGAGTCCGCCCGCGGGCGAATCAGGAGTCGGCGAGGCGACACGGCCGCTCGCCCTAGGGTTCGCGTGATCCGGTGCAGATATCGAGGGGGCCGTTTTGCCTCGCCTTGGTAGGGGAGCGCTCGGCGCTCCCTCGGGAGCCCGGAGGGCTCCCCTACCCTCGTTCCCTGAGTGCTCACCTACGACGGGATTGATCTGGAAGAGCACCAAGAAACGCCGCCCCGGTTCGAGCGCCAGGACCCGGTCCGCGACGGCATCCACATGGTGCTTCTGCACCACGTCCCCGCAGCGGTGGCAGGTGGTGACCCCCACCCGCGCGAAAAGCAGCCGAAGATAGTCGTAAATCTCCGTGGCCGTGGCGACGGTGGAGCGTGGGTTGCGCGTGCTGTTCTTCTGGCGAATGGCTACCGGCGGGGCGATGCCGACAACTTCATCGACGTCCGGCTTCTCCATCCGCTCCAGAAACTGGCGGGCATAGGCCGAAAGGGATTCGACGTAGCGGCGCTGGCCCTCGGCGTAGAGCGTGTCGAACGCCAGACTGGACTTGCCGGAGCCCGAGGGGCCCGTCACCACCGTAATTTTGTTGTGGGGAATCGTGCAGTCGATATTCTTAAGATTGTGGACGCGCGCCCCTCGAACGACGATGCTGTCTGGCTGCAGGCCAGTCCGCACCTGCGAAGACCTCTCGGCGCTGGTTGACGACGCCATCAATAGCCCGTTGGAGGGACCACTGGCATCAAGGCGGTGATCTGAGCTCGACAAGGCTCGCCCCTAGGAGAATTGAGGACTCGTCTGACCACACCACGACAGACGCTTACGGCGAGGTATGGAGACACAAGCCCAAACTATTTATTATAACGCCGAAACCGCTCTCGCGCCGGGGGGCTCGAAACAGGGATAAAGACAGCACAGAGGACGGGGAGAAGAGGGTTCAACACAGAAATAACGGAAGGAGATGATTACGGCCGTCCCAGACCCAAGTAGCCTTGGAGCCGCTGCCGAATAACTTCTCTGACCTGCTGGGCTTCCCTCACTGCTCCCCGGGCAGTCGCGAGGTCGGCAACCTGGTCACCGGGGTAGCGGAACTCCACGCCGAAGGGGGTGAGCATAGTCGCCGACGCCAACTCCAGCTTCAAATCCGCCGCGAACTGCGCAGCGAGGTCCAGCAGGTTTTGAATGTCGTGGGTTTTGGAAAAAGGCGCTTGATGCCGGACCAGGAATGCCTTTAAGAACTTCTCCGCCGCTTGCTGGGCGTGGAAGGCAGCGGCGAAGCAGTCCTGTTGCGGCAAGGTGAGCAGGTGTTCGGGAGCCCGCAGGTCGCCTTCGGCCTTCGCCCACCATTCCTGCACGAAATCCCAAATAACCTGGTCACGACTTCTGATCATAAAGGACTACGCCGGTACGCGAGGCGGGAAAGGCAAGCCCGCCCACCACGTCTTGGGTCTCCCGAAACTGCTCGTCACGCATGAAGACAAGATGCAATCGAATGGGGGAATTCGATTGCAAGTCGGTGCGGAAGCTGTGGGCTTCCCTCCAATTCGGCGCTTCGGGCGCGACAACAAGCAAGTCAACATCGCTATCCGACGTTGCGTCGCCGGAAGCGTACGACCCAAAAAGGATCACCTTGCTGGGCCGGAAGCGGTCTAGGATCTTCTCAAGGATAAACTGCAGATCACTTGCAATCTCCTTGAGCGTTGCCTGAGGCATGACTCTCCTTGCTGCGCAGGCCGGGTTGGAGAACCTACCTCCCCGATGATTGCACGCGGCCTGCTTCCTTGCGGCGCATGTCAGTCACTGCGCTCGCTGAGGGATTATAGAACTAAGAAGGCATTCTCACAAAGGGAACACGAGATCGAAAGATCGGCCGGGCAGTCCTGCGGTACGGCGCATGGAACATCAGACCTTCCCCCCTTGATAAGCTCCCTTGGCCTTTGCTCATGGACGGCGAGCGAAGTCCAACCGTCGGGACAGTGAGAAAAGTCCAACCGCAGGAACGTCGCTACGTGAGGGCTGTTCAGTCCGGAAGCCCTGCAAGTTTGGCGCTTTCACGCCATAGGCGACGGGCGGCGGCCTCATCTTGCGCGGCCCTGGAAGGCGTCGCAGGACGGCATTTGTGGAAGTACTCACCTGTCACGCCGACCAGCCCAGGCGAGGAGGCCAGATAGATCAATGTTTCGGCGCCTTTCTGGAGAGACAGCGCAAAGTGTTTGGCGATGCGAATGGCGTAGGAGAGCCATCCGCCGCTCTCGTCTCCGAAACGAGTAGCGACGAAGCCGGGGTGCAAGCAGTTGGCCGTCACGCTCGTACCTGCGAGCCTGCGCGCGAGTTCGCGCGTGAAGAGGATGTTGCACAGCTTCGAGCGGCCGTACACTTTGAACCCCCCTCCTCCGTATCGCAACCGGTCGAGCCAGTTGCTCCGAAAAGCCTTCACCGACTGCAAGTCATCAAAATCGAGCGTGGCTCCTTCGTGCGCGTCCGACGCCGTATTCACAACCCGGGCCGGCGCTGATGCCGTCAGGCGTTCACGCAGAAGGTGCGTCAGGACGAAGTAGGACATGTGGTTCAAGGCGAAAGTGCGTTCCAGGACGTCTTCAGTGAGCTGGCGGGAGTTGAACAATGCCCCGGCGTTGTTGATGAGCACATCGATGCGCGTTTCTGCATGGGCAATTTCCCACGCTACGCGCTTCATCTCGCTGAGCCGCGAGAGATCGGCATAGTGGACGGTGTGTGTCTCGGCGGGCGCACACTCGCGCAGGCGCATCAGGGCGGCCTCGCCGCGGTTCGGATCGCGCGCCACCTGGACAATGCGCGCGCCCATTCGGGCCAGGCTCTCCGCCGCCACTTGGCCAATGCCTGAGGTCGCGCCGGTAATGACGACGACTTTTCCCTTCATGTTTTGGTTCATGAGGTCGTGCCGGCGTGCGACACCCGCCGCTTCCGTAGGGGCGAGTCTGTCTACTGATCCGCCAACTGACGGACCTCGCCCCTAGCTGCAATGTGGTGCGTCGGCCCTATTGTACAGGTGGCTCGCCGGGAGGCGCGGGAGTCGCCGGGGGGCGAGGCGCTGTTTCCCGCCGCCGAGGCCCAAACCCCATGCCTTCGCGCCCCGCGCCCATCCGCTCGCGTCCGGCGCCGAAGGCTTCGCGGTTTTCGATAAATGCACGAATCTTCTTCTGTTGTTCGGGTGACAACACGCTCTTGGCGGCCAGCAGCGCCTCGATGTGCTCTTTCATCATTTGGCCGCGCAAGTTGGAAAGCTCCTGCACTTTTGTCATTACCGCGTCGTGATCGGGCTTGTCCGCGCGCAGGAGTTCGCGCAGGTCGATGCCGCGGACGGCGATGTCCGCTCGCGTTTTCACGCCGGATTTCTCCGCTTCCACCAGGATATGCCGCAAACGGTCAACCTGCTGATCGGTCAGATTCAGGGCGGCTTTAACGCGATCGTTATCAAGCGCTCCTCTCAGGCGTCCGACCAGGCCCTCCTCGCCACCTTCCCTCGCGAAGTCTCCCCGCTCCCGTCCGCCCTGGGGGCCAAACGTCCTAACTTCGACCCTCTCCTGTCGGCGTACCGCCGGGCCGGCAGCCTCGAATCCCTGGGGCTCCGGAGCTTCCTCCTGCGCGAAGGCGCCCGTAGCCAGCGTGCCCAGGAGCACCGCGCCGGCAATTAGAATACTTTTCCTCATGGTATATTCCCTCCTCGACCTTCTCTGTCATAGTCTCTTACGGTAACGGCGGAAAAAAGTTACACCTGTCCTCGGGAATATGCATCGGCGCAGGACGGCCCCTTGGGGCGGCCAAGCTGAGGCGCGGTTCGACTTCGTTTCCGAGCGGAGCCACTTGCCTGCCCTATTTCCTCACCCTGCTCGACCTGAGCCCCCGCTTGCGCCGGCTCGGACGGCTGCCACAACCCAGAATTGACGATTGGGGAATGGAACCTGGAGATTTGAAATTGCGGATTACTTGGCTGCTTGCAGGGCTTCGTCAATCATCTTGGACAGTGCCGCCAGTTCGGGGGCGCTGACGACGACCTTGCCGTTAATAAAGGAGGTGGGAGTGGCGGCAATGCCCAGCGCCTGCCCCTCGCGGAGGTTGGCCTCGACGCGCGGAAGTGACGTCTTGGCATCCACGCAGGAAGCCAGCTTGACGCTGTCAATCCCCGCCTGAGCGCTCAGGTGCAAGAGCACATCGCGGGCATTGTCCGCATTCAGACTGGTCTGGTTCTGGAAGGCAAGGGTGCGGAAGGCCACGAAATTTTCCGGGGCGATTTGATAGACGCACTGGGAAGCAATCGCCCCCGTCACCGCCCAGTCGTGAATGGCGGCCAGCGGAAAATCCTTGAACACCACCCGGAGCTTGTTCCCGTACTTGGGCACCACGTCGTTTTCCAGGACCTCGTGCAGGCGCGCGCACATGGGGCACTCGAGGTCTGCATACTCAACGATCGTGACGGGCGCGCTGGCAGGACCCTGTGTAGGCTGGTCCTTGAGGGAGATGGCATTGATAATCTCCCGCCGGGGGTCTCCGCCGAGAGTATAGATGTTGCCTTCAATCAGGTAGCGCCCGTCCTTGGAAACAAAAAAATCCTGCGAGCGCGGCTGCTTGCCATCATCGAGAGTGAGGGAGGTCTGGTAGAAGTCGGGGAATGCAGAGTCGCGGAAAGAACTCACCGAGAGCTTGACGCTATCGGGAATGTTGAATCGCTCCCGAACATAGCGAATGATTTTTTCGCCGGTGGCGGGGGGAACCGGCGCCTGGCCGGCGGGGGCGTTCGTCCCCGAAAACAGAAGGGCGCTTCCGCTGAGCCAGAGGAAGAACAACGCAACGAGTTGAATGCGGCTGGTTTTCATATTATTTGCGGGCGAGTGCATCGTCAATCTCTTTGAAAAAGTCGGCGGCTGTGGGCATCCCAACAATCATCTTGCCGTTTATGAAGCAGGTCGGCGTCTGGTGGATGTTAATTCGCTTGCCTTCTTCCAGGTCTTGCTCGATTCTGGGCAGAGAGGCTTTGGCGTCCAGGCACCCCGCCATCCGGACGCGGTCCACACCCACCTGCTCGGCATCATTGAGGAGCAAATCGCGGGCGTTCGCGGCGTTGAAGGTGATCTGTCCCTGGAACACCAGCGAACGGAAGGGCACGTACGCCATGGGGTTAATCTGGTAAGCGCATTCGTTGGCGATGGCAGCCGTCAACGACCAGTCGTGGACCTGGACCAGGGGAAACTCCTTGAAGACCAGCCGCACCTTGCCCTCGTATTTCGGCATGACTTCCTTCTCGAGGAATCCGTGAAAGACCGCGCAGGAGGGGCACTGAAGGTCCGCGTACTCGACGATCGTGACCGGGGCGCGCGGGGGGCCCTGGCTGGGCTGGTCTTGGAGTGAAATGGTTCGCAGCACCACCTGCCTCGGGTCTTCAACAAGGTTGAAGATGCTCCCCAGAACCAACATGCGATTGTCCCGGGTCACGTAGAAGTCTTGGGATTGTTTCTGTTTTCCGTTATCGACCGTGACGGTGGACGCCAGGAAATTCGGATAAGGCGAACTCCGCAGCGGCCCCGCGACTATTTTCGTAATCTCCGGATATTTGAACTGCTCCCGCACACGCTGAACAATCTCGCTCCGGACGTCGGAACCCAGAGGATAGAGCGCGGCCATAATCAAATAGTGGCGGTCCTTGGTGAGAAATACGGGCATTAGCTGGGACTTCTTCCCGTCATCAATCGTGATGGGCATCTCATCAAAGGCCGGATAGCTGAAAGGGCGCAAGGGTTGAGCCGTCAGCTTGACGGAACTGTTGAGCCCGAACTTTTCCCGGATGTATTGGATGACCTTCTGCTCCAAGGCCGGGTCTGCCGCACCGGGAGCCATGGAGCGCGCCAGTCCTGCGTGCCATGACCATCCTGCCAGCAGAAGGAAAATCCCGAAAACCACTCCGTTGCGCTTCAATAGCTTACCGACCAAGTAGGAAACCTCCCCGCCCTGAATCGCCTAGAGCTTGTACGAGCATTCTATTCGACCCTGCGCTCGAAAATCAATTCTTTGAAGACGCCCTCCAAAGTCGCGCGCGACGCCCTGTGAGTGCGAGCCGAAGCGGCGGCTGCTGGACCTCTGGGAGTCTCTATCGAGCCTGCGAGTCCCGGGCTTGCGCTGCGGCGTTCCCGGGCATTCCGGAGACTTCCGCGGGTGTCCGCCGGTGGGCCATGAGGAGGTGCGCAGCAAACATGAGCACGAGGACCCCCCCGAAAGTGCAAACGATGGTCGCGCCCGTGGGGAGATCCAACGCCACGGAGAGGTAACATCCTAGCGCTGACACCAGCGTCCCCATGGTCCAGCCAATCGCCAGGCGTGGTCCGATCCGCTCGGCAAACAACATGGCGCCCACGGAGGGAACAATCAGATAACAAAAGACCAACAGCACCCCCGCAATCGATACCGACGACGTGACCACGAATCCGAAGGAAGCGTAGAAGAGGAAATCCCAGAGGCGAATGGAGAGGCCTTTCGCTTCGGCTCCCCGCGGGTCCAGGGAGATGAGCAGGAAATTCTTGCGATAAAAGTAGTGGAAGAGCCCGATGGCACCATACAGCAGGGCGGTGTGTCCAACTTCCGGCCAGGAGACGGCCAAGATGTTGCCGACCAGCATGTCCTTCAGGTGTTCCGTTTCCCCCGTCGCCTTGCTCATGGCGAGGATCGCGGCGGCCGAAGCCACGGCATAAGCAATACCGATAAACGCTTCCTGGGGAATGTGCGCGCGGCGCAGGCGCGCCAGGGAGAAGAGCGCCGCGCCCAGGAATGTGAAGCCCAGGCTGATCCAGTACGCGCCGCCCCCGTGCGGGTTCATGCCGACGAGGATGGCCATCGTCGCGCCTAGGGCGGCAATCTGGGCCAGCGCCAAGTCCACAAAGATAACGCCGCGCTCGACGACGTGCACACCCAGATAAGCGTGGATTCCCGTCAGGATCAGGCTGGCCGCAAATGGGGCCAGCAGAAATAGGAAAACTTCCATTGCGCCTCCTCGCAGGTCTTAGGGGGTTGCCTTGAACGCCCGCGTCAACAAGCCTATATCGTAGTCGAAGAGTTTGAAGTAATCGGTGACGTCTTTTTCGCCTCCCACGGAGGGCATCAGCACGACCACCTGGGCCCCGGTGTCGCGAGCTACGGCGTTCGGGGTTTTGAGATCGAAATAAGGCTCCACGAGGATGACCTTCACGTTCTCGCGCTTCATTAGCCGGATCAGCTCAACCGTGTGCCCGGGACTCGGCGGGATGCCTGGACGCGGCTCGATATATCCAATGACATCCAGATCGAAGCGCTTGGCGAAATTGGGCCAGGAGCGGTGGTAGGTGATCACTTTGCGCCCGTGCAGGGGTTTCATCTCATCGTCCCAGGTTTTCTCCGAGGTCGTGAGGCGCTGGCTGAAAGCCTGGAAGCGTTCCTCGAAGTAGGCCGCATCCTCCGGCCGCATCTCCGCCAGCTTGGTCGCGATCCCCCGGGCGATGCGACGCCCATTCTCCGGGTCAAGCCAATAGTGGGGGTTGCCCAGGGGGTGCACGTCTCCCATGGCACGAGTGATAATCCCCGTAGGAATCTCCAGGATCTCCGCGAACTGCGAGGCGTCCAGGTAGCCCCCCGCTCCCACCTGAACGCGCGCGTTGCCGCACTGGGTAATCAGGGGCGGCAGCCACCCGATCTCCAGTTGCAGCCCGACCACGATGAGCAGATCGGCTTGGCGCAGTTTGAGCAGGAAGCTCGGTTTGGCTTCTACGAAGTGGGGGTCTTGATAGCCCCGCGCGATCGAATCCACACTGATCCGATCGCCGCCCACTTCTTGGGCAAGAGCCGCCATATCCGTGGTGGCGGCGACGACTTTGAGCTTGGAAGCAGCGCACGCCGGGCGCGGATAAACCGCCAGTAACAACAATCCTCCCAGAAGAGGCAGGAGGCCGCGAAGATATCGAGGGAAGCTGAATCTCATACTCGCTCCTAAAAGGGATGGGCGCCGTGCGCGCCCAGTACGAACAAGAATTGAAAGAGGATTTCGTTGGCGTCGCGGCCCTCCGCAGAATGTGTGAAACGGTACTGGCTGCGAATCTGGCTGAACTCACTGGGCCAGTAGGTCAGCACGCCGGAAAAGCCACTGTCGGTCAGGTCGGCGTTCCGCGCTCGATCGGAACGATCGTAACGGCCGCCAATCGTCCAACGCCGGTTAAGCCGGTAATCCGAAGAGGTGTAGAAGCCGAAGGCGCGCTCGACCGCGGAGGGTTGCTCGCGCTCGCTCCAGATCAGCTCTGTGCGCGTGAGGAAATTGTGATAAATGGCCCGGCGCAAAGGTTTCCAGCGCAGCGTCGCATCCAAATCGTAGAGTTGCGTGCGATAGGCACTGCCCAAGTCGTTGTGACCTCGCGCCAGGGAAAGGCCGACATCCAGGTTGGTCGATTCGGTCAGGTCGCGATAGGCGCGCAGGCGCCCCACGGCGCTGACATCGCTATTGCGCGTGTGGCTGAACACGTCGCCGGCATCTCCGCGGAAGAGCTGAGCCGTCGCCTCCAGGAAGATGCCCTTGGGCGCCGGCAGAATCCGGTTGATCGAGACACCCGCGTCATCGATTCCGTCTTCCCCGGCCGCCAGATTATCCGTCACCAGCGGCCGATCAATCCATGGTAACACGTGATTGTGCAGCGTATTGACGACCCCGAAGCTGGAACGCATTTTGCCTACCTTGGCGACGAACCCGCCCGGCAGGGAGGTAAAGGTAATGTAGCCTTCCTCAAGACCCACACCTTGCTCTCCGAACGTGAAGAAGAAATCACCTCGCGCGTAAGGATCAATAATGGCCTGTAGGCCGACCTCGGACTCGTGCATTTCCAGAGCGGGAAGCGGTTGCACAGTGCTTCGGCCCGCCACGCCGATGAAATCACCAATCACACTCACGTCCGGATTCAGGAGTTTCGCCCCGGAGCTGGCTCCGCCGTACACTGGCAGCGGGCCGGAGGGCATCAAGGGCGCGCCGGCAGGCAATTCCACCTGCGAGGGCGCCGCGGGGGCCTGCGCTGGGGGCGAAGGCACCGCCGCCTCAGCGGGGGCCGGCGCCACAGCTGGCATCTCGGCCGGAGCGGCCGCCGGCTGGGCGGCCTTCAGCGCCTGGAGTTCCGCTTCCAGTTCACGGACTTTCTCTTCCAGGGCTTTGAGCCGTTCCTGCGTATCATCCTTCCCTTGCGCGCAGAGAAATTGCGGCACGAAAAAAACCAAGCAGGCAAGAACCAGGACTCTTCGCATCGCTTAACTCCTGAGCTGAATTCCAGAAAATCTCGCCTCCCGGGCGAGGCTAACCCCGCACGGTTCCGACCAGAACTGGACGTCGATTCCGCTCTGAAAGAAGATTACACGAGGGGAGGAGCGCGCCCGTATCAATTTTCGGCCCCCCGTTCTCAGCCTTTCGAATTACTCATTCGGCAGCTCGATGTTCCAGCCGCTTCACCCTTTCGGCCAGGCGGGGAAGATGAGACAGGTACGCGTACATCTTCTTGAACTCTGATAGGGGCCGCCCCGGCCGCCCCCACACCGTCTGGCCCTCGCGAACGATCTTCCCCGGGAGAATCCCCGCCCCTCCACCGAGGATTGCGCGCGCTTCGATGCGCACATGGTCCCCGATGCCGACCTGGCCGCCCATGACGACATAATCGCCAATCTCCACGCTCCCGGAAATACCCGTTTGTGCCGCAATGACGCAGTGGCGGCCGATCCGGACGTTGTGGGCCACCTGCACCAGATTGTCGATCTTGGTGCCCTGACCAATCAGCGTAGTGCCTAGCGAGCCTCGATCGATGGTGGTGTTGCTACCGATTTCTACATCGTCCTCAATCACCACTTGGCCGAGTTGCGGGAATTTGTGATGCCTCCCTTCGGCGAAGACGTACCCAAACCCGTCAGAACCCACTACGACGCCGGCGTGGAGAATCACGCGATTACCAATCCGCGCGCCGGGATAAAGGGTGACGCGGGGATGGAAAACGCATTGCGCTCCGACCACGACTCCTTCGCCCAGCACTACGCCGGGGCCCAGTCTTGTCCCCGAGCCCACGACGACCCCGGCTTCAATCACGGCCTGCGCACCCACGCTCACGTCCGGAGCCAGTCGCGCGCCGGAGGCAATGATCGCAGTGGGGTGGATCCCCGGCGCGAAAATTTTTTCGGGATGGAGCGCCGCGGCGGCGCGGATAAACGCCAGCTTGGGGGAGGCAACGGCAATGGTCGTCTGACCCGGTAGCGCAACCCCCTCCTGCACCACCACGCAACCTGCCCGCGAGCCTGCAGCGCGCCCGGACGCCGCTCCCTCAGCGTAAGCCAGGTCCTGGGGTCCCGCCGTCGCCAGACCTGCGACCCCCAGGATTTCACGCGCTCCTTCACCCTGGAATTTTCCACCTAGCAATAGGGCAAGTTCTTCGACTCTCATGGTTGCCTCGGAATGAAAGTTCACAGTTGACAGTTGACAGTCTACAGCAAGAACCTCAGGCCGGGGGTCTTCTACTGTCAACTGTCGACTGTCGACTGTCGACTGTGGACTGCTTTCACGGATAGAGGGGCGGTTCCCCCGCTGGCCGGGTCTTCCAGCGCCGGTGCACCCAGAGCCATTGAGTGGGGTATCGGCGGACGTACTCCTCGATCAGGCGGGTGAAGTTCGCCGTATTGGCGACGATCTCTTCCTCCGGACTCTCACGCTTCAACCACTCCACGGGGTCGAATCGGAGCCTGTATTTCTTGAGCTTGGCATCCCAGATCACCAGGCCCAACACAATGGGAACCCCGGTTCTTTTCGCCACGCGCGCGGGTCCGGTGGTCGTGCAGGCGGGGTGGCCGAAGAAATCGACGAACGCACCTTCGCCCGGCAGCATGTTCTGGTCCATCAGAACGCCTACTGCTTCCCCCCGGTCGAAGGCGCGCAGCACCTGGCGAGCGAAATCCCCTTTTTCAATGGCCTTCCCGCCGCTCAAACAACGGTAGCGGTTGATCAACCGGTCGATCAGAGGATTATCCAGGCTCCGCACCACGAAGTTGCAAGGGTAACCGTGGATCCCATGGGCGAAGGAGCCAAGTTCCCAATTTCCGAAGTGAGCGGTAAGGAAAAAGACACCACGGCCCTGGCTTTGCGCACGCGCATAGTTCTCGAAGCCATCGTAAATGATCAGGCGCTCAATATTCTGGCGGTTGAGATGGGGAAAATGCGCGAAGTCGGCCAGCGTCCGCCCGAAATTCCGGAAAAGCCCAAAGAGCACGCGGCGGCGTTCGCGCTCCGGCCAATCAGGAAAGGCCAAGCGCAGGTTGAACAGCCCTACCTTGCGCAAGCGAGGCCAGATCCAATAACTGAGCACGGCCAGCACCGCGCAGAAGCCGCGCGCCATGCTGTGCGGGAGGCCTCCCAGAACCTTCAACACGAAAAGCGCTGAATAGAATTCCAGGCGATGACGGAAGGAAGGCCGCGGAAGTTGCTCTCCCGCGCCCGCGGGATCGGGCGAGGCCAGGGGGGCCGTGTCATTAACCATGGTGGGCGTCAGAGATTGCCGATTGCCGATTGTCAACTGAGCCGCCCCGGGGGGCGTTGTTCATCATCGTCAACTTCGGGGTTGGGACTCAGTCAGCCCGAAGGGATAGGTTCTGACTAAAGAAATCGACGACTTGGCTCTCGTATTCCTTCTTTTCAGAGGCCGTGGCCAACGAGGCTTGCGAGTGATCGAGCACCCGCAACTGCTTGGGTTGGGGGGCAGCGTTATACAGTTCTTCGGTCTCATCAGCCATCACCGCGAAATCCCGGCCCGATATAAACAGCTTGGGGATGCCTTGGAGTTTGGGAAGGTTGCCGCGAACCGGATAAGGATTGGCTCCCCAGGTGAAGAGGTGAAACTCCGCGTCGGCGATATATCGGAATAGGGGGGTGGAACCGCCGAGAGCCTGGTCGATTTGGACTTCAAACATTCGCTCCGGTGCACTGTAGATCGTATCCACCGCCAGCGCCTTCACCTTCTGACTCCGCATCGCTGCGACCAGGGCGGCATATCCCCCCACGTTCGTTCCAAACAGCCCGACGCGGTGGGGATTGACTTCCGCCTGCTGGGTCACAGTCTCTATGGCCTGCATCAAATCCTCCGCTTGGCGGGTACCCAAGTTGGAGGAATTCTCTTTGGCTTTCGGACCCGAGAAGTTGAACAGGTATACGTTGTAGTGAACATCGCGCAGGATCGTTCCGAGCGAGAGCACGTCCGAGCGGTTAGCACCGTACCCATGGCAAAGGATGATCGTCGGAGCGCCCCGTGACCCGAGGAGGAGCCAACCTTCGTGCACGCCTCCCACCCGATCGGTAAAGTCCAGGGAAACATAGTTGCTCATCAGGTAGCTGATAGGAGTGACTGTATCCGTTTCACTGTGCGTGGTCAGAACACGATAGGTGAGAATGGCGCCCGCACCTCCCAGGAACAGAATGAGGACAAAAGCAAGAATCAAAAGCCCTCGCATCAGTCTGAGAAGAAAGGCGGTGGGGAATCTTGATGGGGCAGGACCTGCCACTGCACGCCGACGCGCCATACCTGCGTACCTCTTGACCCCTCGCGCAGAGTTCTAAACTCTACGACATTTCAAACGCGGTATGCTAGCACAACCTGTTTCGGGTCTGGACAAAAACTTTCGTTCCTGCTTGCTTCACTCAAACCAAGGTAGGGCTGGGGCTCCCCGCGAGTCGTCAGGTCCGTCGACCGACGGATCGCCAGACCCGGCCACCGACGGGCTGACCGGGACAGGTCGCCTCGACCTTAGAACAGCAGGCGAAACCCCGTGGGTGGCTCCGTGATTCTGAGTTATACTGGCCCCGCCTGCGACGCAGCGCAGGCGCGAGTGCTTCCAATGCACGAAATCATCGATATCCGGCGGTTTGAAGCGCAAGCCTTCACGTCCTTGCTGGACACCGAGTCGCGCGCCTGGAAGGACGAACTGCGCTGGGATTTCGGCCCTTCGGCACGGGTCGTTTCCAAGTGCCTGCGCGAAAAGAGGCTGTCAGGTTACGCCCTCGTCGTGGGGGGCGAAGTTCGGGGCTACTGTTTCTTCTTCTATGACGGCGAAAAGGGGCTGATCGGCGATTTGTTTCTTGACTCGTCCGCGGCGGGAATCGACCACGCCCAGCAGTTGCTGAATCATGTGATCGAAACACTCCTGGCGACACCCGGAGTGCGACGGGTTGAAGCGCAACTCCCGCATTTCCCCTTCCGGACGCTGGAGCCTTGCTTCCGCTCCCATGGCTTTCGCGGTTATCTTCGGCGTTTTATGGTTCGCCCCTTAGGCGATTTTCGTCCGCCCTCAGGCCTCTCCTCCCCGTCCGCAGCCGAGAGGGACCGGGCGGATCCCAATTCTTTTGTTGTCCTCCCCTGGGAAAGGCAGTATGACCACGAAGCGGCGGACCTCCTCTATCATACCTATCGTGACCACGTTGATGCTGGTATCAACGACCAGTACATTTCGCAGGCCGGAGCCGCCCGACTCTTAGAGAATATCGTCCTCCAGCAGGGATGCGGAGATTACTTGTCGCACGCCGCGCGAGTGGCTATCCACCGCCCCAGCCATCGACTGGCAGGACTGCTGGCCGTGACCGCCGTGCGCCCTCACACGGCTCATATCCCCCAAGTGGCTGTTCCTCCATCTTTTCAGGGATACGGGTTGGGAACGCTCCTCATGGAGTCAGCGTTTCGGGAACTGACGTCTCAGGGATTCCAGGAGATCTCGCTTACGGTGACCGATGCGAATGCTCGCGCCGTGAGGCTATACGAGCGCCTGGGGTTTAAGACCTTCCGCGAGTTCGGGGCGTTTGTGTACCAGAGGCCGTAGAGGGAATGAAGATTGTGTGATCGGGTGAATGAGGAACACTCAGGCGATGTCGCCACAATTCGGGTTTTCAATCTTCATCCACTCAATCGTCATTCGCTCAATCTTCATTTTCCCTTGGCTTTCAGCAGGTCCTTAAGCTCGTCCATGAATTCCCGCACATCCTTGAAGTCGAGGTAAACAGAAGCAAAGCGGACGTAAGCGACTTTATCAAGTTTCTTCAGCCGGTTCATGACCAGCTCGCCCACCTCGGCGCTGGGCCGTTCCCGTTCCTGGGATTCCGCCACGAAAGCTTCCGATTCATTGACGATCTGCTCGAGTTTGGCCATGGGGACAGGCCGCTTCTCGCAGGCTTTCAGTAGGCCTGCCAGAACCTTCTGCCGATCGAATTTCTCCCGCCGGCCATCCTTCTTGATCACCATGTAGGGGATCTCATCGATGCGCTCGTAGGTGGTGAACCGGCGGCCACACTCCTCACACTCGCGGCGCCGGCGAATGGTGTCGCCAATCTTCGCTTCCCGCGAATCAACTACCTTATCCTCGATGTGACCGCAGAATGGGCATTTCATTTGTTGGTTAGACTTCCCTGACCGTGGCAGCGCGCTCTTCTTCCCCCATCTCCTCTAACCTGCCGAAGGTCAAACCCTGACGCACCAGCAATACCAAGCCTAAAGCCAGGCAGGGCACGGATATCATGATCCAGACGAGAATAGCAGCCCCAGTCGCCGACTCCGCGGGTACATTGAAGATCTCCGTTAGGGCAAGGATGGCTCCCACCTGGTACCCACCACCGATTCCCGGAAACTGTACGATCAGACCTTGAGCCGCGCAGAACATGGTGAGCCCTGCCCCCACCCAAGGCAGGCGCTCCAGCCCGCCGCGCAGGCTTTGGAAAACCAACCAGAAGATTGTTGCGTTCACAACCCAAAGCAGGAGAGTCGAAGCCACGCTACCCAGTAGCCCCACCCAGTCGCGAATCAGCCCCAGTCCCTCAACAAAGGAATGCAGGAAATGCTTGAACCCGCTTAACGCCCGGGTGGGCAAGAAGTGAACTCGCCGGAGGATCCAGGCCGTCACTCTCTCTGCTTGCAGGCGGAAAAAGACTAGCCCCACCAACAAAGCGCCGGCAAAAGCAAACATGATGTACCCGCCATCGCGAAGAACCCACTCCCCGCGGGGCGTGGCCGGTGCGAGAGGCTCGAAGTAGAGCGAAGCTGCAAAAAGCAAGACCAAGGCAATGGAATCATACACCCGCTCCAAGACCAGCACCGCCAGCATGGCACTCATCGAGACGTTTTCCTTCTTGGCGATATAACCTGGACGCACGAGCTCACCGAGACGGCCAATCAGGAAAATGGAGCTGAATCCCAGGACTTGGCCCTCGAAGAGCGTCCAGAGAGAAGCCCTCTTGATGGGGTGCATGAAATACTGCCAACGATAGGCGCGAATCAAGTAGGTGGAATACACTCCGACAAGCGCTAGTAGCAACGGACCGGGCTGCGCTCCGGTCAGAGTAGTCCAGAAGCGCTGCCAGCGGAAATCCCGCCATTCAGGGCTCCCCCTCAGGTTGTAGAAGATAAGCCCAATGACGACGGCACCTACACACAACCACAACCATCGTCGCAGGTTTCTTTTCATAAGAGAATCTCGTTCGGAGTCGTCGCCCCAAACTATCCGACCCCCCCAGGGAAGTCAAGCGAAGCGTGAAGGACAAGTAGAGAGTTGACAGCCGGCGGTCTATTGCCGCCAGGACGAAGCGGTAGGTTTGCCGTTCTTACGGTAAACTGTGGCCTGTCCCGCCGCGGCAAGGCGACTGCTCCAGACTGTGGACTTCCGGCTATGGACCTGCCTAGCTCGCGGGTGTAGATGGCCACTTAAATGGACAAAATGTTTGACAGGTACGCGGATTACTGGCCCGATCACTTTCTCTTTGCGCCACAGCAAGGATGGTTCTGTTAAAATGCGCGCAAGTACGCGGGCCGGCGTAGGGGCGGAGGACTGAGTCCCCCTAGCGGGGACACCGCTCAGGCGAAGGCGGCGCGCATCTGTTGGGGCCTGACCCGGGCTCCGATGTCGTCCGGGAGAGGCTGAGGTGAGGCAAGGTGGAACAAGACCTGGATCTGCTGAAGCGATGCCTCACCGGAGACAATTCAGCCTGGGAAACATTACTCAGGTCCTATACGCGCAAGTTGTACAATCTGTGTTACCGCTTCACGGGGCGAACTGACGAAGCCGAGGACTTGACGCAAGAGATCTTTGTCAAGGTGTATCAGACCTTGCGGACTTTTGACGCAGCGCAGGGCGCTTTTTCCACCTGGTTGAACCGTGTAGCTAGGAACCATTTGGTGGACCACTACCGGCGTACGCGGAAAGACCGGGTTACTTCTTCGCTTGAAGACCAGCTCGCTACCTTGGAAGAGAGGCCCAGCGTTGGGATGGAGCCTCTAGGCCAAGTCGAATCCCGGGAGCGCCAAGAGGTGCTGCAACAGGCCCTGAATCGATTGTCGCCTGACCTTCGCGAGGCGGTGGTTTTGAGGGATCTCCATGACCTGGACTATCAGGAAATCGCCCAGGTGCTGGGAGTCCCTCCGGGGACTGTCAAGTCACGAATAAACCGCGGAAGATTGGAACTGGCACGGGTCCTAAAGCGTATGGATGTAATGAGAGGTCCCGCCAAGGCGGGAGGCGAAGCATGACGCACCTAGAAGTTGAAAATCTCGCGAGCGAATACCTGGAGGGGCTGCTGGAAGCCCCGCGCAAGGGCGAGATGGAGGCACACTTGGCCGTGTGTGCGCCTTGCCAGAAGCTGATCGCCGAGGTGCGCCAGGTCATAGAACTCTGCAGTGCGGCAGAGGAGCTTGAGCCCGCCCCGTGGCTTGTCCCCAAAATCTTGCTGGCCACCGTAGGCACAAGAAAGCCCACGCTCCGAGAGCAGGTCGCTGGCCTGCTCCACCCCATCTTTCACCCGCGGTTTGTTTATGCCGTGGCGATGGCCGTATTTTCGTTCTCGATCATCGTCAACGCGGCGGGAATCAATTTACGACACGTTCGGATGGAGGATCTGGATCCCCGCACCTGGGTCCGGCATGCAAATCTAGCCGGCCACCAGCTCTACGCCCGAGCCGAGAAGTTCTACTACG
>Ga0031655_10000793_pt1 | contig 19524 bp, 19 predicted proteins | sample FrelakmetHBP12HB_FD_55187 | JGI IMG/M metagenome (GOLD analysis project Ga0031655, IMG submission 55187) | Freshwater lake sediment microbial communities from the University of Notre Dame, USA, for methane emissions studies -HBP12 HB | ecosystem: Environmental > Aquatic > Freshwater > Lake >... | reverse complement strand
AGCCTGGACACGAAACATTCAAAATTCTTGCGGAGTCTTCCAAAGAAGATAAGCGAATTAAACTGAATAATATTGGTATAGGCAAGGCAAAAGGCGAGGCAGTATTACACTTTAATAGCGTTGGTTCAGGGCTCGCTTCTCTTACAAAAAGAAGACTGGATCACTTTGGTATTGATTTTAATAAATCAGAAAAGGTGAAAATCAGCACAATTGATGACTACTGTTCAGAAAATGCGATAAAACACATTCATCTGTTAAAGATTGATATTGAAGGGCATGAACTCGATGCACTCGCTGGCGCAAGAAGAATGTTTGATAAGAAGTCAATCGACATCGTCACTTTTGAATTTGGTGGATGCAATATAGATACACGAACATTCTTTCAGGACTTTTGGTATTTTTTTAGTGAAATCAATATGAAAATCTTCAGGATTACTCCTTCAGGTTACTTACATCCAATTAAATCATATAAAGAAATTCATGAGCAATTTAGAACAATAAACTTTATTGCAATATCAAATGTCTAACAAGGCGTTGCACTGGACGGGGCAATCTCGCCACACTCAATTGCCGCCCGTGAGCTTTGTCGTTATCATTTTTACGTGATCATAAACATTTCGTTCTCGACGATCAGGGATTGTGAAACAAACATTAAACGATACCGGGGAAGCGCCATGTCACAGAGATGGATATTACAGGGAAGATCCGTACCACTATACGAATGCCACCGGAAAGTTATTGTTAAATGAGATTATAAAAGATTTTTGCACCGATGGCTTATCGTAGCCGTAAGATCTTTTTTTTGAGCTGGTAAATCAGGTTTGACTCAGAAGGCTCTTTTCGGATTGTTACCTTGACATAGGGGTGAGTCTGATCGGACGTGCGCCGTCTCTCTGTTGAGATGTAGTCGGCAATAAGGGCGAACAGGTTATAAGTATCCAGAACCTTTTCCCGGGCTTCCCATATCTTTTGCTGTGATGATTCATAGCTGTTCTGTTCAATGCACCGTTCAATAACGGCGATTGCCTTGTCTGGCTGGTTTATGTCAATCAGAGTCAGAGAAGAAGGATCAAAGTATCGGTCAATGTTAGGGCAGCCATGGTATAAGGGATGACATCCCGCAAGGAAAGCGTCTGAAAGTTTTTCAGTCCAATAATCGTTGACCATACTGTTTTCCATGGCGACATGATACTTATAAGTGGCAAGAGCATCCCACTTGTCTTCGATTTCGTTCAGACCCCTTCCAAATAAATCGATTTTGTCGCCGAAGTGAACCTTCAGCCGTTTGGCGAACTCATATCTTCTACGGTGTCCCTCGCTCATCTGCTTGGATGAAGAGACGACCGATAGCAGTTTTGTTTTGGAAATGGAGGTCATCGCTTTAAGCTCATCATAATCTTTGGTAAACTCGATGTTTACGTGATCTTTCTGCCTTCTGCCTACATGCCAGGGTAATCCCGGCTGTTGAAAAATAGGGTTGGGGTGATCTATTTTAACATTACTGGTGATGACAGCGGCGAACTGGCGCAGGAACTCCGTCTTGTATGTTTTTAGTGTGGGAGGTTCGCAGGCGATGAAAATAGTGTGCTCTTTCGGGCAGATTGTGGAATCCTTTTTCGAGTTAAGCCCTTCCTGCACAAACCAGTAGTCACAGCGCTTTACCTGAGTATTGCAGAAAAAGCGGTAATTGTTCCAGATACCGCTCTGCCCTGGGCTCTGACGTATGATAGGCCATGAGGGAACGGTCAGTTTTACGTCTATCATCTTCATGTTAGTTTTCGGCTTTCATGTTCAGTCCCATCTGTCGAAATCGTGAAATATAAGAATCCCTTCCTCTTATTAAGAGGCTATCACAAGCTTTGCCTTTTTGCATGTGTTCTTTAACGCATTCCTGCGGGGAGATGTTTCAATGTGGTAAAATACCCGTCCGTAAAATGGCTTCATAAAGAACATTGGTGACGGTCACCTGACCAGAGGGATTTAAATGACCGTCGAGCACATAAAAATGTTTGTCTTCCAGGTATTGCGTCAGATCCAGAACGGTCATATTACGGATAAAAGGCGGTTGATCCGGATCGGCCGTTTTTTCCTTCAACGTTCTGGTAAAAGCGTTGGTTTGATTGATGCCGTTGAGCTCGAAGACGATCAGGGGAAGATGCGCCAGCAGATCCTTGTTTTGCTTTAAAACATGGATGAACAGGTCCACTTCGCTTAAGGGATGCATGTCCATGGTCTTTGCCGGCCGGGGTTTCCATTCCTCGTACTTCTTTTTGATTTTAAGGCGGATATATTTTCCGGGGAAATAGTTTTTGGACTTGCCATGCAACATGGTCAGTTTTTGAAACGTTTCGGCTCTCATAATTTGCGGATGGTTGCCGTTGAGAAAATAAAGCCGGTTTTCGTCATAGTCATCGCCGCAGTATTGGAGAATCAGACATTTCAATTGTGACCGGTCTAATTTTCTCAGCATAACCATTTCCCGTACGGTTCCATAAGACGGTATTGACGTATTCAGCGTTCTGAGATTTGTCTTTTTTTCTATGAGTTTGACGAATGTTTCTGCCTGATCGACGCCCCAGCCCACCGTAAACGAATCACCCAGAAAAACAATCTCCGGCGCCGTGAGGGATTGTTCTTCGTCGCGCACGCCCAGCGAATTAATCCGGTATTCGTTACTGAATTCTATTTCAGTGAACATAAAGGCTCCCGGTTTAAACGTATAGCCGAGATCAGGTGAATACGCACCGCAACCATCCTGGAAATGCATGATCTTCCGATCACCTTGTATATAGAGGTAGGTGATGCTGTTTCGAAATTTGCGGGGAAATAATCTCAAAACGTCTGGATAATGAGTCAGGTAATACATTGCCGCTTCCAGCATAGTCAAAATTAAAATAATAAAAATAGCTATGAACAAAATGGTTGTCATTGACACCCTTTCTTTATATTCGGACATGTCTTCAGGGTCAGCGGCAGGGCCAACTCCTGGTGAGCGCTTTCGTTAACAATGCCATAAAATTTTTTATAATCAATTTGATACCCTTGGTGCCACTGCTTCAGCAGCTCGTCCGGGTGGGTGTCGCCGGAGAGGTTGTTGATCTCCGTCTGAACCCGGTTACAAGGGATATTCACGATTCTTGATTTTTTATATCCAATGCCGTAGCGGGTCTGAAACCACGGCTTGAATATTTGCAGCTGATCTTCAAATGAATTGGGCGCACTAAAGGAGAGCAGGGCCGCCATCGCAGTCATCTCCCGCCTGGCAAAAAAATGACCGTCAACGGACAGGGGATAGCCCCAGTCAAGCTCCCCCTTGTCCCATTGCCAGACGATTTTATCGCTCTTGCTGACCAGATGATCCAAAAAGTGCGGCAAGGGCTGGGGTGTTTGGAGGACATAGCAGCGGGTAAGGTTCTGTCCCATACGAATACTGGGCACAAACACATCCGGATCAAATTTTAAAATATCATCAAGGTCAAGCGGTTCTGTGAACAAGATATCATCAACCAGGAAAAACAGCATGTCGCAGGTCAGCGAGAAAAAGATTTCCAGCAAATCCTGCTTGAAGGAGTGGTCGTTTGTCTGTTGAATGAAACGCACATTCTGTTTTCCAAATATATCGTTGACATCGTCATATGCTTTCTGGTGCGATGATGATGAGGCCAGATAGAGCACATGGACGGGCACGACAGGTGAGACCTTTTCCCGTAAAGATGACAGCAGGCCATGGAGCTGCAGAGCCCTGTCTTTGGAAAAGACAATACACTCAACAGTAGAAGGGTTTTCCATCTTTGCCCAACGGGTTTTACACTTGACGAAGGTTTGAATTGCTTTTTCGTGCCGTTTTTGTTTTGAAGGAGGCAGGTAGAGCAGGCTGGCCAGGGTTGACCAAATATCGTGTCGAAGCCGGCCCAGAAACCGGGGACCTGCGGCATAGAAATCCCTTTCGCTGCGACATAACCGTTCCTGCCTGTCATATTCGGGGAAAGAAAGTGGACTGGACATTTCACCCACACCCTCCAAGGCAGACTGATAAATTTTAAACCTTGTTCTGTAAGCTTCTCGCCGTTTTTCAACGTTTGCCTTTGAAGAAGTGATCTTTTTGGAAGAGAGTGTTCTATAAACCACCAGAGGGAGAGGCATCAACCACATTTCTCCCAAGGTACCAATTCTCAGCCACAGGTCGTGATCTTCACCATCCGGTCCTTTGTGCAGATGTTCATTTTGCAGCCCAGCATATTTTAGTGTGGATCGTTTGATAACTGTCGCAGAGGTGATAAAGTAATCGTCCTGAACAAGTTTTTTATAGGGCACCAAGCCAAAGGGTGCTTTTTCAAAATAGAGCGGAAGGGTCACCTTCCGGTAATCCTGTTCTCCCTTCATGATAAAAGCATTGCTTCCCAAAAGGGTACAGTTGGGATGATTATTTAAAAATGCAACCTGCCGTTCCAGTTTTTCGGGGAGCCATACGTCATCATCGTCAAGAAACGCGATATAGGGCGCATGGCCTGCTCTCAATGCTCTATTGCGGGGCGTCGCCGGTGTTCCCGAATGTTCGCCCGGCAAATAGTGAAACCGCTTGTCATATAAAAATGGAGCAACAGTGGCACTGGTCTTTTCACTCTCCCCATCCTCGGCAATCCAGCACTCCCAGTGGGGATATGTCTGGGCCTGGACGCTTTCCAGGGTCTCGGCAAGTATTTCATATCTTTGATATGTGGGTATGACAATATCGATGATCATGGGTTGCGTGTTCATGGGCGTATTGATTCTCAATAGAATACTATCATATTGGATTTGTCTTTGAAGGCTTGCTTTCTTCTTCTGTGACTATAGAAAATTCGGACTTTTATGTCAAGGATATCTTGATTCTGCCTACCATGCACTTAGGTAATATTTTCTATGAGGCAATTTGGATATGATAATCGTATCCCGTGTTACCTGATAGTTTCTTTATTAACTCGGTGACAAATGCTTGGTGCCGTCAACCAATCAATATTGAGGTATCATCGGCAAGAATGTCCGCATAGATGTCTTGATATTTTGTTGCCACCATTTCCCATGTGTTTTGTTTTGCTGTATCAAAGGCATTTCGAGCCATTAAACTGCGGATGTTTTCATCAAACAGGGCGCTGATTCTTGAGGCAATATAATCGGTATCCGCGGTATCGCTAATGATGAATCCGTTTTCTCCTTCTTGTACAATGTCTTTAGCGCCTACATTGCTGCTGATAATTACCGGTAATCCTGCCGCCATCGCTTCAAGGACAACCATGCCAAATGTATCGAACTTGGAAAGCATAATATACATATCGCTGGCCAGATACAGCCGGATTAATTTTTCCTTGCTCAACATACCGGTGAAAACAACATCATCAGCAATGTTTGCCTCGCGTGCCATTTGAGTGTACTTTTTGACATTACCTTTGCCGGCGACCAGTAATTTAAAGCTATGTTTTCCGGCTTTGAGACGAGCCAGCGAAAGCATTATGGCATCAAGCCCTTTGATTTCGAAATTCATGGAAGCAAATAAAATAATTCTCTCTTCGGAACTGAAACCATATTCTTTTCTGATATCGGCACGGATTAATTTTTTATCTGCGGTCGCGTAGTCGTTCAAATCAACACCCGGGTGAATAACAGTAACTCTCTGAGGATCTATATTATATTCCTGAAGGAAAATATCTCTGGTTAAGTTGGATACGGCAACGAACTTTTGACAGTTGCCTTGTGTGACCAGCTTCTTTTCCACCCAGGCGGTGGCCAGATCATATAGACTCATCTTTTTTTTACGGACACAGTGAACCCAGAATCGATGAGGCACGCCATGTAAAGTGTAGATATCGGCGGCAAAAATCCTTTCGTGGCTGTGCACCAGAGAAAACCTGTCAGCGGACAATTGGCGGCCCGTAAAATAAGCAAAGCTTATTGTGGTCAAAAATTTAGGGAATGATACAATCGGTACGTGGTGAAAATTTATACTGGCAGGAGCGCCTTGCCAGCGGTTGGCAAAAATGTGAAAATTATAGCCGGGTTGGTCAGAGAGTCTTCCCGTCAATTCGGATGCGAATTGTTCCGCTCCTCCAACCAGACCATATTTTGGTATAACCACCGCAATTTTTTGCATAAAGTAACTTTTAGTTGCTAGTTTTGTTGGGGTTAGTTCTAACACAGAAAGAAGAAAAAATCATGTTTAAATAACGCGGTGGATATGGTATCAAACAGAAAAAAAACGGAAGGCCTAATGAAAAGATACTATCATTTATTTAAAACGTTTAAAAACTGGTGGCTTTACCTTGCGTACAAATATGGTCTTGCCAATGTTGAAACGCTTGTTTTTGAAACACGCAATGGCGTGATTGTGGAAGTGCCCGAAAGGCTTTTGCAAACGTTCAAAGAGATATTTATGGATGAATGCTATTTAGCCGGTCTGGAGCGCAAAATTTCGTCAGATTCCACAATTATTGATATCGGGGCGAATGCCGGTTATTTCACGCTTTTTGCAACCTCACTTTGGCAAGCTAAATTGTTTTCCTTTGAGCCGGTGCCGGTTAATTACGCTCAACTCAAACGCAATCGTGATTTAAATAGCACCAGGGAAATAAAATGCTTTCCTCAGGCAGTAGCCGGACACTCAGGAAAAATTAATTTAACCTTTGATCCCAGTGATTCCTTTACTACCAGTGCGACCATGTTTACTTCTGAGAAAGCGGCGGACAAATCTCTTGCTGTACCCTGCTTGACCCTTCAGCAGTTAATGGATGAAAACAATATCAAAAAATGTGATCTGTTGAAAATGGATTGCGAAGGAGCCGAGTACGATATCTTATACAATTGCCCTGCCGATTATTTGCAGCGGATTGACCAGATTGCCATGGAAGTCCATTGCGGCCAAAAGGAAAACCAGAACATTGACGCTTTGGAGTCTTTTTTCAGGCAGCAAAGGTTTCTTACCCGCCGCCGTCCTGTCGGCATGCTTTGGGCATGGCGCAGATTATAATAAACAATTATTTAAGAAAACATCTTATGAAGAGGGGATGATCTCCTGCGTTTTTTCTTGCCTGGCAAGATTCCACAAAATAGTTATCATCGCCAGCATTGTGTAAAAAATAATTACTCGCGGGCCGAATGTTGTATCAGCAAATAATGCTGGGATTAAATATGATATAAAGCAGGCAAAAAGACATATTGCCCATGATCTGAAATATTGACTCTTTGTCATCTTGAATGTTTTCCAGAGCAGCAGAAGTGAAACAAACAGTATATTTAAAAATAAGACAAGGCCAATAATCCCGGTCCTTACCGTTATATCCAGGATGGTGTTGTGAGGGGATGTGATAATCCTTTTCTGCCGATGTTCGGGTGGCAATTTTTTGTTAAACTTTTCTAAATCAAGGACATTTTTATTACCATAAATCTGCATACCAAAGCCTATGCCGGCAATCGGATATTCTTTAATTATTTCCAATGTAAGGCGATTCATTTTAATCCTTATATCTTGGAATCCTTCTTTCATAACTCTGTCCTTCAAGCCCGGCACAAAGAACGCGAGAATTAAAACTGCGCTGACAACAACAATAATTTTTTTGTTGCTGAAGCATAAAATAACCAGCGACGCAAATAAACCGATTAAAGTTCCCCGGGATTGAGTAAGTAATGTAGAAATGGACAGTATAACAATACACGGTACCCAAAGCAGAGTATTCGTCATTGCTTTGCTATTTTGCAATCTATTAAAAGCAAGAGTAATGGCGAAGACGGTAATAAAACCTATATAATCTGTGTGCATCTCCTTGAAAGTATAGCCCAATCTAGCGTCAAAGGTAAATCCTTCAATAAAGTAATATTGAATAATAGCTCCCACAGAAAAAATAGTTGCTGAAGCAATAACTATCCAGGAAATAATTTCCAATTTCTTTTGAGAATTGAAATAATTGACCAATAGATAGAAAACAATCAGATATTTCAATAGATGGCCGCGTAAATCGTGGAGGGTGTTTTTAAAATCAAGCGTGAAGAACAAACCGAAAACCGCCCAAAGAAAAAATAATACAAAAGGCAAAGTCAGCGGTGAACGTAAGGTAAAGGCCGTTTTTCTGAAAACAAGAAGCAAGATTAAAGCAGAAAAAGAAAGGTAAAAGCAAAACTCACTTACGGCGGAGAGAGGCAAGGGATTTAAAAAAATATACGTGCCCATGAGAATCGGAATTGCAAAATTCAATATACTGAAAAACTTTTCAGTTTTATCTCCAGCGTCATTAATAATCACAGAAAATATTTTGAGCATGTTTTCTATCCTTTTTATTATGTTCCTATAACATTATTGTTTATTAAAAAATCATTAGAAAGCCGGTAATTATGGTTTGCACCGTAAACGGATTTATGCTTATTATAACAAATATGCAAACAGAATTTTTGTTCGGGCACATATAGTGGAGAAAAAAAGAATGATAGGTAAAAGTAATATTATTTATAAAATCCATAAGAAAGTAAAAGAAGCAATAAGCGCCCGTAAGAAAATTATTCTCTGGCACTTAACAGGAAGGGCTATCCCGCCGCCGCATGTTGTTAAACAAAATATCATCAAACATTATGCGGCAAAATATAAACTGAATAATTTCATAGAAACCGGAACATATATGGGTGAAATGATTGATGCCGTTCTGAATACTTTTCCTAAAATAATTTCTATTGAATTCGAGCCGGCATTAGCCAAGCGGGCGAAAAACAAATTCTCTTCATATGGCCATGTTACAATTCTTCAAGGCGATAGCGGGCAGGTATTGCCATCCGTCATTTCCAATATAAACGAGCCTTGCTTATTCTGGCTGGATGCCCACTTTTCCGGCGGTGTCACTTCCCAGAGTGATCTGGAAACACCGATTGTCAAAGAGTTAAAAGTACTCCTGGAACATCCCTGTTCTGATCATGTTATTCTAATTGATGACGCGCGCGCATTTACGGGACAAAACAACTATCCGACCCTGGGTGAAGTAGAAAAAATAGTTCTTGGAAAAAGAGGCGATTGGTTGATGGAAGTTGACGCGGATGTGATTCGTCTCCATAAGGCAACCAAACAAAAATAATAACGCGTAACGCTGAAACAACAGGTGATTTATTGGAAAAAGTTCCCCTTTCGGTAGCTATAATAACTAAGAATGAAGAAGAGAATCTTCGATCTTGCCTGCAGAGCATTTCTTTTGCCGGTCAGATTGTTGTTGTTGACTCCGGCAGTAACGATGCAACATTAAGTATTGCCGCAGAATTTGGCTGTGAAATTTACAATGAGCAGTGGCAAGGTTTTGGACCGCAAAAACAATTGGCGATAGAAAAATGCAGTCTGCCCTGGATTTTAGTTTTGGATGCCGATGAACGCATTCCTCCCCAGACGGCCGAGAGCATTAAAAGTATAATAACTAATCCGCGAATATCTGAAGCAGGGTTCAGCTTCCCTCGCAAGAACTATTTTCAAGGGCGATGGATCAAGCACGCCGGCTGGTGGCCGGATCGTGTTGTCCGGTTGTTTCGTAAAGAGTCAGGTCGAATGACGGCGTCTGCCGTCCATGAGGCGGTAGAAGTGGCGGGTATTGTTGGCAAGCTCGATGTTCCCATTGAACATTTTACCGAAAGCAGTTTAAGCAAGATCATTCAGAAAATTGATAAATACTCAACTCTGGGAGCCGAGGAAGCTTTTAAAGATGGGAAGCATTCGTCGGCATTTTCCGCTTTTATGCGCGCGTTTTTCACATTTAACCAGGATTATTTTTTAAGATTGGGCATTCTGGACGGCAGACAGGGGCTTACCCTTGCTATTACCGATGCAATTAATAAATATTTTAAATACGCGAAATTAAGTGAGTTCGGACGAGCCGACAAACACGGAAAGAATCAATGAGCGACTACGCAGACAAGGATCAATCCGTGGAGGTTGTTGTTTCCGTAATCATCGTCAACTGGAATACGAAAGATATTCTCCAGAACTGTCTTGATTCTATTTTCCAGACGATGGATAAGTTGCCCTGCGAAATAATCGTTGTCGATAATGCCTCTACCGATGGTTCGGCGGCAATGCTGGAAGAGCGCTATCCACAGGTAATCAAAATTTATAATAAGGTCAACAGGGGTTTTGGCGCCGCAAATAATCAGGCGTTTGTCATTATGAAGGGTAAATATGCCCTGCTTTTGAATTCCGATGCGATATTGACTCCCGGCGCGATAAACAAGTTATATTCATTTGCTAAGACGAATCCGCAAGCGGCGATCGTCTGCGGGCAGCTTTTAAATGCAGACGGCACCAAACAAAATTCTATTGCGGCCTTTCCTTCACTGCTGTCGCTGCTCATCAATATTTCTCTTTTGGAATATATTTTCCCTCAATGGTTCCCCAGCAAACGATATGAACACAATAAGCCAATTTCCGTCCCTTCGGCAGTAGGTGCCTGCATGATGATTAATAAAAAAGCGCTGGATGAAGTCGGGTTTTTTGATGAAAGGTACTTTTTCTTTTTTGAAGAAACAGATTTAGCTTATGCCTTTCACAACAAGGGATGGCGCGTTTATCATGTACCGGATGCTTTTATCTATCATCTGCAAGGACAAAGCATCGGCCATAATGTCGGATCAAGGATTGAATTTTACCGCTCCCGTTATCAATTCCTTCGCAAATGGCACAATCGCCCTTATTATTATTTGGCCAGGGGAATAATTTTTTTGAGGGTATTAGTTAATGGAATTTTCAACTTCATGTTTGTTATCTTGACTTTAGGTCTGCACAAAAAAGCGCGTAATAAACTGGCCATCTATTCTGAATTAATCTATTGGCATTTTCAAAAACAATAATCACCTGCAAAACTGAAATAAGCACAGTAATCCATTGACAGCAAGGCATGATTTTAGTAATAATCAGCAATTGCTTCGGGAGGTTACATTTATTTCATTAATGTAACTGAGAGGGCGGAGCTGTATTAATGATAGTTTCCTCTCTGTTTAAGGCGTGAGATTTTTTCGGATATTGTAGGGACTGCTCCCCGAGCAGTCCGAAACATGGCTCTGAGTCCGGAATGACGAATAGAGGAGTTTTGAAAAGGTCACGACCGGCCGATCAACGGCAAACAGGTTGCAGGCAGCAGTTAATCGTAGAAAAATCTCAGTCATTGCAATAGCCTGTTGACATTTCATTATATTATTAATTATAATAAGAATATGAAATATGAAGATTTGTTAAAAACTATTCAAGCCCCCTATTTTTCCCGGGGGGATCATATGCTGGACGGGCAAAAACTTTTCGATTATCAGATTAGCTTGTGGGTCAAGAAGGGTAATTTGCTGCGTTTGAGAAACGGAATGTATGCCTTCGTGAAGGGTAAAGAAAGAATTAAAGGTGAAGAAATCGCGTCTTTTCTCTACGAGCCGAGCTATCTAAGCCTGGAGAGCGCGTTGGCCTGGCATGGTTTTATCCCTGAAATGGTCTATGCCTACGTCAGCGTGACCGCTAGAATTAATAGAAAATTTACCAACGACTTTGGAACATTCTTGTATCGGCATATAAAATCAGAACTCTTCTGGGGATATACGGAAACAAAAACAGAACACGGTCATTATCTGTTGGCCGAGCCGGAGAAGGCGTTATTGGACTACCTTTATTTAAATCTATCCAAAATCAGAAACGAAGCCGACTTTGATAATATCCGATTCAACATGGATACGATCAAAGAAAAATTAGATGCTGATAAATTTCTTAAGTATCTTTCAGCTTTTGGCGTCAAGAAAATGAGGATTTGGGCTTTGCGATGCTTACAATAGATCAACTTTCCGCTTATTTCCCCTTACCCTTACGCCGGAAAAATCCTCAGGGCGTTCTTGTGGAATATTTACAGCATGAGCTATTGGACTCAATATTTAAGGAGAAGTCATCGGTTTCGCTAAGTTTCATCGGTGGCACAGCTATTCGTATTCTCTACCAAAATCTCCGGTTTTCAGAAGACTTGGATTTTGATAATTTCGGGTTATCTTTTGGTGAATTCGAAACATTGTTGAAAACCGCATGTAAGGATATGACGAATAAAGGTTTTGTGATTGAATATCGCTTTGTGGAGCGCGGCGCATACCATTGTTATATTAAATTTCCAGACATCCTCTATCAATCAGGAATCAGCCCTGAAAGCTCGAGAAAAATTCTGATTCGGATCGACACCGAAGCCAAGGGAAAGTATTACGAGCCACAGCTGTATATCATAAATAGATTTGCCCTATATCGGCAAATTTGCGTGGCGCCCGCATCAGTTCTGCTGGCTCAAAAAATGATGACTGTTTTGGAACGGAAACGCGAAAAAGGTCGAGACCTTTTTGATGTATCTTACTTAATGGGATTGGCCGAACCCGATTTTAGCTACATTGCCAAATGTATGAATATCGATCAAAAGAAATTTTTGAAACTATTTAATAAAAGACTACAGGAACTCGATTTGAATTTTCTGGCCCGGGACGTTGAGCCATTTCTCTTTTCGTCCGAGCAGAAAGAGCGAATATTGACATTTCACGAATACTGGAAAATGCAGAAAGTTAAATGGTAGTAAACGTGCCCTACAGAAAACATTTGAATGTAGGGGCTGATCCCTCAGGCATGCGCCGGATCTTACTCCGGCCCAAAGCCCGGCGAATGCTGGGGGTATCCAGGAAACCATTGATAATACTGGATTCCGGTGTTCATAACCTGAAGGTCATCTACGACCGGAATGACAAAATTGGTTATTTTATACAGTTATGCAAAGCTCTAATATCTGGAATCAGGAGGTAGTTAAATTTATGGAGTATATCTATATAATTTTAAAAGGATTTGTTGACCCAGTTTTCATCGTAATTTTATTGCTGTTTATCGCTTTCTTCATTTGCCTGATTGGTGTCAAGAAAAAAAGCGGCGCTCTGGTGCTTTTTTTGACTATTGTTTTACTTTATGGCGCAAGTATTTTCCCTGTGGCCAATTTCCTTTGCTACTATTTAGAAAAGGACTATATTAAAAACCAAAGTGAGGCACAGCAAAATATTGATGTGCTTGTCGTGCTGGGTGGTGGCGCTCAGGATATCAATTCCTTAAAAAATACTTTTCTCACGGAAGTGACATCTGCCCGCCTTCTTTCCGCCATAGATGTTTATAATAAAAAAGGAGCGAAGTATTTTGTGTGCGTGGGCAACGGAAACGGTAAAATCGCGGAAGCGGAGTTAATGGCTCAGTTGGCTCAGAGGCTGGGAGTGCCCAAGGAAAAAATCAGGATGGACACCAAAGCAACAAACACCTGGACCAGCGCCACTCAACTGAATAAAATGTTTGCCAACAAGAATATTTCAATAGGGCTTGTTACTTCAGCCTCTCATCTCAAAAGAGCTGAAAAAGAATTCAAAAAATATTTCAATAATGTGGTGCCGTTTCCGGCTAATTATTATTACGCATCATCTGCTGAAAATATTTTTGTCAAATACGCGCCGCAGACAAATTCACTTTGTAAAACATCTATTGCCTTGAGAGAAATCGCCGGTCAACTATGGTATGATGTAAAAAGTGTAACGCAATAATATGATTTGTATCCTCAATAGTAAGCTTTAGATTTTTGACCAAATCTTAACCGACAAAATCATCGACAAAAAGGATGCAGATACTTGTTGTTTGTGCAAAGGTTTTTATGGCAAAAAAGCAAGAAAAAATTGTTTGGGTTCTCTCCGAACTTTCACAGGTTATTTCAGAAGAGAACATCGGATGGGTTGTGAAGCCTGAGTCGACTGACCGGATTGCCCAAGCAGTTATGGAAGCGAATGCAAATCGCGGACTGTTGCACCAGATGTCCGTTAGGGCGCGCGCGGTGGCTATCGAGAAATACTCCTGGCCGATCATCATGCGGCAGCATGAGGATCTGATAGGCAATCTGGGACTGCATAACAAATCTTTCCGGCAAGGTATTGAATGAGAATAGGATTAAACCTTTTATATCTGATTCCAGGTGGTGTCGGAGGGACGGAAACCTACGCGATGGGATTATTGCGTGGTCTGAAGCAACTCAGATCGGACCACGAGTTTGTCCTTTTCCTGAACCGGGAATCAGCCGGGCTTGTTCAGGATGATGCACCGAATTTCAAATCCGTAGTCTGTTCGGTATCTGCGGAGAATAGAAAAGACCGGTACTACTTCGAACAGGTGAAGCTCCGGCAATATCTCAAGAAATACAAAATTGATCTGCTGCACTCGCTTGGTTATACATCTCCGCTTTTTACGCGGTGTCCGACCGTTGTGAGCGTTCCCGATCTGAACTTCAAAGCTTTTGGCAACGCCATGCCACTTTCCCGCCGTTTGATGCTCAGTTTGATTGTCCGGCAGGCAGTGCTTCGTTCAGATAAGATCATTACGATTTCAAACTTTTCCCGGCAGGAGATCCTCAACGAATATCATATTCCTCCTGAAAAAATTATCGTGACATACCTTGCTGCCGACGTTGATAATAAGACGGAGGACGAAACAGATAGTGCTTTGAATCTGCCCGGTGTTAAGCAGCCCTATATTGTGGCCTTTAGCAGTGTATGCCTCAATAAGAACATTTCGCGTCTTATTGAGGCCTTCTTAGACGCGAAGAAAAAAAATAGACTCGAACAGAAATTGGTCTTGATTGGCCATAGGTATCCAGTTAAGAAAGGAAAGCAAGGCGTCGGGTTATTCGATGAGAGTAAAGACGTAGTCTGGACCGGATACTTGAAGCGGCAACAGGTTTTCGGGGTTCTGAAGCGAGCAGATTTTCTGGTCTTTCCCTCGTTTTACGAAGGCTTCGGGTTGCCCGTTCTCGAAGCAATGGCGGCCGGAATTCCCGTTGTCTGTTCCAACGCAGCCTCATTGCCTGAAGTTGCCGGTGATGCGAGTGTTTTCTTTGATCCCTTTTCGGTCAAAGACATGGCGGAAAGCATTGCGCTGGTTGCCACCGATGCCCAACTGAGAGCTAATCTCCGGAAAAAAGGATTTCAGAATCTTGAACGTTTCTCCTGGAAAAAGACAGCGGCCCAGACAGTTGCGGTGTATGATGAAGTTCTGCAAAACAGGCAGGAGAGCATCCAGGTAGCTTCTTGTTTTCATAGGCAATCAAGATAAAACTTCAGAAAAATAACTAATTATGACCTTCATCGTGTACTCCCAGATAAGCGAGGAAAAGTTCAGTGGCAGTTTGGGCATGCCTGAGTACAGCTATTACTTTGTCCTCCGGGGGTTTCTCCCCGTATTGCGGGAGTTAGGGCGGGTTGTTGTGGTGAGCAACCCTGAACAGGAAGTGGATGTCATTTATGATGGTTGCCGAAAGCGGGGGGAAGACTGTGTCTTTATTTCATTTACCCCTCCCAATAAATCGGCAATCGGATTGCGATGCCCGACAGTCTGTGTGTTTGCCTGGGAATTCGATCCCATACCTGATGAGGTATGGGACGGCGATCTTAAAAACGACTGGCGATATGTGTTATCAGACCATGGCCGCGTGATATCCCTTTCCCGGTATTCTGCGAATGCGGTAAAAAAGGCGATGGGTCAAGATTTTTCTGTTGCGGCAATTCCAGCCCCGGTATGGGATGCCTTCGAAGCGTATAGAAGCCGCAATAATGACAAGCAACCGGCAGCAAAAACGGATATTACTATCAAGGGCAATATTGTTGATAGTCGCAAATATAAAATTACTCCCGATTCCTTCGAGTTGATAGAATATGTTGATAGTTTTCAGATTAAAAACTGGACTGGTGAAACACTGCTTTTGGGGTTCACCAAAACAGACGAATTCAGCGCTTATCTGGGAGGTTTTTACCCGGCCGAGATATGGGGAACCTGGTCGCGCATTGAGCAACCATGGGTTCTGCTTCCCTACAGGCTCAGCGGCGTTGTTCATTTAAAAATCTCCGCCTGTGGCTATGTCTATAATGCCAATAAAGAGATATTCGTTTCACTCGGTGATGAAAAAAAACAGATACTGCTCAAGGGAAACTTCAATGAAATAATCAGCGTCAGCTTTCAATTAAATCAACCGGAAAATATGCTTAAATTCTCCGGCCTGGATTTATCTCCGGTTGCGGATGCTCCTGATCCCCGCTCTATGGGAATCGGATTGCGTTATATTGAAATATCGGGTGAGCCAGGTGAAAAATTTGCAAAAGTTACGGAGCAAGCGGACAACCCTGTTCGCAAAATCACACTTGAAGGAGTCGTGTACACTTCTGTGCTTAACCCTATCGATGGCCGTAAAAATTGGCAAGACATAGTGACAGCTTTCTGCACAGCGTTTCAAGATGTGGAAGATGCAACGTTGGTGCTGAAGATGACACACCCTTCTCTGGCATCTTTCCTGGGGAAATTGCATTTTTTTCTCCAACAATTGGGGCCTTTTAAGTGCCGGATTGTGGCTTTGCATGGCTATATGGATTCCGTTGAATATGAGGCATTGATATCTGCCACCCATTTCTATGTGAATGCCTCCAGGTGCGAGGGATTATGCCTGCCTCTAATGGAATATATGGCTTGCTGTAAACCTTCTATATCACCCTGTCACACAGCGATGGCTGATTACGTTGATTCTTCATCTACGCTTATTGTCGATTCCGGCCTTGAACCATGTATGTGGCCACACGACTCCCGAAATGTCTTTAGGGCTATGCGGTATCGTATCAATTGGGAGTCTTTAGTGAGTGCTTATCAGCAGAGCTATGATATTGCTAAAAATCAACCCGATGTATACAGGGGAATGGCTAAAGCCGCATCTTTGCAAATGAAAAATTTTTCATCCAATATCGTTGTTAAAGAGAAACTGCAAAAATTCTTTACCAAAGAACTGGGGTGTCAGTTTTAGGGCTAATTGAACTGGTTGAGCATCCTACTGAATATTTGAAACGATCCTGTGATCAGATTACTAAGGCAGATTGGCAATTATGGTAATTATTATATATTCGGCTGAAACGGATAAAAGCATACAGGCCAATATTGGGCTTCCGGAATATAGCTATTTCTTTGTATTAAGAAAATTCCGTGCTGTTTTATGTAAATTTGCCAACATTGTCGAGGTTAGAAATCCTGAACTGGAAGCCGATGCTATCTACAATGAATGTCAGGCAAGAGGAGTACCGTGCTTGTTCTTTTCATTTTCACCTCCTCATAAGACGGTTACAGGGCTTAAGTGTCCTACGATATCCGTATTTGCCTGGGAGTATGCGACGATACCGACAGATACGTGGGGGGGGAATCCTCGCAATGACTGGAGAAATGTATTCCGTAAGCACGGTTGCGCCATTACTCATTCCAGCTTTGCTGTCAGGGCCGTCCAAAAAGCAATGGGCAGCGACTTTCCAGTATGGTCCATCCCTGCGCCCGTATGGAATGATTACAAGAAGTTTTATAGAAAAGGCAAGACCTCTGCCCAATCAAAAGGATTCGATTTGACTTTTAAAGGAAGGCTTATCGATTTTCAGGGATGTGATGCTCCACCTGCATCAGAAGAAAATAGAAAGGACTTTATCGAGCAACGATCATCTTTAGAAGAAGATACTGAGCTTAACGTACACTTGAAAGGTATCATCTATACAACAGTTTTTAACCCCAACGATGGCCGAAAAAATTGGCTGGATTTGCTTAGAGGATTTTGCTGGGCATTCAGGGAACTGGAAGATGTGACCTTGGTCATGAAGTTGGCTTATTATGATTTTGAGGCCATTCGCGGGATAGTCATCAATGAGATAAAAAAGTTGGCGCCGTTCAAATGCCGTGTGGTTGCTTTACATGGTTATTTGAATGATAATGAATACGCCAAGCTCATGCGGGAATCTACCTATGTTGTCAATACGGCTTATGGGGAAGGGCAATGTTTGCCGTTGATGGAATATATGTCCGCGGGCAAACCGGCCATTGCGCCGTCGCATACCGCCATGGAAGATTATATAAGTAAAGATAATTCTTTTGTCGTCAAGTCGAGTGTGGAGAGCGCGCATTGGCCTCATGATCCCAGATCCGCATTCCGAACTATGCGCTACCGGATCAATTGGGAATCATTGTATAATGCCTATCTGGAAAGTTATCAAGTAGCAAAAAATGATCCTGTTCGTTATCGGCGCATGTCGAGGTGTGCTGTTGAAAGTCTAAAAAAATATTGTTCAGAATCAGTTGTAAAAAAAAGGTTAAAAATTGTTTTCCGTAAGCACGGGGTAAAGAATAAGGATGTGCTAATTTTCAATCTTAAAAAAGTACGGCGCAAGGCATTAACAGCAATACGCTTATTGAGAACATTATGTGTTCGTTTATTGTTGAAAATACGCTCTTTTTTTTAGAGAAGCTATGAACCGAGTTGCTATAATTGTACATTTTTTCAGGGAAAGGAATTGTTATGTTTAACTTAAAAAATCTATTGCGAAAATGGGACGCCTCATTGAAAAAAATCAGCGCGGGAGGACATCATCAGGGAAATGATCCTCCGGTTTTATCTGATCTGGAAACGATGAACCTAACATTATCAATCATTTTCAGGTTTAGCCAAAATGAAAATTAGCATTCCGAATATTAAAGCGGTGCGAAATATTATTCGCCGGAATTCACAAGGAACTCCCCATGTTTAACATACAACTAAAGGCCATCTGGTCTTATCGCTGGTTTATATGGGGAAGTGTCCAACGGGAGTTTCAGACCAGGTATCGTAATTCCATTTTGGGCAGCCTGTGGGCCATTCTGAACCCACTTTCGACCATACTTATTTATACCGTCATTTTTTCCCAGTTGATGAAAGTCCGCCTGCCCGGTTTGAATGATACTCTGGCTTACAGCATATACCTGTGCGCCGGGGTGCTGACTTGGGGATTGTTTGCCGAAATTATTAACCGTTGCCAGACTGTGTTTATTGAAAATGCTAACATGATCAAGAAATTAAATTTCCCTCGGATATGTTTGCCGGTGATCGTCATGTTGAATGCCGGTGTGACTTTTGGGATTAGTATTAGTCTATTTGTTTGCTTTCTTTTGCTGGTCGGCAAATTCCCCGGGTGGGTCATCTGTGGGTTTCCCCTGGTGCTGGCCATTCAAGTGGCTCTGGCGATGGGGCTGGGTATTGTCCTGGGGATTATGAATGTATTTTTCCGCGATGTGGGTCAGTTTGTCGGTATTGTCCTGCAGTTCTGGTTTTGGTTTACGCCCATCGTCTATCCCATGTCAGCATTGCCCAAATCCATACAGTCATTGATCCTGTTGAATCCTATGGTATCCGTCGTAACGGCGTATCAGTCAATTCTTGTTTATGGACAATGGCCTCAGTGGCTCACGCTTCTTCCGGCTGCAATTATGGCGGCCATTGCGTGCATTTTGGCGATCGGTCTTTACAGAAAACGGGCCGGTGAAATGGTGGATGAAATCTAATGACGATTTTACGTGTCCATAACCTGGGAAAGGCCTATAAACAGTATTTTAATCGCTGGTCCCGTTTGGCAGAGTGGTGTTTGCCTTCATCCCGGCCGCGCCATCATCTTCACTGGGCATTGCAG
>Ga0031655_10000789_pt1 | contig 19561 bp, 35 predicted proteins | sample FrelakmetHBP12HB_FD_55187 | JGI IMG/M metagenome (GOLD analysis project Ga0031655, IMG submission 55187) | Freshwater lake sediment microbial communities from the University of Notre Dame, USA, for methane emissions studies -HBP12 HB | ecosystem: Environmental > Aquatic > Freshwater > Lake >... | reverse complement strand
GGTGGCGTGTTTGTCTCTGGTTCTATCACAGTGATTTCTGGTTTGATTGGTGCGTATGTTTCTGGTTTTGTCACTGTGCAGAGTGGTGTGATTCAGGTTCTGTCTGGTGCGGGTGTGGTTGCTTCTGTTTCTGGGAATATTGTTTCTGTTGCTTCTGGGTTGTATCTTGCTTCTGGGTTGTATGTGAATGCGGGGACCATGTCTGCGAATGTGTCTGGGAACTGGGTTGAGACGCATGTGATGTCTGGGAATCTTCAGGTTTTACAGACATCTGGTTTTGTTGCTCTTCAATCTGGTGAAATTCATATAATGAGTGGTTCAGTGACTATACCCGCATTGACAACAGTTGTTGCCACCCCAGCAACAAACCCCATGCTGATTACCGGTCTTTCAGGAGGACAAATTTTGACTTCAAGTGTAGTAATAAGCGCTATTGTGAAAGCAGTATCACTAAACAGTAGTGATATGTATATTGGTGGAGCATCGGGGGTAAATAGCCCTCCGTATTCTGGTGGAGGGTTTGTGCTTGCTCCTGGTGAAGCTATTAATCTTGATGTCGCAAATATCGGGTATGTGCGGGCCTGTGCAGTGATGAGTGGTGATAAAGTATCATGGATTGGGATAGTATAAGAGGCAAATATGGTTAAAGAATTTCTCTTTGAACAGTTTTACACAGGGACAACAGGTGTCGATACAGCGTATGGAGTAAATTGGAGGGCAACGACATTCACGATAGGGACTGTTGGCGCGAAAGCGTCTCATTATGCGACAAGCATAGGATGGCGAGGGTATCGAACAGGGAGCCCGGGAACCGTTACATTTAGCTTACGTAAGACTGATTCATTAGGGAAACCAACAGGACCTGATTTAATATTCCTGCAATTTAACGGCAATAATCTTACAACTGGGTCAGTTGATTACGTATTCGAATGGTTTAACTTTATACCATTGTTAGTGAACATAAAATACGCTTTAGCTATTAGAGCACCATCTGGGGATGCAGCTAATTTAATTAATTGGAGACAGACCTCGCCGGGCACATACGCAGGGGGAGAATATCTCTATTCAGATGACTCAGGCGCTACGTGGACGGCACAAACTATAGATGCATATTTTAAAGATTTTGGAATACCTATTGGGGACCCTCTTCTTCTTCATGGTATTCCTCATATGGATAATGGTCTGGGTCTGAAACGGCATCCTCGAAGTAGAATATATTAAAATAGTAGTAGAAAGATTAAGAGATGATATTATGCCTATTGATTCAACTCAGAGTTTTACGGTACAAGTAAATACTTCTCCAACAGGGAATAAATGGTATATCGCAACGACAGGAAATAATACAACTGGTGATGGTTCACTTGCTAAACCGTGGGCGACCATTCAGAAAGGAATGGATACCGCGGTCGGAGGAGATGTTGTCTATGTCCGTGGTGGAACATATCATGAACACGTTATTATCACAAAGAGTGGGTCTGCTGGGAAACCAATCACGTTAACGAATTATGGGAGCGAGGTCGTCACCATCGATGGAACAGGAATATCTTTGAGTAGCTATAATTGTCTACTCGATATAGGTAATGATTCAATATATCCTGCATATATAACAATACAAAACCTTAATGTCACTAATTCATCCCAGTGCGGTATTGGAACACATTGGTTAACGGGGAAAACTTCCCCCTGTCATGATATCACTGTGCAATATTGTACTATTACCAACATGACCTACAACGCAATCTTTTTTTGCAACGAGAACGGAAATGCCATGAATAATATCAACGTAAATCATTGTACTATGACAAACATACAGATAGGACAGAATACTGGTGAGGGAAATACTTTTGAAAGTGTCTCAAACTCACAATTTAATTATAATACTATCCGTCAATGCTATAAGATATGTTTTGCTGTTTGTGGAACAAGCCATGATGTCCTCATTGACCATAATGATGTAGATGCTTCCTATATATGTTCAAGTTGTATCTGCATGGGTGTCGATGGTGGTCAGACGAATGGGCAACATTGCGATGATATCACGTTCTCGAATAATTTCATCCATGGCACAGGACAGCTTTTGAGTTTTACTAGCGAAATAGGGTCTGCAACATATCTGCTTCGTATCACGTTTGTGAATAATATTCTTGTTGTGGGAAGCGGTGGTTTGGGGTTCGTAACATATCTTAGTACGAGCCAAAATATGTGTACAGACGTCGTCTTTAAACACAACACGATTTATACATTGTCTGGTGCTGGAGATGCGATTCAACTCAATGGTCGCACAAATAATTATTATGTTCGATTTGTGATGGCAAATAATATTATCTATAGGGTTGGTGCGACACGGATGATGAACACAGCCTTTTCCAATGGGACTGTCACAAACAACCTCTATTATTCTACCGCTGGGGCGCCAACCAGCACTGGCCTCCCTCTTGGGACAAGTTATCAAAATGCTGACCCAAAATTCGTGACGACTGGCACAGATTTCCATCTGCAATCCACATCACCAGCGATAAATAATGGGTCATCATCAACGAATGGATACATGTCATACACATGGCCAACAGATTTTGACGGGAAAACCCGTGTAGCACCACCAGACATCGGTGCATACGAATATTAGGAAATACATTTAAATCCTACCACACCTATTCTTCAGTATGCCAATCGATACTACTCAAAATTTTACGGTACAAATAAAAACCCCTGTATCAACTGCACGAATCAAGAAAATGAGTATCTGCTGGTCAGGGCGAATAGCTAACTCAGGTGTCGCAGCATACATCGCAACAAATTTTGACCTCTGTTCATGTGATTGCGGTCACGCCACGAATGTTCAAACAGCTAAAACTACAAACCCTAACATTATAATGATTGGCTATCATGATGCTTCCTTTGAGCCCACATATGCTCCTGATTTTACAACATTAAGCACGAACCACGAAGATTATTTTGTTCACGATACTGTCGCAGCAACGCCAGACCATCGAATTATCCCAGATAGCGCTTCTGATATTCGTTTGATGAACATTGGCTCAGGATGGAGTAATTATCTCGCTGCGCTCTGTCTTACTGATTGCACGGGAAGCAATTCAGCATACGATGGGATGTTTATTGATGATGCGACATGTTGCGGTGGCGGATATTGGACGACATATACAAATGCTTTAGGGACCGTTGTCGCAAAAACCAGTTTTGAAGACGCTGTTTATGCAAATTGGAATCCATGGCAGCAAACACATGTTGCGAATATAAAAACCCATCTTGGAACAAAATGGATGATGCCGAACATTAGTGATGTATATAATACTTATTTTGATTATACCCCGATATTAAACACAACGAAAGCGATATGGGTTGAAGGATTCCCTCACGCGTCATGGCATAGCTCCAGTACAAATGCTCTTTCCGCTGCCGATACAGTCGGAACGATAAACCTATTGTATAACCGTGCATCGCTTGGTGACATCATAACAACTGGCCCTGGACTGTCAGATGGTTCAAATACAACTGCGGCGAGACAATGGATGGTCTATTCATATGCCGTTCTCGCATTTTGTGCTGTCGACCTCACCAAGACATATTTCTCCTTTATGTTCTACGGACAATCCGATGGGAACCTCAATAAAGGGTATTGGGCAGAGTGGGATGACCTTTCTCTCATGACCCCACCCTATAGCACAGGTGGCGCTGCAACTATCGGAACTCCCGTTGCAGCATATCATGTTGTGACAGGGAGCGTCTACGCCCGTGAGTTTGCGAACTATTATGTTCTCGCAAACCTCGCAAACCTCGGGACATCAACGACATTCACTTTCAACGGAACATCCTACACATTGCCAGGGAAACAAGCGTTCTTCATCCATAAATAAGAAAACTTTAAATGCTAGTGCAATGATTTCTCAATTGGTGAACGAATGACAAATATTATAGACAGCGCATCATTAATAAATGTAACTGTTGCGGGGAACCTTGAGAATTTTTATACAAATTATACAATATCCCCAGCAGGAAACCCCTATATCACGGTCTCCGCTTCAACCCCGAATCGAATAACAGTCACCAATATGCCCCATGGTTTCTATCCCGTCGTCAATTATTATATCAGACGAGCGATAACCATCCCCGCTACATTCACCCTGACGTTTAAATTCACATTAACACGATTGGACACCACCACCACAGCTGACCAGATAGGTGGGACTCTTCAGATGATGTTCACAAGAAACGCAGCGACGTATCAATATAAAGATATAGTGGCGAATAAAGATGGATTTATATTTTATGTACGAGAATATACAAATACTTCTGGAGTTCCTCAAGAAGACATTATCACCACTGGTTGTTTAAAACCAACAACATGTCCCGCTGCTGCAGAAGGAAAAACCGCCTGTCTCCCCACAACAGTAGGACAATATCCTGCAACACAATATACCTGCACCGGTGGAACATGGGTCGCTGGAACAACAGTATGTTACAATCAAGTTGCTGAATGGAATGCTGACTTCACTACCCCAACAGCACCCACACTCCTCTTCCCAATAGGAGTTATGAGATATGTAAAGATGATACGAAGATTACTGACAGGAACATCTTATGGTACATCCGTAGATACCTATGTCTATTCAGATGCTGCAATGACCACACTCGTCGGGCAACTCATACATTACTATCTCCCCGACCAAGACCCCTTTAACTATTTCACCCCCATCTTCATGCATAACAATGACGCAGGAACTGATGCTGCATCTGCAGTCATGGAAGATTTCTTATTCACATTCCCGTAAATATAAAAACGATTCTTGAAAATAAAGTGGGGAAGGGAGCGCAAGGTGAAGTGGTTTGCCGAAGGCAAATCCCCAAAAAAAGATTGAAGCGCCTCCCTCCCATCATTTCTTTTATGTCAGCGTCAAATCTACTGTTTTCGCCTGCCTTGCATACCCGCCAAGCACTGCGATGGTATCCACACATGCTTGTTTCGATTCATACCCCTCGCTCTGGCAGATAATCTCCCCATTTGGAGCTTTGAGCCGGAAGCGAAACTTCTTCTTCTTATCCATGAATATCTCAAACATCGGTTCTTTTTCCATACAAGACCTCCATTTCAGGAGAAGCACACTCGAGATGAAGATGACACCCATGATGAGTATTATAATCCTCGCAATGACTTCACCCGACATTGACACATTGACTATATATTTATTACGTTTAATTAGTTTTCGATTAAAAGAAAGACTTATAAATGAAGTTATCATTTAAGATAATAGTGATAATATGGAAAAAGTAAAAGTAGAACTCGAAAAAAACTTAGTCAATGACCTTATAAAACTAAAAAGCGTAGGAGACACATACTCCGATGTCATACGAAGACTCATGGAGAAAAAATAAATGGTATTCAAAAAGGGATACAAATCAAAAAGAAAAGGAATGAGTCTTGAACAAGAGTATGGAATTGAACGTGCAACAGAAATAAAGAAAAAGATAAAAAATCATCATGTTTCTTGGAATCGGGGAAAACATGGTGTGCAGAAATACGATATAACTGGTGAGAAAAATCCTTTCTATGGGAGGCATCATACAGAAGAATCAAAACAAAAAAGTAGAGAAGCACATTTTGGAAAAGTTCCTTGGAATAAAGGTAGAACATATGAAGATGTTTTTGGTATTGAAAAAGCAGAAAAATTAAAGCAGGTTATGAGTGAAACAAGACGGGGAAGAACTTATGAAGAAATTCATGGTGTTGAAAAAGCAAAAGAATTAAGACAAATGTGGAGCAGGATAGGTTTAAGTAGAAAGGGGAAAAAACTTTCTGAAAAAACTCGTAAAAAGATAAGTGATACACATAAGATACTTTGGAAAAATGAAGATTACGGAAAAAAAGCGTTATCTATTAGTATTCCAAACGGTCATGAACTCTACCTTGATTATCTTTTGCAGAATCATTTTCATGACGAATGGAAATATGTAGGAGATGGACAAGTTATTATAGATGGTTTGTGTCCTGATTTTATAAGTCGTCAGCAAGAAGACCACCAGTTTTAACTGGTGGATGAATTGCGTTTCTGTTCCTCGATATACCTCTTAACATTTTCAGAAGTAATGTTTCCTGCTGTGCCAACATAATAACTCGGAGACCAGATATGACCACCCCATAACTTTTTCCTCAAATCAGGATACTTTTTGAACAACTGCAACCCAGATACACCCTTGAGTATCTTGGCAATCATCATCGGGGAATGCTCAACCGATGCTGAAAGAAAGATATGCACATGGTCGGGCATAACTTCCATCTGCAAGATTTTCCAACCATTCGTTTCAGCGATAATGTTGAAACAGTCCTTGAGGAAAATTTCAATATCTCCGACCAAGACTTGTTTTCTATATTTCGGGCAGAAAACAACATGGTAATTTAGATTGTATACTGCGGAACTTGACCTGCCCATAAATCTTAAATACCTATAGGTGTATATAAGATTTGTGGCACAGAAAACCATCACCGCAAAAATCGTAGCAATGACCGCTACGAAACAACAAATACTCCAAACCGAGTATGACAACCTCCAGCATTTTCTACAAACTGGAGAAGACCTTGGAGTATACTCAGCGAACAAACAACAAGCCAAAAGATACTACAAGACCATCAAACCAGAACATCAATATCCTCTGAGCATCAGGAACGACCTCATACAAGTCCAGCACAAGCCAAACTCCATCGCAGAGTATTGGCTCAAGATACCAGTGAAAGGTCGCAGGGGTGGCCTGTGGGTCGCCATCAGACCACACCAGCAGATACCAGATAATGCAGAGTTCCTGGAAAGCAAAATCAGACGAAAACGGAAGGGATGGTTTGCCAACATCGTCATACAGAAACAGATTGAACCAATACGCACCAAGAACATTCTTGCTGTAGACCTCGGAGAACATGTGATAGCAACTGTCTGTGGCAGTTTCGACAACCAAAGACCACGGTTCTACGGAAGAGATGTTCGAGGCATCAGACGACACTACGCATGGCTACGGAAACGACTTGGTGAGAAGAAACTGCTCGGTGTCATCAGACGCATCAAAGACACCGAGAAACGTAAGGTCAACGACACCCTGCATAAAATCAGCCGAAGCATTGTTGACCTTGCACAGGAACACAATGCAACGATAGTCCTTGGAGAACTCCAAGGAATACGAAACCATGCTAAAGGTCGCAGGATGAACCGCATCGTCAGCAACATGCCATACCTGAAACTGTCTCAGATGATAGAATACAAAGCAGAATGGCTTGGCATCCCAGTGATAAAGATGCAGGAACACGATACAAGCAAAACCTGCTCACGATGCAATGAATACGGGAAACGACCAACACAAGGTCAGTTCAGATGCGACACCTGCCATAGAACAAGTTTCAATGCCGACTACAATGGTGCATTAAATATCTTGAAGAGGGCAACATCCTACATGGATATTGCTGGGGCTGTGAGTGAACCAGCCCGTGACTGGGGCAACGACGACCAGACCTCAGAAGCCACCCAACTTTTTGAGTGGTAGTTCACTAATGTAACTGGGAATAAGAAAATCATTGAAGTATTTGGTGAACGATGGCACACTGGGGAAAAGATTCCATATAGACGAACTGAGATTGGGAGGAAAAAAATATTCGAAGAAAATGGGTATGCTCTTTTGATAATATGGGATTATGAATTAATTGATGAACAAAAAGTTATAGAAAAAATAAAAGATTTTGTCTAAATTAGACAAAATTAAATCCTTCCTGTTTCGAGTACTATTGTTGTTGTGGTTGTGATTCCCGAGTGAGTATATGTTTTAGTAACAGTTCCATTCACAGTGACGCTTTGACTCCAATATGAACCAGCGAGTTCGATTCCACCCACGAGCAGATGAGCGTAGAGTGTATCAGTAATTGTTCCGGTATTTTTGCAGGTATAAGTGATATCGAAGGGGGTAGCACTTTCTACAGTCGATGGATATGTTATCGGAAGTTGTATCGTACTTTTTCCATGTTGAGCAATGGAAATTAACATATTATATGAGTCTGTTATGGTTGGCATTTTTAACCTCGTAAGAAAGATAGATGATAAGGTATTTAAAGTTTTCATTGCATTTCTGATAGTGATGTGGTGTTTTAAAATGAAGCATGGGATTTCAACGATTGTAAAACCAGTATCCTATCCATCAACCGTTCCGAGCGGCGTTCCTTTTTCCATCACATATACCATCCGGAATACGGGTCAGACCGCGGATGTTCTCTGGGCATATCTTCTGGCTGATGGTATGAAGCTGCCGAACAGTGCATGGAGTAAGAAACTCTCTGTGAACGGCAGCGCCTCAAAGACCTATACGCATCCCGGGATAACGAAAGATACTATTTTTATTATTCAGACGGGATACTGATTTTTTATCGAAAAGGTTAATACCTTGTTTTACGATGCATAGTCGTATGGCAGAAGAACTCGCTGATAAGACAAATGGTGAGGGGCAACAACAGCTACCAGTGGAGGAGGCGGAGGTAATGACCTGCGATGAGGCGAAGCAGGAGATACTTAAACTCATGGACCATCGGAAGGAGCTGGAAAGCAAACTTCTTGATGGGTTCGACAAACATGTGTTCCGTGAGAAAAAAAGGCTTGACCGAACCATCCGGCGGCTTTTTGAAGACTTTGCAGTGTGTAACGTCGGGGAGGAGACTCCCGAGAAACCGGAGGAACCACTCTCGCCTCCGGCAACCGGACCGTAATCCTCCCCCTTCCTTCCCTTCTCTCTTTTTTTGTGAAAGAGAAAGCATGACTGAAACAATAAAAGATGTGTTAGAACGACTCAGCACTTCCATAAATTCCACAACAGATGATGACGAGTCAATGGAGTATATTTGCCACAGGATAGGCTTTAAGAATGCCCGGGTAATCACAGGAATCGTCTATCTTAAAGGTCATGGCGCATTTGAGGTTCCGCCAGCAGATGTCCATCTCATTGCAAAAACAATACTACAAATATTTCAAAAGGAGTAAAAGAAAAATGGTGGAGTTTAGTGAGCAGTTCCAGAAAGATTTTTATGCAACTATTTTATATCAATTTCTATGAAAGATTTGGATAAATGTTCAAGCTGTGCGATAAGTGCTGGAATACAGCTCTATAACAAACTCCTGCGGAAAATCGCTCCAAAGGAGGCAAAATCTCTGTATAATAGATTCGAGAACTCACGAATATCTGTAAAGAAGTATTTCACTGAGGCGAAACGCATCGCAAAGGAATATGGCACAATTCGTGATTTGAAGGCGCTGGAGTCCATCGATAAGATGATACGAGAAGAAGGGTAGCTGTGGATGCCTAGTGACTCTACAATTGCTGTAAAGGTGGTTTTTGCTATCTCTGACGCACGAAAAGGAATCGGGCTGAATGAGATTGCCAGAAAGACAGGAATCGTTAAATCATTGGTCTTTTATCATCTCAAGAAATTGATGGAAAACAATATCATCCTGCGCGATGGCGATAAGTATACCTGTCAGCCTTTTTACTCTGACAAAGAGATACGAGATGATTTATCTTCTCTTGCAAAAAGCCTCATCAATATGCTCGCAAAAGAAATGGTGATTGATACCGATGCGACCGAAGAGGAGCTTGGGGAACAAATCCTGCAGAACACGCACATGTTTCTGTCGCTCTATAAAGAGGGCTTGTTTTCATAAGATTTCTTATATTTATAGTAGGCGTTTGATTCGTTATTTCGTTTTCGTTTGCACTCATCGCAGTATATTTGTCCAATGCTTGTCGGGTTCTCTATGGTTTGTCCACAGTCGCTACATGGGAAGCTAAAGAGACATAACGACATAATTAACCAGAGAAATATTATAATAAAATAATTTAAATACTTTTCGTCTCTTTTCCGTTCAAATCTTTTTACCGCATCCTTAAATACCAATAAGTGGATTTCAATAGCAGAAGGTGAAATAATTGGCACGAAGAGCAAATTGGTTCGCAAAATGTGTCGGCAAGAAACGAAAAAGTGGTAAATCGTTCAGAGGAGCGGTTGCAGCTTGTAAGAAAGGTGGTCATCGAAGACACCACCGACGCCGATAAAATAAATAAAAGGTGAAGTGAAAATGTCTAGGAAAAAAAAGTGCAAATTCGGAAGAAAAAAAACCGGTCGACATGGTTGCAGAAAGCATCCAGTACACCGACATCGAAGGTGATTAAATAATGGCTCGCAGACGAAAATGCAAACATGGAAAATCTAAAAAGACTGGTCGTTGTTTAAAACACAAAAGACGAAGGAAATAATCATCCCCTTCTCTTTTCTTTTTTTGATGATACTTTTATATACTGAATAGTTGATTTATTGAGTAAGGTGAAGTATTCGATGGCGAAGAAATTAGAAAAACTGGATATATTCAACGTAGCCGCCGCATTTCTTATTGCAGAAGGTTGTTTGAGTCTTTTTGGGAGTACCGACCAAAGACCGATTTGTACTATTGGTCGGTTAGTTAGAATAGGCATAGGAATTTCGATGGTTGCTTACAAGTGGTAAAACTTTATATGCTGGCTTGATGATTATTTTCTTGGTTACTATGGCGACCGACAAAGACATTGTAAAATGTGTGAAAGCGTTAAAGAAAGTCGGTTGTCCATCTGGTACTTCTAAAAAAAAGTGTCACACTGAGATGACCGCCGTCTGCAAGGCGCACCTGGAGTACAAGAAGCACGGGGTGAACGTGCTTGATTTTCCTGACATGACTCCCGATTTAAACACAAAAGTTGCGATTTTTGTCCCAGATTCGAGCAATGTGGACCAGCGCATCTCTAAGGAAGCGCATAAGGGGCGTGCCGCTGAGGTGGAGAAGAAGATGCGTGATTTGTTTGGTGGAACAACAACTGTAAAAGCAACTGGGTCATGGGCATCCGCATCGTGTAATCGTGGTGTATGTATAGATAACATCCTCATCGTAGAATCATATATGCCTAAAGACATATGGGCGAAGCATAACCGTGAGATGAAGTCGTATCTTCTGAAGAAGAAAAAACTTTGGGGGCAGCAGAGCGTCACGGTTGAATTTGAGATTATGGGTGAAAACTCTCTTCAAGAAGGCATGCACTTTATCTGATTTTTAGTTAAAAAGATAGTTTCAATAACCATCCATAAAACTATATATATAACATAAGTTATACATTAAACTATGAATAAAGAGAAATGTCGTTATTGTGGACACCAATGGGTCAAAAGGATAGAGAGCCCCGTGGCCTGCCCGAAATGCGGACGAAGAAATTACAAATAGGAGAAAAAAAGTATGAAAGAAGAAATAAAAATACAAGATTCCGAAGCAATAATCAAAATGAGAGAAGCGCATATTGATGTGGAACTATCCGAGATATGGGGTGGTGACGGAGAAACACGATACATGCAAATGGAACACAAAAGATTATCACGAGAGAAATCAAAATCAAAATCAAAATCAACGATGCCGGAGCACACAACTGTACGAAAATCAACAGAAATAATAACGGAAGTAGTTGATGAACCAATTAACACATTCAAACTAATCGAAGGAAAACCAACCCTCAATATTGGAAAGAAAGTTCGCGGAACACTCAAAGCCATAGGGATAAACTTCGCACGCATGGAACACCCGATATTCCCATCGATGTCGTTCGTAAGAGACATGATGTCCATGGTCGCGGTTGAGCCAGAAACCACCTTCCTAACACAAGATAAAAAATGGATGGAAAACGGGAACTACTATCTCGCCTCATCACCACAGATACTCAATTCCGTAGGAAAACCAATGATGACACAATATTACGATGCCATCAAAAAAATAGAGACGACACTCATCATCAAATATCCATCGACATTCGAACCACAGGTGAGTGCAATGATAAACCTCCTCCCCTCAGTAAAAACATTTAACCGGAGAGCAACGACAATAAAAATAAAGAAAAGAACGACATATGACGCAGAGTGAAGAACAAGCGGATGAATGGTACGAAAACACATACGGTATACTGCTAGAGAAAAATGGTTGGCCAGACCGATGGAATCTTGATATAAATAAAAAACCATTGTGCGTTGAATACAAAATCGAGGGAACTGACCTGACCGACCAGCAGCTCATGATGAGAGATTACCTTATTAAAGCCGGATTCCATTACCAGCTCGTGCTCATCCCAAGAAACGGAGAACCATCAATCGTATTCGATTCCAACCATCATAAAATAGCCTAAGCTCGCCTAGACCTTACCAGAATAGAACACACTGAACCACCTTATGCTCCTCCGTCACCCTCTACGCCAGTCCAAATGGACTAAAACACGGGATATCGGGATTCAAACCCCGACATCCCAATCTTCATACCAATCCATTCTAGGCTAGGCTGACACAACCTAACTTAATCTACGATGGGCCATTCTAGGCTAACCTATGCTAAAAAATATATCTATCTGATTCGTAGTCCTTGTGGTATTTCTTTGTTGTTGTAGAAGTTGCGTGCCTCGTGGCAGGTTCTTCCGCCTGGGCGGTCGCTTGCGCAGAGGAGTGGTTTGTGGTCTTGGATGAGGCATGTATACATTCCGTTTTCATAGGAGAGGTGTCTGCAGGGCTCGGTGATGAAAACATAGTATGGTCCGCGTCTGACTGCGGTGAGGCCGCGGTATTCGTATAACATTCCGAAGCGGTTGTATTGTTCTTCGTTGCAGGCGAACAGGGGGAGCCCTTGGCAGCAGGCGCCGCAGGTCCTGCAGTTAAAGTTTTCTGATTCTGAAGATATCATAATTCTCATACTCGAGTTCTACGAGGTCTCCTTTGTTCAATCCTTTTATTTGTTCCTCTATTTTTTTGAATCCGACTTGGAATGTTTTCTCTCCGTGTTCTGTTTTGATGGTGAGTGTGCGGAGGTATCCGTAGGGGACAATGATGGAGACTCCCTGGTAAAATCCTTTGTATTGCATATTGGTGTTGATATTGAGAATAATCTATAAATACTTAGTGATTGATTTATAGAGTGGTGAAGTGCTATTGGCTGACATGTTCAAGGAAGTGAAGAAGACTTTCAAGCAGGAGTCCTCGAAAGCCATCATCCCTGCAGCGTTCCTGGCGTTTGCTTTCCTTGACGTCATCCCGACGCCGACAGACATCGGGTATTTCTATGTGGAGAAGTATCTGAAGGACCATCCTGACATTCCGAACTATTGGGTCTATCAGGCGTTGAATTATTACGGGTGGGATGTGTTGTGGTATTTGAGTCTGTTTGGTATCACGTATTTCGCTGGGAAGACCGTCTGGAATAAGGTGGGGCTTGGTGTTGGTGTGGTGTCTGCTGGTGCGCTCGCGTGGCTGCTCTGGAGGTTGTCGACCCCTGTTTCTACAGCGGAGGCTCCAAATGCTAATATACCTATTGTTCCATATGAATAAGTGGTGAAGTGCTGATGGTGAAGCATCCTGGCTGTAAGCGATTAAAATATCTTCTGAAGGATGAGACGAAGGCAGCAAAGGAGTATAGCAAATACGGGTATACGCGTCTGTCACAGCAGGAGCGTTCCCATCATAAGTTCCTGATGAGGATATATAAGAAGAAATGTAAAGGGTGAACTATGCCGTTAGTGTGTGCGAAGTCCCTTGCTGATGCGAAACGGAAGATGCGACGGTTCTACGGGATGAAGGTGAACCTGAATTCAGTTCGTTTCATTCGGACTGGTGGTGATTGCGACAGGTATGTCGCTGAGTTTAAAAAGAAAAGAAGGTGAAATCATGGTCAGAAAATTTAAAGCAGGACAGAGATGCAGCGAAAACTTTGATTACTGTGGGATGCTTTCAGCAGGAAAGAAGGCAAAGCTCTCCGATGGAGAAAAGAAATTGCGAAAGCTCTTCGATAGCTTTGAAGATGTCAACTATCATTCTGAATCAGCACCACTTTGGGATGCAATAAAACTATTGGAAATAAACAAGAAATCATTGGCGAATAAAAAAATAAAAAAATTCAATAAATTGTGTGCAAAATCAAAAAAGGAGGTATGTTAAAATGCCTGGTTGTGAAGTAAGGAAAAATTATCGACACTGCAGGAAAAAGGCTCCGGGATATTTCGATAAGCGGAGTTTCCGTGTGAAACATATCAGCAAGAATAAAATGATTGTGATTGGATGTCCAAAAGGACATTGGAACAATCGTAAAAAGCGATGTAAGGTTGGAACACGGATACAGAAGACGATGACACGGGTTTAAGTATGGCGCAGAATAAATTAAGGGCGGATGAGTTTGTGAATCCTGGGTTAATCACAACGACCGATGCTCTTGTTTTTTTCGCTGGGATACTCACAGGTGTTCTCTCAGGGATTGTCGTGCAGTATATCTCGGTGAAATATATTCAGAAGAAGCATGGTCCGAAGTGTATCACAAAAGAGGATTTGATTGAGATGAAACCCATGGAAGTAGTATTGAAAGCGAGCGGGAATAAAAAAGAATTTAAAGAATATTAGATATGGGCGAGTATTTTCCCTTTTTTATCTAAGTATCCATATTCGATAAGTTTTTTCGCATGTCTCCCGTACATTCCTTGGAGATAAAGGTTGAGCTTGTTTTTGATGATATAACTAAAAAGCTCCATTTCTTTATCATGGCTGAGTTTACCATCTTCCCACGCTATGATATAGCCGATAAAGTTGCATTTATTGAGTTTCACCATATCACTCACATTCCTTGGTGAATCCGTCGAACCAGATGGGACAGCCGTCACTGCCGATTTTATGTGTATCAGGTCTGCTGCACCATTGTTGTGCGTCTGCGAGGCTGAGTCCTCTTCGAATGGTCTTTGTCCTTCCGCTTTTGCGGCTGAATCGGATGATTTTATACGTTGTCATCCAGCCACCTATGGATATGGTGTGTATCGTTCTTTGATGTGTTTTACCTGGCTGAGTATCTCCCTGCGGAGTTTGTTCGCGTAGCTCGTCGCCTGAGCCTTTGTGAGCCCTCCTTTAGACTCATGGATGAACAATCCGCCGTATTTCCCTGCTCGGGTATGAGTCACCCGGTATTTGCTCCCTACTTTCATAGTACAGATAGAATGCTTTTTTGTTACCTTTTTACATGACATGAATACTTCACCTTACATTGAAATCAGATAGTCGCTATAAAAAGATTGTGATGTCGAGGGTGAACCAGATATAAAAATAAAAACTAGGAGATGATATCAATGACTTTGTATCTGGTCCTGCCTTTCTCGTCACATTCTTCAGAAGAACATCAGGATGACGGTGGTCAGCAGCATCACCACAGCAGTGAAACTGATAACCTTCACCCAGTCATCATTCGTCATTGTTTTTCTTCTCCTGTTGGTCCTCGATTCTGATGAGGAGTCCGCCTTTTCTATAGACCTGGATATGGTATCCTTTGAGGCTGAGGGATTCAAACCCTCGCGTCTCAAGATAGTTGCAGATGTCCTGCATCTCTGTCATTGTTTTGGCTCCTGTATTCGTATCAGCATCTCGACTTTGTCCCCAAGCGTCAGCGCGGGCATTTTATCGATTTCTTTCTCTATTTTCTTTACTTTTCTTTTTCGTATCCACTTCATTTTCTTTCACCTTCTTAATTCTTTCAATCCTGCCATGATGAATACATCCCAGCATTCATCACAGAATCCACCGCTTGTTCGATGTTTGCAGGAATATCCCAGTGGCTGAGGTTGATTGTTTAGTATCATTCCGAATCTGTCAAACAGCGTATAGGGTAATCCATGTATGTCAAGAAACCATCTATGATTCAATTTAATTTCTTGTAATTGTTCTTTTTTCTTCTTTGATTTAAACATATCCTTCTCCTTTTGTTGGCAGGCGGCTCTAGGAGTGGTATTCCCTAGGTGTGAGATTTGAGGTAATGATAAATGGAACTCAAAAAAAGGGAGCACCACTGTTCCCACCGCCGGTCAACCTTTATGGCATTTTATCAAGTATCTTTTTCAGCAGCTCATTCTGCTGTTCAAGCAGCTGGCATTGTGCTCGTCCACATTCGATTTTTGCTCTCTCCAATACAGCACCAGTGCCGACTGTTGATATGTCTACTTTCCATAACATTATGTTTTCACCTCCCGTATTCATCTTCTATTGTTATCTTGATGGCTCTTCCAGCATACTCAGATATTGCTTCTGCGAGCTCATCGTTGAATATGATGTGTCTCCTCAGTTTCTCAGCAACCTTGTGTTTTCGTAGATAGTTTTCTTTTAGCCCCGTGATATCAGAGAGCTTTTCAAGATACGCATCATCACAGATGTTGTCTGCTTTTGCATGGATTTCTGTTATCATTTTTTTTATCATTTTTTTGGTCTCCTTATTGTGTGGCATTTGGCGGGAGAGGCGGAAAAAAACTGGTTTGAGGATGGAATTTTTTTCGGAGGAAAAAATGGGATGCTATTTCCTCATCCACCTCTCCCTCTGCCAGCCACAGTATCATTTAATCTTTCCTATCTTTTTGGTTTTTCTCCTCCTTCTTTTCTATGCAGTGTCCGCACCCTTCCTTGGCAATTCTACTCCATCCGCAATAGATACAATATCCATTTTCATTGAAAACAATCCCAAGTTTTTCATATCGTTCCCTCTCCCTCTCTTTAAGTATGCTTGATTTTTTTTCATTTGTCATCCATATGATACAGGTCTCTTCACCATCGCAGCAGTGGGTGGGTTCATTCTTACCATTGAATCCTCCTGGTTTTAGCATACATATCTGGTATGATTTCGTCCATGTGGTTGGAGCATGGTCATGCAGTATAGGAATTTCCGCAGTCGTTTTAAAGTTACATTCTTTCATTATTTTATTCCTCTTTTAAGATGTTCTCTCGATAATCGACGATAGCCAGATGGTCTATCATCCATTCTTTCTCCTGGTTGTAATAGAGGTGCATGAGTGCGTCTCCTTTCTCTATCCGTGATTCGTCTGAGATATGCATGTCTCTGATGAGTTGTAAATCTTTTTCCAGCAGCTCTTTCGGGTAGTATTTATCCTTCATGGTTTTTCTTCCAGCAATGAGTAAAGAACAGGAATGCGGATAACAGGAATCCAATCCTCTGTTTTTTTCTCAAAAACCTGTTCTGTGTTCTTTTGTATTTGTTCTTTCAGCCATTTTAAAGGAACCCATTGTTCATCTGGTTCTTCATCTGGTGTTACATAACTTCTTTTTAAGATAATTCCTGTTTGAATATGTTCATTCATTGTTTACCTCTTTTATGGTTTTTGGCGAGAAGCGGGAAAACAATATGGAATGATATTTTTTCGGGAGGAATAAAATTCCCATACTTGCCCGTTTCTCTATGCCAACCATTGTTTTTTTATGGTTCTTCTCTTCCGACTGAAAGTATGTGATATGGACATGTATCTTTTCCAAGATATTCACAGGTTTTGCATTGTCTCATATCATGGAAATAATTGCATCCTCTGTCTGTATCAAACATTGTTTCTCCGTTGAAGGCGTGACAGTATCTTGTGCCAACTCCATTCGTAGTTGCAGTGGGGGCAGGTGACGTAGAGCCACCAATGTTTTCCATCAATATCAGCAAGGCCCCCGTAATGAGGGTATGCTGCGAACGTGTCTAGTTTCAGTGTGTTGTTGCAGGTGCAGGTGAACTGTTTTCCACGGAGTCTTGTTATGGTCTCCCCTAACTCTCCTTTATACGTCTCATCGACGATGATATCTCCATCTGGTGTCATGGTATGTTCCTTCGTATTCATTTTAATCATCCTCGTCATCATCTGGCCAGTCCCATGGTCTATCTGGGATGTCTGGTGGGTTAAATGGATTGAACGGGTTCATTGTTTCTCCTTCTTAACCATCCATTAATTCGATTAGTTCATTGACTTTTTTAAGTATGTCTTCTCCTTTAGTTTCATCCATTAGAGAGATAGTGACCAATTTTTTTCTTATATTTATTTGGTTCATTGTTTCATCCCCTCTTTTGATTCATCGATGTAAACCTCTTGTTTTCCATTCCACGTCCATCTTCTGTCTTTATCAAGGTTGTATTTCTTAGTGATATACTCCCATATTTCTTGATGTTCTTTCAGTCTTCGTTCGATGAGTCTGTCGAGTTCATAATTGATGCTATTGGTAGAGAAACTCAGGTTCATGAATTTCGCTTGGTCTTCATCTGTGAGTTTCATCACGATTTTTTCTTTAATTTTCTTCTTCATTTTTTATTCTCTCGTTTGATTTCCACGGTTTGAATCTGTTGATGTCCACTCGTGAGATTCTTGAGCCGAGCTGCGCTATCTTTTTGAGCTTCTGGTATTCGTTTGTGCTGACGAGCGTTACGTTGCATCGTGGGCAGACCCAGGAGTTCTTTTTCGCTACGCTTTTCAGCCACATCCCGCAGTCGCAGGAGACCTTCCAGTTCTGACTCTCGTGCGAGCCGTCCCCGCATCCATATCTAAATGCATCCTTCTCGAATGATTTCACCGATGGGACTTGTTTATTTTGCAATGCATATTCATTGTAAACGATATGGTAGTTATCACTAACAAAGGAATGGATAATTTCATGCCAGAGGAGGCTCCGGAGATAAAATTTCGTATGCAGACAGTTCTTGTCGATGGTTATCTTATCTGAGTAATGATACCCATCGCATGTCCTCATGCGGGTAGAGCGAAACACTGGGACGAACTTAGGAACAACAAATTGGACGCTGTAAAGAGAAGACATCTTCCGAACGAACCTCTTCATTTTATTGCTTGCGAGGAATCTCTTCTCCATGGTCTCCAAGCCGCGTTCCCCCCGTTTATATCTCCGTCCGTTCTTTGTCTCTTGTTCAACCATGATGGTCATCTGCTCCATTTATTCCTCCTTCTTATAATCCGCATACATGTTATCCCATTCTTTGCTCATGTCGATGATTGCAAGTTCCCCGTAGACTTGTGATGCGATGAGCCAGATGAGCCGTCGGAGCTGTTTGTTATTTTTTAGGTTCAGTGCACAGTTTGTATTATTTTCATCCAGGATTTCTTTGAGTCGGTTTGCCATCACAAGGGTATTCACAGGAAGGCAGTCTTTGAAAATCCAGTCTTCTATGTAGTTGTTCATGTCTCGACCCCTTTGCGGATGACAAGGCCGATATAGTTTCGTTCAAACGTGTAGAGCTGCGTGTAATCTGGCGTATGAACCCTGTTGCTATTATATAAAGTCTCAGCGAGCATCTCCTCAAGTGATTTGATGCTTGGGCGGATGTCACCAGCCTGTAGCCATCCAGCGAAAGTAGGATGGTCCTGTAGGGTTAATTTTTTTCGTTCCATTTTTTCATACCTCAGTAAAGTGTATGCACTATGAAGTATAAATACATTTCGTTATAGTGTATGCACAGAGGGAAATAAAAAAAGAGTTTTACTCATACCATCCACGCAATGCGCAGGTTGCTGTTCCCGCTGCCTCTGCTACACAGGAGACTTTTAAATCCACGGTCTGACCGATTTTTGTCGGGGGATTCATTGAGAACATTTTTACACGCCTCACCATTCCATCTGTCCTCATTCAACGCATAGATGAAGATGTTTGTATCAACCAAATAGGTATTGACATCTCCGTAGA
>Ga0031655_10000787_pt1 | contig 19569 bp, 22 predicted proteins | sample FrelakmetHBP12HB_FD_55187 | JGI IMG/M metagenome (GOLD analysis project Ga0031655, IMG submission 55187) | Freshwater lake sediment microbial communities from the University of Notre Dame, USA, for methane emissions studies -HBP12 HB | ecosystem: Environmental > Aquatic > Freshwater > Lake >... | reverse complement strand
GTCTCTGAAGACGAACTGAAGGACACCAGCAAACGCAGACTCCCGATTGAGAAGGAGAAAGGAGATTTCGTGCCAAAACCACCGGAACAATATTGACGTATTTCGTTTCCCGCAACCCCCTCTTTTTTATATTTTACGGGAAAGCCGGTGCCGGATGTTTTTTTACCTTATCCGTGACTATACCGGGATAAGGAATGTACCATCTGAATTTCAGGGATATGATCGCTGCATCACCCTATATTTTTACCCTTGGTGTGGCCGTGGACTGTGGGTCGGGAAAGACCACTTTTACTGAAGGAATACGAAGCATCTTCGGCAAGGATCTGGTGTCCACTACTACTCTTGATGACTATCATCGTCTCGACCGAAAAGACCGAAGAGAACAGGGACTGACCCCACTTAATCCACGAGTAAACCGGATTGATCAGCTCGAACACGACCTCTTTCTCCTTAAACGCGGGGGCGCCTGTCGAAAAACCGGTCTACAACCATACAACCGGAACATTCGATCCTCCTGTTATATTTCGTCCCCAAAAAATCCTCATCCTCGAAGGGCTCCATACGCTGTTCACCCCTCTGCTGCGAAAATATCTTGATTTTACCCTCTTCGTAGATCCAACAAAAGAAGTAAAATCTGATTGGAAGATTCGCCGTGATGTCAGAACACGTGGCTATTCCTGCGACGCTGTCATTCGGGAGATTGCCGAAAGGGAACCAGAATACGAACGTTATATCACTCCCCAGAAAGAGTATGCTGATGCTGTCATCGGGATTGACTATTCAGAATACGGGCGTCATCTTGGAGAGGATCGCAATGTCTACCGGATCACACTCTCTCAGACCAGGATGAAACAAACTATTGAGAATATTGATCTCTCGTTAGACCTTTACTCTATTCTGTCCCTTTCGGAGAGAGATTTCTCGCTCAAGTTTCTGACAAGTGAACATAATGGGCACAGGATGGGAGAACTGATCATAGACGGAGAACTAAGCGAACACGTGGTGAAGAAGCTTGAACTCAGCATTGAGCAGCAGACACGGGTTCATCCCATTTCACTCTTTAAACACCGGAATTATGTAACGGCAGGTGATCTCGCACAACTGATTCTCTGCTGGCGCATCATCCACCGCCGGATCTTCATAGAGACTGGACGGCAATAGCATTCAAAGGATGAGACAGGAAACCGGAGAAGTCATTATACATCCATGAAAATGAAATGAAAGGACATTTATGAAAGAAAAAGAACTTCTAAAAATACGATTTGATTTACCCGGCGAAGCGTAAATACAACAGGACGATACTGCAATGAAAATAGGGCAGGGAGGGAACATATGAACAAAGGAATACACGCTGTATGAAAAAGATTGCAGTCATGACCGGAGGGGGGGACTGCCCCGGACTCAATGCGGTAATCCGGGCTGTCGTACTAACGGGTTTAAGGTATAACCTGGAAACACTGGGAATCCGTAATGGGTGGAAAGGGCTTATCGAATGTGATATGGTGCCACTCAACGATTCCTCTGTTTCCGGCATCATCTCCTGGGGGGGAACAATTCTTGGAACATCCCGAATGAATCCACTGAAAGATCCTGCTGATCTGGAGAAGATCCAAAAAACCATACAAATAAACGACATCGGTGCTCTGGTTGTAATCGGGGGAGACGGGACGCTCTCTGCAGCGTATGGAATTGCGAACAGAGGTGTACCTATTGTAGGTATTCCAAAAACGATCGACAATGATATTTTCGGTACAGATCTGACGGTTGGTTTTGACACAGCGGTCTCCATAGTAACCGAAGCTATCGACCGGCTCCACAACACCGCAGAATCCCACCACAGGATCATGGTTATCGAAGTGATGGGACGCAATGCCGGTTGGATCTCCCTTACCGCAGGAGTGGCCGGAGGAGCGGATGTGATCTTGGTCCCTGAGATGCATATCACATTTGAAGAGATCTGCCGGAATCTTGAAGCACGGTATATGGCAGGAAAAAAATTTTCTGTCGTAGTTGTTGCCGAAGGGACACTTCATGAAGACATCGCAGACACAACAGTCCCTGAATGTGACCGTGATGAGTGCGGGCATGAGAAATTCGTGGGTGTGGGAAACCTATTGGGAAAGAGACTCGAACACCAGCTCGATATTGAGACCCGGGTGACGGTTCTGGGCCATGTCCAGCGTGGCGGCACGCCCACTGCATTCGATCGGGTTCTCGCAACCCGGTTCGGGATATCAGCAGTGGAGCAAATCGTTGCCGGTAACATCGGTTGTATGGTGGCTCTGCAGGGTACCCGGATTGGCACAATCCCGCTCAAAGACGTAACGTCACGGATAAAAATGGTAGATCCTAATTTCTATTACGATCTGTCAATGATAAAAAGTGGAAAACGGTAGAATCCTTAACCTCTTCACCCTGATGACAATTTCAGATATGCAGCAGATAGGGCAGTGTTATCAGAGACACCAGTACTATCAGCATGAGGTAGCTGACAGCGCTACTGACATATCCTGAGTATTTCATGAGTCCACGTCGATCGAGGAGCCGGTCCAATCCTTCTTTAAAGATATACCCGCCATCGAGCGGGATCATAGGGATCGCGTTAAAAATACCGACATTGAGATTGATCCAGGCACACCAGAAGAGCAGGTGCATAACACCCCAGAAACCCTCAAATGGGACAGAGTAGTAGGTCGTATCAGAAGTTTCGAACGCAAGGATACGGAGNAACTGGATGCCGGTATCATTAGNAAAGGGGATGATCAGGAACTGAAAGAATCCTACAGGTGACAGTAATCCCTGGACAACTGCCATGACTGCTGTGCCATCATAATACTCGACGCCCATAAATCCACTGGTCCTGTTGGGGACGTCNGCAGGCCAAGCAGCAAGGGTGAGCGGGTAATCCTTCACATTTTTATCGTGTTCAGCGGTNAGAATCAGCACGTCACCGGGTTTTGTNGCGTTAAGAATAGTCGAAACATCGGTCCGGCTNCCGACTGGTACTCCATTTATTGCTGTTACTATCGATCCGGGAGGAATACCCGCACGATCCGCGGGATAATCCTTGTAGACNCCATGAATGATCGGCAGGCTGACAGGCATGACCAGTCCCATGCAGAGAATAAGAAGGACAAAACAGGAGAAACCCACGACAAGGTTGTTGGTGATCCCTGCGCCAAACATACGAATCTTGGCCATTCCTTTAGTTCTATCAAGTTCTTCTTCATCCGGCTCAACAAAAAATCCAATAGGGATAACTGCAATAAGCGCACCCATCGTCTTCACTTTAATATTCTCAACACGACAGAGGATCGCATGCCCGAATTCGTGAACACCAATAGTAATGATAAATGCAAGCCAGACGGCAAGGGTGGATGGGACATACTCGTTAATACCGGGCAGGAGCAGGATATTTTGCGGCTTGTAAATCCCGGTGGGTTCCGGCTGAACAAGCAGGGTGTAACGTACCGAGACAAAGAGCATGAAGGTAATGAAAATCGATACGATGATAACAGCAATAACTCCTACCGACCCATAGATCCGGAAAAACCTGCGGAATACCGCAAATTTGTCAAAAAATCCGATCCGGCTTGTTTTTATTGCCATAATCGGGCCATAGAAGGTTATGTGGTCCTCCCAGAGTTTCCGGGAATGGATATAATACGCTACCGCCGCGTAGATAGCGATGAGAAAAATGATCGGAGGGATCCAGTCCATTCGTTATTTATTACATTGCGGGCCACATAAAACAATGGCTCATTACATTCCGACGGGTAGGATAAAAAATCAGAAAAATTCCGAAAGCTGACTCTGTTGTTTTTTTCCAATCATGAGGGATACTGTCTTCCAGCTCTTTCTGGCAATTGGAGGGGGGCTTTTGTATTCATCGATGTATGCGGAAAGGAATGCAATCGTCACCGGGTCCGAAGAATACCCGCTACCGATTGTTCCATATTTTTTTGAAAGAGTCGCTATCGCATGGTCACGGACAACTTTTGCGACAATACTTGCAGCGGAGACTACTTTGAAGGTCTCGTCGGCGTGGTGTTCCGAGATGATCTCGCAGGTACATTCAAGATGAGATTTTACCATTTCTGCATACCGGAATGCATTCACGTCGCAGGCGTCGACATAGGCTTTTGAGGGGGCAAGCTTGCCAATAACCTGTGCATGCGCCCGGGCAATACAGGAGTTCATGGTCATGCCCCTTCGAATCTCATCGATCTCGTGCGCGTCAATTCGCACTGTTGCCACACGGAACCGCTTCCTTATGACTGAATAGAGGTGTTCCCGCACAGCGGGTGAGAGCAGTTTCGAGTCCTTCACTGCAAGATCAGCAAAAACATCCTCTGAGGGTACTCCGACAGCAGCAATCACCAGCGGCCCCAGTACAGATCCCTTTCCTGCCTCGTCCACTCCGCAGATCACATACACTGATTAATGCGCAAATTATTTCAATGCCGATGATGGTAACCGGTAGTCATGTATATTATCATAGTGGGGCTTGGCGGGATTGGGAGAAACCTGGCGAAACAGGCAATCGAACATGCAAACAATGTTGTCGTCATTGACCAGGATGAAGCCCGGTGCAGCGAGGTTCTTGAACACTATGATGTACTGGCAGTAACCGGCAATGCAACCGACAAGACAACGCTTGAGGAGGCCGGGATTGATAGGGCCGATGCCCTGATTGCTACCACAAGCGATGATTCGGTCAACCTTATGACCTGCTGGCTCGCAAAAAAATTCCGCGTTCCCAATGTCGTTTCGATCGTCAACCAGTCCACTCATTCAGATTTTTTCAAGGAAGTCGGGGTCAGGATCAGCGAGAATCCCGATGAACTCGTGGCGTCACGTCTCTATTACTGGACCCAGAATCCCCAGCTCCAGCAGCTTGCCTCGATTCCTGGGGGGACCATCTTTGAGATAGTTGCCGAACAGGGTGCACCTATTGTCGGGCACGAAATCCGTGAGCTTAAGGTAAAAGACTTCGTGTTCATTGCAATCCGCAGATCGGGGGGCGAACTGATTATTCCGAGTGGTAATGTCAGGATCCAGCCCAATGATATCTTCACAGTCTTTACGAAAAAAGAAGCAGAAGACGATTGTCTCCGGCTCCTGAACAAGCAACTCAAAAAATCAGCGGATTGAAGCAGCGAGAGTCCCCAGCTCGAGCATCAGTTTTGGGTTCACCCGGATAATTTCTTTTATTAAGGACAGTGTCGTGAAATCCCTGAGATTCAGTTTTGAGACAGAATGGATGATCTCATTCAGTTTCGCATCAGGTTGCCTGATGAGGTATTCTTTGATATGGTAATTGCGCACTATGGCTTTGCCCATCTTTGATGTCCGCCAGGTTTTGTCATACTTCATAAGTGCAGTTCTGGATACGTCGCATGTTTCAATGCATTCAGCAGCAACCTCAGCGGCGAGTCTTCCGGTATACATGCCATTGTAGATCCCGCCACCGGTAAGTGGATCGACAACACGGGCAGCATCACCGGCAATAATCAGCCCATCTGCGACAGTACATTCCAGTGGACGGCAGACAGACACGCCACCGGCAATATATTCGATCGGTTTCCCATGGGGGAATGTCTTTTTTACAAACCGGTCAAGGTAGTCCTTTGCCCGGTGTCCTTCTCCGCTTTTTTTTCCTGATATTCCTACGCCTACATTGGCAGTCCGGTCACCTTTGGGGAAGACCCAGAGATAGCCTTCAGGGGCAATCTCGTTGCCAAGATAAAAAACCGTCGAATGTTGATCGATATCGATACCGGCAAGGACATACTGAACGGAACTCATGATCTCGCGGACCGGCACTGTGGTATCGATGCCGCACCAGCGGGAAAATTTTGATTCCACGCCATCAGCTGCGATGACAATATCAGCTGCGATTTTGCTCACTTCTCCGCAGCTCTCGATCTTCGCCCCCTGTATACATCCGTTATTGATGATAGGCGCAGATGCACGTGTCTTGACCGCCACATCAGCACCAGCCTCAGCCGCTTTCCAGACCAGCTCTCGGTCAAAGACCTTCCGGTCTAGGATATAACCAACCTTACTTCCCGCGAGCTGGGATTCGAGTTTCATTAAAAATCCGTCCGGAGCAATAATACTCGCACCGGTCATTTCAGCAGATATCCACTTAGGATCAGGGTCAATGAATTCATGAAGGGCTTCTTTCCCGAGGCCTTCAGCACAGCGCACCGGGGCACCGATTGCCGGGCGTTTTTCAACGAGGCACACGGAGAGACCTTTTTCAACAGCGGTTTTTGCAGCGATTGCTCCTGCCGGACCTCCTCCGATGACCAGCACGTCGTACTTATTTTTCATGTACGACCTCCAGGGCACCCAGAGGGCATACTTTTGCACAGATTCCACAGACTGTGCAGCTNTTCTCCACGCAGAGGTACGCATCAATCAGTTCAAGGGCACCTTCCGGGCAGACTGACACACAACAACCGCAATATCCACAGATATCCCGATGTACTTTGAGCATTGAGTGATCATGTAAGTGTTCTGTTTCATTAATATTTACGATTTGAAAAATACCAGAGAAAGCTTAGGAGCGTATGAGTANACAATAAAAAATAGNAAGACAATGTTCATCTATCTGATATNAGGACTCNTGTAGTCTTGTAAAATATTTCAGTTCCTTTTTACATGCATTTCCCAGAGNTTTTNANCAGCTCGGCCCATTCAGCTCATACTCGACGGTTTTTCCGAAAGCAATCCCAGATTCGTAGTTAACNTCAANCAGAAATATTGCATTGTGGCATATCAACTTATACGTGAGAATACCTGAATCTAAAGTAAATTTCCAGAATTATCCNGAATGAAAAAACTANACAAGTGAAAATGTCCCATACTTCCCGCCGCCACCCGGGTGCAGGATCACTCTTCCGGTTCTTAGTGCTTNGATTGCNTCAGCGACGTTGGAATGAATTCGCCGGATCTCCGNAACGGGGGCGTTGATGAGCACATCAATCTCATTGCCGAACGTGCTAATAAAAGATGAGTAAATTGCCAGACATTTTTTTGTATGAGGTGATGAAGCTCTTTCCGTAATCTGGATGATCTGACCAAGGGGCACGACATGGAGATAGGGGGGTCGTTTGTGGGGAGTGGCCCCGGAAGAAAGTTCCCGGGCGCGGTCATATACTCCTTTTTTTATGAGACCCCCATCTGCCGGGCAGCGCCATGAATCCAGCATTGCCTGTTCCAAGGAATACTGGGTGAAACAGCGGACACAGGCAGTACGGTTGTACTTCCCCTCCTCCGGAAAGAAACCTGCGTTCATGTCGATGGCCCCGCTTTTTAGCCTTTCCAGTACACCTTTTACTGTCAGTTCTTTGAGCCGGAGCCGATTGAATTCACGCCCAATCTTCTCGGGCTGGGGGCTGTGGGCATCCGAGTTTGAGAGGAATGGTACATCGGTGAGATCCGGGATCGCAGCACCATACGAACTGTCAGCCGAGAGACCAAGTTCTAGAAAATCTATCGGTTCGCTGCCGTAACAATCAGCAACGTGGTCAAAATATGCAAACATCGCCGTCCACGGGGTAAACGCATGTGCTGGGCCGATCATCCCTCCGACATCGTGAACAGCCATCGCGATAGCATTACCGCTCATGTGGAGGTGTGGCCTGCCACTTGTTTCGAAACTTTTACATTTTCCTTTGAAGAGCTCGCGGATTTGATCGAATTGGGCCAGATCCTCTGCGAGAATAAGGTGATGCACACGATGCTCGTCTTCAACTTCTCCCGTGGGGACGATAATGACACCTGCATCATTTTCGAGAAAAGGTTCCCAGCTTTTCTGCCATACCGGGTGGAGTGCATCTCCTGTGCCCAGAACATGGATACCCTTAGTGATACAGGCAGATAGCAGGTTTTCTGGCAGCATCGCCCCAGACACAGCTATGGAGAAAGGAGAATGTATATGCAGATCGGCATTTACGAGCATAGTTACCCGATGTAGCTCAGTTCTTCGTCCTTCTGCATCCTGTCGCTTTCAACTAATCCCTCGATGGCTTTTTCCATCTCGGACGCACGGTCATTGAGCCGTGTAAGATCGACAGGTACATTAATCAGTTTTGAAAGTGTGGCGAGCACGTTTGCTGCGCTCATCGGGTCGACCAGGTACCCGCTCGTTTCGCCCATCAGACATACTGCATCGATACCCCGGAGGGCAGAAAGTCCAAGCATAAGTCCGGCAGCACCAATGATCCCGCCTCCTGGTTCATTCCTATCGAACGTTACACCGGCCGCCTCCAACTCTGGCCGGAGATCTGTGCGGTTCACCGCTCCCAGCACCCTGGGCTCATGAACCAGATGCCCAACACCGAAACCCCCCAGCGTGTAAATGCGCTGAACCTTCAGTTCTTCAGCGATTGCACAGTACTGGTCCGCAAGGAGGTAGTGCCCTTCGTTCGATGTACTCTGGTGATCTCCGACGATGAAGACGAGATCCTTTCCTTCCCCACGGAAAAGATAAAGTTCGTTGCGTGCCAGCCGTGCAAGACCATTTTCTTCAAGAATCACCTGGGGGGGGAAATAGATTGAATGGATCTCCCCCATCTTTACGGCACCCAGCACATGGATCATATACTCTGCAACGAGTTTGCCTACCTGCCCGATTCCCGGGAGTCCTTCTATAAGGATGGGATTAACGGGGGGAGATTCCCTGATACTATCAAAATACCGGACAAAAATCTCGTCAATCATTTTTTGCCATCCTCCGGTATTTCCCGTACCGATCTTCAATAGAAAAACGTGATGGATGGGCGATAACGGTCGGTTTACCACACACCGGGCAGGTGGCAGAAAGAGTATAAGTGTATTCTGCTTTGCAGCAACGGATGCGACCGCTCATTGACTCTTCCCGGACTTCGGTTTCTTGACGAGTTTGCCCTCTCCACCTGACTTTTCCATAACTGCGATCGCTGCATTTGCTGCTTTCTCGATCGCTTTTTCTGCTTTCTTATAGTCAGGGGCGGTAACTTTAATCCTGTATGTCGGAGCACCAAGATACAGGAGCTCAATATCAACACCTGCTATTTTTGGCTCGGCACTTTTCAATGCCTTTTTGATTACCGATATTCCGTCTGGCAGGATGCTGGTGAGTACCAGGTGCCCGGTCACTTCGACCCGGGGAACTTTCACACTCTCCTGTGCCACATGAAGAAGCGTTTCGGCAACTTTTTTGGGAAGGTCGAGTTTTTTAAGTGTCGACTCGCTGTCAATAACAAGGTCTTCAAACACGGGGTGGAAAGCCCCGTACTTCTTGAAAATCAGATCCTCCAGAGCAGTAGCAGACTCACCGGACTGTTCTGCGACAAAACCCAACCACTTCCTGGCTTTACTCTCGTTCTTCCACTCACGGATTTTCTCGCGGCGCTGATGTTCATTGACGTCTTTTAATGAAAGGTCGATGTGCCCACGATTCTTATCGACGTTGAGAACCTTGCAGACTATCTTCTGGCCTTCGCGAATGTGGTCACGGATATACTTGATCCAGCCGGTTGCAATTTCAGAAATCGGGATAAGCCCCTGGCGACCCCCATACTCATCCAGAGATACAAACGCCACAAAATCTTTAATATTCTGTACGGTGCAGACAACCAGTTCCGATTCCTGCGGCCACTCTCTGTCCAGCATGGAATAATCACTTGAGCTCTGAGATAATTTCAGCCTTGATACTTGCCTTTCCACCCGTGGGAAGCGCAAGATCGTGCCCGCAGACAATACACTTCACGACAGTACTTGCCTTTTCAAATACCGTTTGCTCGTTTTCACAGTCAGGACACTTTACTTTGAAAAATTTACTCCGGTTTTCCCGAATCTCACGTACCATTATTCACTCACTCCGTCAGCTCAAACTTTGCGACCCGGTAACCCTTTCTCAGGTGTGCCTTTCCGCAGGTGATACAACGGTACCGCACGTTGATCTTTTTCGTCGGCTTGTCGCCACCGGGCACTTTTGAGAATTTTCCCATATTGCCTACTTTTCCTCTGCGGGCCTTCTGGCGGTCGATCCAGTGGAGGCCGGTTGTCTTGCCTTTCTTTACCCTCTCGACCTCATGCATCTGATGAGTCCTGCAATGTGGGCAATAGGTGTTAAATTTTGCTGGCATTTTCATAAAATTTTCACCGATAATTTGGATACAGAATCCCAATATTATTTACAAAGATTGATATTTAAGACTATGTTGCGTTCACTCAGAACCGCGGCATTTCGCTCAGGAAGCGTTACGATATCTCCTTTTGACAGAGCATAAATCCTCCATCAATCCCCATAAAGGATTCCATGTCCTCAAGCACCCGTACGAGTACACAGGGCGGCAGGAGGGGCATTTTTGGTTCCGGTGTTGCGTAAAGTCCGTGGGCTTCAACATGATCTTCAACCTGCTCCAGTTCAGGTTCACCGCTTTCTTTAGTATCTGGAGGTACAGCAGTTTTTGGACGATGAGGTATATTGTAGAGCAGGATGCCCTTGCAACGCTCGATACTGGCAGTAGCAGTATCAAACATCTCTTTCTCAACTGGGATCATCCGCTTTACTTCTTCACGGTCATAATAATTGCCTTCAGCATGCAGGATAGTCAGNGCGAGAATTTTGCGTGACCGTAAAGCAAAGAGCTCCTGCAGCGTTTCTTTTATTGCGAGNGTTTCTTCAATAAGAGATCGGGCCTCTTCAGAGAGCGGATCTTCAAATTCATAAACTTTGTTGATAAGGGTAGCTAGTTCTGCATGCCCGCGATCGAAAAGGTCGGAGGGGACTGCTGTGAGTCTCCCCGTCTCCCGCTCTGATAGCAGGGTACTGCGCAGATCGTCAAGGCCCCGTGGTCCCATTATCCCCCTCAGGTAATTTCCGCCATGCCGCGGCAGCACAGGAATACTGCTACCGCTTCCGGTACTGTATTGATGCCTTTTTGGAGTTCATAAGTACTTCCGAGCATTGACATCGTGAGCGGATGGATAAGGTCAACCCTGACATCTCTTAGGGAAAAGACTACTGCGTCCACGAGGGGATTAAAATCGGGGAGGTCACGGAGTTCAAGAGGTTGTACCCGCATTCCACTCCCCCCATGCAGCGATGTGGGCATACGAATGAGCCGTTTTGTATCCGTGGTGACCGGCTCATCGGCAAGAGCAGCTCGGGAAAGGAGTCGTTTTTTAAATTCCCCATCCTGCCGGGATAGAATAGCGTTAATAACGCGATGCTTTAAAATCATTCTCGTTGGATGGCGTTCAATCTCCCTAACAATCTCGTCACGTTTTTTTAGAAACGTGGCGGCTGATTCTTTGCCGATACCCTCAATCGCGGTGAGGTGCGCAATTGCTTCCTCGTCAGTCAGGTTTCCAATCCAACGGAAATATTCAAGGAGTGCTTCGCGGTATCTTGTCTGCCAACCTGGCGTAGGGAGGATTTTTCCGGAGAGCATCGCAGCGGGGTCGATCCCGATCCCGCACACGTAGTCAATCAGTTCCCGCCGTTCTGTACTCCCCCATCCACGGAACGCGATATCCTTGACATGAACATGGTACCCCCGGCCACCGGAAAAGACGAGTTCGATGGTCTTTGGATCAATACCGAACTCGTCAATAAGCATTGCGATGAGTTTCTCAGTCTCCTCTTTGACCCGGGCCAACATCATGTCGTAGGGACCCCGCATGATATGATCGGCGTCAAGATCGAAGATCAGGTCTGCACCACACCAACCCTTATCCGACATGGTCCCGGCATCCGGTTTCTCGTAATATGCGGTCGAATAGTAAGTATGCTGTGGAATGAGGTTTTTGATATACTCGAATAACTCATCCCGACATGAAAAACCTACATGCCTGCGCATCCGCATCGCATCTGAATGGGGGTTGAAGAGCACAAAACCCCATTCCCTCTGCTCAAGAGAGGATGGCGCGACAAGCACGGTTTTTTTATAATAATCCGTGAACCGTTGTCGGAGAAATTCTGTCGTCGCCGGGTTCATCGCAGCTCCCTGATCATATAGGGTCCTTTACGTTCATAGCCCTGTCTTCGGTAATAAGGGCGGACACCGATTCCACTCATAATCGCGAGAGAGGTGAACCCGGCATCCGATGCGATTTCTTCAGCCCGGGTAATGAGGTCCTTTCCAAAATTCCGGTGCTGCCATTCATCAGATTCGGCATCTTTCCCCAGCGGAACAAGACTGCCATAGACATGGAGTTCACGCAGGAGTGCGGTATTTTCAAGCCCGGAATTATAGGCTACTGACGGGAACCGGAGCCGGGTAAACCCGATCAAGGAATCATCGGATACCGCAGAGATAAAGTGCTCCAGTCCACCACAGCATGCATATTTCAACATCCGGATTTCTGATTCCCCAAAAGAAGGGAGTCTCCCGATCTCCCGGCAACGTATACAGCGGCAGCGCCCGCCGGTTGCCTTCAGCCGGTTCTGGGCAAGCTGCCGGAAGTTCGAATGCCGCGAACCGGCAATGATCAATTTCGCCGGGATGTCACGCTGGATCCGCTGGAGCCGGGTATATTCGGGGATTAGGGACTTTGCGTATGCAACAAGATCGATCATATCCTCTTCGCTGTAAGGTCTATACAATCCCCGCTTCCAATGGTTTTCAATCTCAGATCCGGGGGTGACAAGGGTGGGATAGATCTTGAGAAAATCCGGCATGAAACGGGGATCGGAAAAGATGGTTACGAACATTTTTTTATCCAGATCGATGGTCGAACCGGGAAGGTTGGGCATCATATGGAAACCTACTTTCATGCCAGCATCCCGGAGAGATCTGTTTGCTGCGACTGTATCAGCTACGGTACACCCGCGCCGGTTGTATGCAAGGATGGCATCATCCACGTGTTGCACACCAAGTTCAACTTTGGTTACACCGAGGTGCAGCATCCGATCAATATGTTCACGCCGGCACCAGTCTGGGCGGGTTTCGAACGTTATCGCAACACAGCGGATGGCGGAAGTCTCATTATCTGTTTCAACGATGCCAACATCATGCATTTCCGTTGCCGCAGCACCTCCCGGGTAAGTGTTCATCGCTTCAACACAGCGTGACACAAACTCCTTCTGGTACTCAGGCGTTCGTGCGGTCATCGTTCCACCCATTACGATAAGCTCCACTTTATCCACGCGGTGTCCCAGCAGTTCGAACTGCTCGAGCCTGGCATGCACCTGTGCAAATGGGTCATAATTATGCTCCAACGCACGCAGCGCAGCGGGCTCTTCTCCTGTATAGCTCTGTGGCGATTTAAACGGATGGTCAGGGCCACCCGGGCAGGGCAGACATTTACCATGAGGGCAGGGTGCCGGTGATGTCATCACTGCAACCGGGGCTACTCCTGACAGCGTTCGTGTAGGCTTGACGAGAAGGATCTTCCGGAGGATCTCCCGATCCGGAGCAGAAGCTACCGCGAGGATCGCTGAGTTTTTGGGAACTGCAGACAGCCCGTACTTACGGCAAATCTCGATCTTAACTGCAACGATCGCCTCGTCGCCAGGCTGAAGGGTGAGGATACGGGAGATCATCTCCCGGAACGCCAGCGCCTCATCCATGACAATTAATGTTCGGCTGCAACTTTAGTGGATGCAGACTCTGAAGAATAGTTCACCACAGGCAAACGGTGCCCGTGAATATGGGTAACGATCTCATCTCCGAGGGTGAGAAGAGCATCTTTGTGGGCTTTTTTATCCTTGTGAATATGAACCGGGGAAATTTCAAGAGAATCGTAGCGGTCAGTTCCGATTTCTTCACTGGTGACGCCTTCATAGTATTTCTTGATGTGAATCATCAACATGTGTAAATGCAGCAACTCTTCCTTTTGCACACTATCACCTTCTCCAAGCTCATTCTTTTTCTTGTGATGCACATATACCTTTTTGGTGATATTTATATCACGAAACCTGCGGGCAGTGGGATCGCTCGTTGCTCTGGCAATTGGGGATGCAATGGGTGCGCCCCTTGAAGGATCTGCCCAACCCAGCGTTTGGGTGACCGAAATGCTTCCCGGTGGGCTGCATTTCCGGAAACGGGGCCAGATTACAGATGATACATTACAGGCAATGGCAGTCGCAGAATCGCTGGTCTCCTGCGGGAGATTTGACCAAAAAGACCTTTTATCACGTTTGTTTTCCGGATACGAGAAGCATCCGGAATGGTACGGTCCTACCTCTTCTGCATTTTTCGAGCTGGTCAAATCCGGCACCCTGCCGCAACGCGCAGCATGGCTCGTGCATAAACGACAGCACGGCAGCCGCAGCAATGGGAGTGTTATGCGGGGATTTCCCCTTGGGATCTGCTACCCGTCACCTGCTGTGTATGATGTAAGTCTTGCGTGTTCGCAGGTTACTCATTTTGATCCGGTCGCTGCGCACTGCTCTGCATGGTTGAACGTAATGGTGAGCGATATGTGCCGGGGTGTTTCTCGCTCAACGGCATACCGGCATGCCCGTTCGCTCTGCACACATGATGAAGTGCATGCAGTGCTCGGCAATTATGAGAACTGTGGGTTAAATCCCTCGCTTGATGCTGTGCTCTGCTCGCACGCAGCTCTTGTCAGTTTCATGCATGCCCGAACCCTTGAAGGGGCGATTCTCTCTGCAATCAATCTTGGAGGAGATGCAGATACGGTAGGAGCATGCTGCGGGGCACTTGCCGGTGCATACTGGGGAATTGATGCTGTTCCCGAGCGGTGGAAAAAGGAACTTGAANGCTGCGAAGATATCCGGAACCTTGCAGAAATTCTCTGGCATTGCGCTGAGAAAAGAGTGATCGTGAATGATCCTTGATTTATTGCATCAAAGAAAAGTTACGCCGGTTTAATATCGACAAGTTTCAGCGCCCGCCCTTTTGCGCAGATATCAGAAGCATTGCCCAGCACATCCGTGACAATATATTTTTCGCCGTCCACTACCCCATCCGGGCGGCAGAGGGGATAACTCCGGCAATCACTCTTGTTGCAGGAAAGNTCGATCTTGATCTTTGAATTGACAATTGCCATATCCGCGTTAATAAGCACCGTGATCGGTGCCTCCATAACCTCAACTGCGGTTGCACCATTGAAATGAACCAAACATTCATGGTGAGTTGACCGTACAGATACGACACGGTATTTCCTGCCGATTTGGAGGTTATTGCACGCCTTTTTCACTTTGCAGGTATCACACTCGGCAGCCTCACCTTCATAAATAAACTCAATACCCTGTTTTGCCAGAACTGTCCCGACCAGGGTTACTTTTGTTTTTGCATCAGCCATGCTGATCACTTCACTCTAGGTAGAGCATTTGTACAAGATTCTGTGCAGACTCCCGTGTTAACCCCATATCGAATATTGTGAAGCGCTCCGGACGGATAGTTTTTGCCATGAGAAGAGCCTCAACAGCAATTGCATCATCGATACCAAGTTCGGCAGGTGTTACCGGGGCACCAATACTTTTCAGCGAACTCCGGATACCTCTCCAGTCCCCCCCATGGAGGTACATGGAAATGATAGTCCCGATCCCACAACTCTCGCCGTGGAGTGCCTTCCCGGGAGCCAGCTTGTCAAGTGCATGGGAGAACTTATGCTCACCACCGCTTGCCGGGCGGGATGATCCTGCGATGCTCATGGCAACCCCGCTGGACACGAGCGCTTTTATGACAAACCACGCAGACTGTTCCTGATTCGGTTTGATCAGATGGGCATTTTTCATCAGTATCTCAGCAGTCATCTTCGACAGCGCTATAGCGTATTCACTTATCGGCTCTCCCTTGACCCTATAGGCGAGCTCCCAGTCCAGAATTGCAGTATAGTTCGAGATTACATCTGCACACCCGGCGGCGAGGAGCCTGTGAGGGGCAGAAGCGATAATCCCTGTGTCAGCTACAATCGCGATGGGGGGCTGGGCATCCAGCGATGCATGTCCTTCAACAGTAGGGACTGATGCGCGGGAGGAGGCAATACCATCATGCGATGCTGCGGTAGGGATGGATATAAACTGGAGGTCAAGATTATATGAAACGATCTTCGCGGTATCGATCACCCGCCCGCCACCGACCCCTATAACAAAGTCCAATCCTGCCGCAGCTTTCTGTGCCTTATTTATCACAGGAATGCTGATCTCTTCTGCAAGGAACGGCTTTACTTTATAAAATGAAGCCATGACCCTTCGGACGTTGTTCCCGGCAACACTCATCGTGCCTTTTCCGGATATCAGAAGAGCAGACGTACCGAGTTTAAGATCTTCACAGATCGACGGGATCTGCCCGAATACATCGTGCCCGATGACAACATCTCTGGGCAGCTGCATCCATTTGGATTTATCAAAAACTTTCGGTTTGAGTAATTTTATTGCATCTGCACTCATTCTTATCATGGATGATTAGTGATTTCATATACAAATACTACATCGATCCCATACGCTACGAACAACCCTATAATGCCGTAGAAACACTCACCTACGCACTCATACTTATCGCCGCGGTTTACCTCGTTTACCGCTGGTTTAAAAAATCCAAATTTCCCCTTGACGGTCCGTTTGTGCTGGCTACACTGCCCTATATCATATTCGGCGGTGTGCTCCGGGTGGTCCAGGATTCCCATATGATCCAGTCTGATCTCCAGTTCCTGATTGTCACCCCATTTATCTATTTCGTGATATTTTTTTATACCATCAGTATTCTCATTCTCTCACATTATCTGGAAAGTCAGGGATTATGCGACAACTACCTCAAGGTGTATACCGGAGCCGGGATCTTCTCGGTATTCTGTGTGGCGCTGGTCCTTCTTGGCTGGGGAATGACACGCACCCGGATCGATCTCTTTGTAATGGCTATTATCCTGTTAATGGCAACGACGGCGACACTTCTGGTCTTGGCGTGCATGCGGTACGTGCTGCGCTGGCGGTACGTGACCGATCCACTCTATATTACACTCCTATTCGGGCAGCTGCTGGATGCAAGTGCAACGAGTTATGGCATAGACCTGCACCCATCGGTGCAGTATATTGAACAGCATGTGGTAGGATCAGCCCTGATCGAATGGACTCACACAGCTTTTGTGATGTTTCCCCTGAAACTGGTCGTGCTCTTCCCGGCAGTTTATATCATGGAGATGTACCGCAAGGAAGCAAATCCCNCGTTCTGGCATCTGGTCCTCCTCGCGATGATAGTAGTCGGTCTTGCGCCGGGGATCCGGGATATGACACGGATGGTACTATATGTCTGATTCGCCGTTAAAAAATGCGATAATAATTACCTTTCTCCTCTTTTTTGCTACAATCACGGTTGGCTGGGTAGGTACGATGCAGAATCCACAAATCGGAGAAGATCTGATGAAACTCTTTGAAAAAGAGATCGCTGGTCAGATCATGGGGAAAGATACTCCTGAAATTTTTGTGAGACTCTTTTTTAACAATCTTGAAGCCTGCGTCCTGCTCTTTTTGGGTGGTGCATCGTTTGGCATTCTCACGATATTCGTCCTNAGCCTGAATGGTATTTTGATTGGTTCGATCATGGAAATCGTGCACAAGGATCATTCTGTAGTTTTTGTCGCCGCCGCGATCCTTCCCCATGGCATTTTTGAAATTCCGGCCTTTATCCTCTCCGGCTCACTCGGTATCCTGCTTGCCCAGTCGCTCATAGCTGAGTGGTATCACGGAGGAGACGCCGCAGCGGATGCAAGGGGATTTGCCAGACTCTTTATCGNGTATGTTGTGCCACTTGTAGTAATCGCCGCGTTTGTCGAGGCTTTTATTACACCAATTATCNTACATTTAGTAGCTTAGNGGATCTGATTCATGGACGATGATGCGGGCGCCCTGCCATCAAAAGAAGACTTTTCTGCATGGTATAATGATATTTTATGGCGGGCTGAGATCATGGACGTCCGCTATCCGGTCAAGGGATTGTATGTGTGGTACCCCTACGGATTTGCGATTCGTAAATATGTATACCAGAGACTCCGCGATCTCCTTGACCGCGACCATCAGGAAACACTCTTTCCTCTTCTGATCCCTGAGCAGGAATTCATGAAAGAAGCAGAGCATATCAAAGGTTTTGAAGATGAAGTATACTGGGTGACGCATGGCGGGAAGACTCCGCTTGACGTGAAACTGGCATTGCGCCCGACCAGTGAGACAGCTATTTATCCTATGTATGCCCTCTGGATCCGCTCACATGCCGATCTTCCCATCAAATATTACCAGATCGTAAATACATTCCGGTACGAGACAAAACAGACCCGCCCCCTCATCCGCCTCCGGGAGATCACATCTTTTAAAGAAGCGCATACAGTTCATGCAACTTGGGAGGAGGCTAATGAACAAGTCGAGGAAGCAATAAGGCTCTACCGGGAATTCTATGATGGTCTCTGTATCCCGATTTTCGTCTCAAAACGTCCGGACTGGGACAAATTCCCCGGTGCCGATTTTACCATTGCCGTGGATGCGATAATGCCTAATGGCAAAACCCTTCAAATTGGCACTGTGCACCACCTTGGCGATCACTTTTCCAGGACTTTCAACATTACATATGAGGATAAAAACGGCGAGCAGAAACTCGCACAGCAGACCTGTTATGGTATTTCGGAGCGCTCAATTGCAGCCCTGATCAGCATACATGGCGATGATAAAGGGCTTATCTTTCCACCAGCCGTGGCCGCACTCCAGGCAGTGATTGTCCCGATTATGATCGGAAAACGCCATGAGGATGTAATGGCTGCAGCACAGCAACTGACAAATGATCTCACCGCTAAAGGTTTCCGGGTGAAACTCGACACCCGTGATATGCGTCCTGGTGCAAAATACTACTGGTGGGAGATTCGGGGAGTTCCTCTCCGTCTTGAGCTCGGGCCCCGCGATCTTGATGCAGGAAAAGTCATGGCTGTGAAGCGGACCGGGGGGAAGGATTCTATCTGCCTTGCAACTGTTACAGAAGACATGACCCGCATTCTGGGTGAGGTTACCGATGCGCTCCGTGCCCGTGCCGAAGAGCACACAAAGTCCCGTCTCTGCACGATCAACTCACTGGATTCCCTCAACACATCGCTCGATGCGGGTAAAGTCGCAGTAGTCCACTGGTGCCGGCAGAAGGAATGCGGAGATGCGATTGAGGCAAAGACGAACGCGAGTATACTTGGAACCAATGTGCGTTCGCAGTATGTATCGGAGATAGACGGTACCTGTATTGTATGCGGGAAGCCGGGAAAGGCAACGCTGGTCGGAAGAGCATATTGAAGCCCGAAAATTCCAGACTTTCAAAATTTTCAAAAATTAAATTACCATAATACCCCCTCTGTAGCAGTGCGAAGAGGGTGAAAATAGGAGTGATTACTTATGTCCGTGATCCGGAGGCCAGAAATATTTCGTTTGCTGATACATGATTCTTCCAAAGGTTCCGTTCCTTTTTTACTGGTAGAGACAATAATAATTAAATAATCATCTGAGGCAGTTGACGTGAATAAAAATCCCAGGACCTTGGGCGGAGCATATCTGCCCGAGAGGTACAAGCAGCAGATTGAAGCAAAGAAGCGGCGGCGCCTCATCAAAAAAATCGCTGTAATTTGTGCAGTCAT
>Ga0031655_10000786_pt1 | contig 19573 bp, 23 predicted proteins | sample FrelakmetHBP12HB_FD_55187 | JGI IMG/M metagenome (GOLD analysis project Ga0031655, IMG submission 55187) | Freshwater lake sediment microbial communities from the University of Notre Dame, USA, for methane emissions studies -HBP12 HB | ecosystem: Environmental > Aquatic > Freshwater > Lake >... | reverse complement strand
CATATCGCCTGCTAACACCCGCTGGGAAGCTATACGGAGCGCGCTTGCCTGGGCGTTGGGGACTCTGCTTGTGGTGGGAACCCTGTTTATCATCTCTCCAAAGGGATTGCCTGCGTTTATATTGTCATTTGTAGCCTTCCTTCGCGGCTGGTGGATACTTTCCGATACCCAGCTCTGGCGGCCTTTATTGGCCCTGCCTGCCTACGAAATCCTGCCATTAGGTTTTGGTATTGCTGGGGCGGTACGCGGTATTTTGAAAAAAGACCGCGATTCCATCCTGCTGGGTATCTGGGCGCTGCTGGCGTTGTTGTTGGCGTTTATCTATCCCGGAAAACAGACCAGCGATCTGGCCTGGGCACTCCTNCCGCTTTGGGTACTGACAGCTATTGAATTNAGCCATCACTTCGATTTTAAAGGTCGCAACCTTTGGGAGTTAACCGGACTAATAACATTGATCATGGCATTGCTTGTCTTTGGTTGGCTAGATCTGGCCAGCGTGACCAAAATGGATCTGACTACGGAAACGGCTCATATGCGCTTGTTGCTGTTGATCGCTGTAGTGTTGCTTGTCGGTCTGAGTATTTTATTGGTGGGTGCGGGATGGTCCACTGGCGTGGCCCGTTTGGGCGGAGTATGGGCAGGGGTAATTGCCCTGACACTATTCACGGTTGCCATGAGCACCGGTGCAGCCGGAGTGAGGGAACCACTGACCGCTGAGTTGTGGCAGCCGGAGCCGCGCACCGGACGGGTGGACGTGCTGTTAAAAGTTGCCAATCAAATCTCGGATTTGAACACGGGTTATATTAGCCAGTTACCGCTGACGGTACAAGGTGTTGATTCGACCGCCCTGCAATGGTTGTTCCGCGACTGGCAGGTGCAGTACGTAAGCACGCTGGCTCCGGATGCTACCCCGGAAATGGTGATCACCTCGGTCAACCAGGTTAGTCTGGCAGCCAATTACAACGGCGAACCACTCCCTCTTCGTGAAGTTCCAGACTGGGATCATGCCACCACCTCCAATTGGGTGAATTGGTTTGTTTACCGCCAGATGCCAATCTTGCGCGAAGATATCATCCTGTGGGTACGCTCTGACCTTATGCTGGACAGCCAGGGTCTTCCATCCACATCTCCCAATCCATGATTTCCAAACCTTAATCCCTTATGACTCTTCCCAAGATCATTGCAATTGATGGCCCTGCTGCGTCGGGTAAGTCCACACTGGGGTTGCGCTTGGCCGGGTCATTGGGATATCTCTTCTTCGATACCGGTGTCATGTACCGGGCAGTGACCTGGGCTGCCCTCGTGAAAGGCCTGGATATAAGTGACGAGACGGCGGTAACGCAATTGGCTGAGACAGTGCAGATTGATGTTCGTCCGTCCTCACAAAATGATGGTCGCACCTCTGATGTCCTTCTTGACGGGAAGGATATCACCTGGGANACACGCCGCCCTGATGTGGAAGCGAATGTTTCGCCGGTGTCTGCTTACCGAGGTGTACGACAGGCGCTGGCTGCACAGCAGCGGCGTATTGGCCTGCGAGGCAAGGTTGTCATGGTAGGGCGTGACATTGGAACGGTTGTCCTACCTGAAGCTGACCTGAAGATCTACCTCGATGCATCCGCGCAGGTACGTGCCCGGCGGCGCTATGAGGAAATTCTCCACCGTGGGGGCATAGCCGATTATGAGCAAATCCTGGAGGGAATGAGCAAACGGGACGAGATCGACTCAACTCGCGCATTTTCGCCGTTACGGGTGGCTGCGGATGCTATTATCCTGGATTCTGACAGATTGAACGCCAATGAGGTTTTTGCCAAAGTGGAGGCATTATGCCTGTAAAAGAATTCCATACCGCCTGGTGGGTGCGCTGGTTGGGACGCCCATTCATCCGGGTTGTCTTGGGTCTGGTGTTCCATATCCTGGCCCGGGTAAAGGTTACCGGAAAGGANAACGTCCCNCTNGGCAAGCCTTATATTGTGGCGATCAACCATGTCTCGCTTTTTGATCCTCCGCTCGCAGGCGTTTTCTGGCCGGAGCAGGTGGAGGCCATGGGGGCAGTGGATGTATGGAGCAGGCCCGGGCAGGGTATTCTGGCCCGGATGTGGGGTGGCATCCCGGTTCATCGCGGTGATTATGACCGGTCCATGTTCGAGAAGGTGCTGGCTGTTCTTCGTTCGGGTTACCCGCTGTTAATTGCCCCGGAAGGCGGACGCTCGCATGCCCCTGGTATGCAGGTTGCCAAGCCTGGGATTGCTTATCTGGTTGAACAATCGGGTGTACCGGTCATGCCGGTGGGTATTGTGGGGACGACCGATGATTTCCTAAACAATGCGTTGAGAGGCAAACGTCCACAGGTTGAAATGCACATCGGGAAACCCATCCAGCTACCAAGGATTGAAAGTAAAGGCGCTGACCGGCGTGAGGCCCGCCAGGCNAATACCGACTTAATAATGCGTCAGATCGCCTTGCTGGTACCCGAGAATTATCGCGGGGTCTACGCGGATGGCACCAGCCTCCCAAAACCCGAAGCCGGTTAGCCGGGTCTGGCAACCGGAGCATACCCGCCTGCCTCCCTTGAACCTGGGACGGCGTATTATCAGGCACATTATCCAATCCATATGCAGGGCAGCAGTTTTTATTTGTATAAAAATGAGGGTTTACGGGCTGGAAAATTATCCCCGTGGCGGTCCTGCACTGGTTGTGATAAATCATTTGGGTGACCCGGATGTGGTGCTGTTGCTGGGGGCTTTACCAGATTTCCCGGAAATGATTGGAAAAATCGAACTGCGTGAGATCCTCTTCCTGCGCCTGGTGGCAGACTTGATGGGTGTCATCTGGATCCATCGTGGGCAGCCGGACCGGCGCGCTTTATCTGCAGCATTGGATGCTTTCAATCAGGGAAAACGAGTACTCATTGCTCCCGAGGGGCAGGAGTCAGTAAGCGGAACACTGGAAAGGGGGACCGAGGGGGCAGCTTTTCTGGCTCTCAAAGCAGGTCATCCATTGCGAATCGTGCCGGTCACCATAACCGGTAGTGAATTCCGTCGAATCGAGAACAACCTGAAAAGATTGCGCCGGACACCGGTTACGTTGACAATAGGCCATCCATTTCATTTACCGGAGCTGGCTCGAGGCCAAAAAAGGCTCCAGGAAGGAACGCGTCTCATTATGGAGGCTCTCGCCCGGCAGCTTCCAGCGGAATTCCGGGGGGTTTATTCTGATATCCACGAATGATTAGCTATATTCAAGTATTTTATTATTGTGTGGCTTTAGGGGGTGGAAACGGTAGTGTGGCTTATAATGGGAACCACTGTAATCTATGACGGTGACATTCCCCTTTGACCGAATCACCCGCCTCGGTTATAATTGCGACCCGTCCCTGAAAACCCNGGCGGATAANCCGCTGTATGGTGTTTTAATCAATTTTATTCGGAGNAAGTGAAATGCCCAAGCGAACTTATCAACCAAAGATCCGGCGGCGCGTGAGAGTGCACGGTTTCCGTCAGCGCATGTCCACAGCCGATGGCCGGACGGTACTCAAGCGGCGCCGTTTGAAAGGCCGTATCCGGCTAACCGTCCGCAGTAACAATCACGTCAAGCATGTCCGCTGGTAGGAGGTTTGCCGCGCGGCGAACACTACAAGCGTGAGCGAGCCTGACAAGGAAAAAACGAGGCACAGGTGAAACGACGTTTTCGCCTGACCCGGTCAACCGATATCAAGCGGGTGCGGCGTTCCGGCAAGTCGTATGCCCATCCGCTTGTTGTGTTGTATGTGCTGAAATCGGATAAATCCGAGACACAAGTTGGAGTAAGCGCCGGGCTGGCTGTTGGGAATGCAGTTAAACGCAACCGGGCCAAACGTCTATTGCGGGCGGCGATGACGGACCTTTTGCCGGTAACCATTCCAGGGTGTTACCTGTTACTGATCGGCCGTTCCCCGCTCCCCGCTGCGAGCGCCCAACAGGCGCATGAAGCCATATCGAGTCTGCTTAGACGTGCTGGTCTCCTTTCCCAAGCCTATGACGATAAATTATCTGCCTAATGATTATTCCAACGAGCCGAGGTTGCGCGACCTGCCGCATACGGTATGGAATTGGCCGCGTCTGGCTTTGTTGGGACTCATCCGTCTCTACCAAATGAGTTTTTCTAAAACCTTGCCAAGTAACACCTGCCGTTTTTACCCCTCCTGTTCACATTATGGGTATCAGGCGATCTATAAGAATGGGGTGTTTAAGGGGGGGGCGATGGCTGTCTGGCGCGTATTACGTTGTAACCCGTTCAATCCCGGGGGCTACGACCCCGTTCCTTAGGAGAAAAAAGGCTTCATGAAGACAAAATATTTGATCCTGATCGGTGCCTTGTTGATTCTGGCTGTAGTCCTTAGTGGATGTGCCAGCGGTCTGACAGCCTCTTCCTGGTCTGGCGTGACTGCTGATAATAAAAATGCCTACATTGCCGGGGGTTCGTATGTCTATGCGGTCAACCTTCAGACCGGTGCTGAAGTTTGGCGATACCCTGCCAAAGCCGCCACTGGCACGCCGTTCTATGCTACACCGGTCTTAACGCCGGATGGGCAGTTAATTGTCAGCAGCTTTGATCACAAACTCTACAGTCTCAACCCTCAGACCGGTGTCGAGAATTGGCGTTTTGAACAGGCCAAGGATCGCTGGATCGGCGGGGCGTTGGTAACAAACGATACGATCTTTGCCCCCAATTCTGATTACAACCTGTATGCCCTGACCCTTACCGGCGCGCCAAAGTGGGTTGCTCCCTTCCAGGCTGATCAGGCGATTTGGGGTACGCCGGTATCAGATGGCACAAATGTCTATTTTGGGACATTAGGGAGGCACGTCTACGCGGTGAATGCCCAAACTGGCAAGCAGACTTGGGTACAGACAGTAACTGGTGCCATCATCGGGTCACCGGTGCTGGGCCTAGATAACACGCTATATATTGGCACCTATGGTGGAGCTCTGGTTGCATTGAACTCGCAAAATGGGGAAATCCTCAAGCAGGATAATACCTCCTCTTGGATCTGGTCCGGTCCGGCACAGGATGGAACGAATGTTTACGTCGGCGATGCCAGTGGTATGTTATATTCATTTCCGATGGCTGGTTCCGGTCAACCTTGGACCCAGCAGTTGAATGGTGCCATTGTCGGTTCTCCACTCGTCAGCGGCACTACCATCGTCGTCGGGACAGAATCCGGTAATGTATATTTCATGGATGATACCGGGAAAAACGTAAAGCCTGTGGCGATTACCGGTAAAATATATACCACCCCCGCCAGTGCCACAACTTCTGCAGGAATCCTGATCCTGGTGGCACCAACTAGCGGAGACAACCTCCTTGTGGCCCTCGGTCTAAATGGAGCCACCCAATGGTCTTTCACACCGGCCAAATAAGGAATTAAACCATGTCGTGGGATACTATCATTATTAACCCCTTTACGAACCTTCTCCTGCTTATTTACAAAATGATTGGCGGGAACTTCGGGATTGCAATAATCCTGTTCACCATCCTGATACGCCTGATCACCCACCCGCTGATGGCTTCGCAGATTAAATCCAGCGCTAAAATGACGGAGTTTCAGCAGTCAAAGCAGTGGCAGGATATTCAGAAGAAGTATAAAGATGATAAGGAAAAATTGGCCCAGGAGCAAATGAGCCTGTATAAGGAACTTGGCATCAGTCCTTTTGCCTCCTGTTTGCCATCCCTGATCCAAATCCCGATCATCTTTGCCCTCTACCAGAGCATCATGCGTTCCCTGGCGGCTACACCTGGGCAACTGCTGATCCTGACCCGCGCCATATATCCCTTTCTGCATCTTGGCGATCTTGCCCCACTTAATAGTAAATTCTTGTGGATGAACCTGGGTCAGCCTGAACGCGTCTATATGTTTGGGGTTGGTATTCCGGTTTTGGCTGTTATCGTGGCCATTACCACCTATGTCCAGTCCAAAGTGACCATGCCGACCTCGACCGGCCCCAACGATCAGGGTGCCATGATGAGCAAAATGATGGTCCTCTATATGCCATTACTGCTTGGTTATTTTGCCCTGACCTTCGCCTCTGGTCTGTCAATCTACTTCATCGCAGGAAACCTGGTAGGCATCGCTCAGTATGCCTTGCTGGGTAAGGTGAACTGGCGTGCGCTGATACCGGGCCAGAAACCTGCTACCAGAGCCTTGGCGAGGAAGAAATGAACGAACGTACTACACTCGAAAAGATTGCTCCATCGGTGGAAGAGGCTGTCGCCCAAGGGCTGTCTGAACTTAACCTCACCGAAAATGATGTGGATGTGGAAGTGCTTGACAACGGAAGCCGTGGACTTTTTGGGGTTGGCAGTCGCCAGGCGCGGGTAAGGCTGACGGTTAAGCTCCTCTCCATTGAATCTGAGACTGGCCCTCAAAAAAATGAACCTGCTGAACTAAAACCATCCCTTCCCTCGAATGAAAGCACGTCGATTGAAGATGATTTCAGCGTGCTGGACGACAACCTTCTATTCATTTCTCGCCAGGTCGTGGCCGAACTACTAGAAAAAATGAAAATCACGGCTCGGATTGAAGTCCGCTATGGCGAACCCGATGATGAAGGCCAGCGTCCTGTCCTGGTGGATGTTCAGGGAGATGACCTGGCCGTGCTGATTGGTCGCCGGGCTGAAATCCTTAATGCCTTGCAATACATCGTTAACCTGATCGTCAGCAAGCAGGTGGAGCACTGGGTCCAGGTGGTTATTGATGTGCAAGGTTATCGGGCACGCCACGAACGCCAGTTGCGTCAAATGGCGCAACGAATGGCTGATCAGGCCATGAAGACTGGCCGCCGCCAGGCCCTGGAGCCAATGTCCCCCAGTGACCGTCGCATCATTCACTTGGAACTGCGCGAGCATCCAAGCGTAACCACCCAGTCCGTAGGGGAAGAGCCAACGCGGAAAGTCACGATTATTCCGAAAGAATAAAAAATCATCGCAAAATTCTATTAATGGAAATGCCCTTCCCGGAAACTGGGAGGGGCTTTTACTACCTTTTCGCCTGCTCTANGCACCCCTCTTCNGCTCCTCAGGTATAATATATTTATGCCCGCAATTGTTCCCGTCGAACCGGTGGATTATCTGATCATCGGTAATCTNGCTTGTGACCTTACCCCGGATGGCCCGCGATTGGGTGGAACAGCAGCGTATTCTGCATTGACTGCTAATGCCTTGGGAATGCGTGTGGGTATTGTCACTGCCTGGGGTGGGGAATTACCTCTCGACGCTTTGAATGGGATCAGGGTCCAGGTAGTGGCGGCAGCACACAGCACCACTTTTGAAAACACTTACACTTCCCTGGGGCGCATTCAGCACGTCCATTACATTGCACCAGATCTATTATTAGAAAATATTCCTGAAGCATGGCGGCGGACACCAATCATCCACGTTGGGCCAATCGCCGGAGAAGGCAAGGAACTTGCAGATGGCAGTCTTTCATCCTCCTTGTTCGGGTTGACTCCCCAGGGATGGCTGCGATCATGGGATGGTGATGGGCAGGTGAGGCCCGGGGACTGGCCGGAAGCACACACAATGCTCTCCAAGGCCGGAGCAGCGGTAATTAGCGTAGAAGATGTGGGTGGAGACGAGGAAAAAATCGAAGCAATGGCAACCGCCTGTCATGTATTGGCTGTGACCGAGGGACCGTCTGGAGCACGCCTGTATTGGAACGGCGACCTGCGCCGATTTAATGCCCCTGTCATAGACGAGGTTGATGCCACCGGCGCGGGTGATATATTTGCGGCCGCTTTTTTTTGGCGGTTGTATACAACAAGGGATCCATGGGCGGCAGCCCGGTTTGCTACCAACCTGGCTTCGTTCTCGGTCAAGAGACGCGGGCTGGAAGGTGTCCCCACGCAAGAGGAAATTCGAACCTGCCTGGTGGAGGTTATGTAGTGGGACGGGTTTACACACTGGTCAATCAAAAGGGCGGGGTGGGGAAGACCACCACTGCCATTAATCTTGGCGCTTATCTGGCGCAGCTTGGCCAGCGGGTTCTGATTGTGGATATTGACCCACAAGCCAATGCCACTTCTTCGCTGGGCGTGAACAAGCAATCCGTCAGGGGTGGAACTTATGAGGCGATATTGGGTGGGGCTCCTGCTGCGGCGCTTGTGTTGCAAAACCCACGCTTGAAGCTTGCCATTCTACCCTCGTCCCCGGCACTGGCAGGTGCGGAAGTGGAACTGGTTAATGAACTTGGACGGGAAGGCAGACTGCGCCAGGTGATTTCTCCGTTGGTGAACCGCTATGATTATATTCTGATTGATTGCCCCCCATCACTCGGCTTGTTAACCATCAATGGATTGATGGCGGCGCAGGATGGGGTGCTCATTCCGGTGCAGTGCGAGTACCTGGCCCTGGAAGGATTAGGCGAATTAACTCACACGATCCAACGTGTCCGTTCAGCGCTATTCCCAACCCTTAAGGTGCGCGGGGTGATCCTGACCATGTATGACGGACGCACACGCCTCTCTGAAGATGTGGTGTCGGAAGTGCGAAAATATTTCACTGAACAGGTCTTCGAGACGATCATTCCACGCAGTGTGCGCCTCGCTGAGGCCCCCTCATATGGATTGCCAGTCTCATCCTATGCCCCGGGTTCAATCGCGGCTAAATCGTACGAAGCCTTGGCACGCGAGCTACTTGTTAGTGATGGCGTTATGGTGATTGAGAGTGTGGATTAGGAGGAGTCTATGCCACAAAAGACCGGATTGGGACGTGGATTGGGAGCTCTTATTCCCGGTGGGGAAAAAACTCAGACTGAAAACAGCGTAATGCTGGTTCCGGTGGAGATGGTATTCCCCAACCCGCGGCAGCCACGTAGCATGATGCACACTGAAGAATTGGCTGAATTAACAGCCTCAATCCGTGAGCACGGCGTGCTCCAACCACTGATCGTGACGGTTGGAGAAACAGACGGTCAGTATATTTTAATTGCTGGCGAACGGCGTCTGCAAGCGGCGCGGCTGGCAGGCCTGTCAGCTGTGCCGGTGCTCGTCCATCAAGCGACTGACCAGCAGCGTCTTGAAATGGCGATCATCGAAAACGTTCAGCGTTCTGATCTTTCTGCTCTTGAGGAGGCAGAAGCCTATCGCCAGTTGGCCGAAGATTTTGATCTTTCTCACGAAGAGATAGCAGGTCGAGTGGGTAAAAGCCGCGTGTCCGTAACGAACACTTTGCGCCTGCTTCGTTTGCCCGATTCAGTAAAGAACGCGTTGATTGAAAATCGCATATCCGAAGGTCATGCACGGGCCTTACTGGCATTGCCAACAGGGGAGGCGCAAACAGCCGCGCTGCGAACCGTCCTTGCTCAGGAACTCAATGTTCGCCAGACCGAAGTTCTGGTACGAAAACTCTGCGGAGAAAAACCAAGCCACAGACCCAGACCCACTGCTTCACCGGATGTGGCCGAACTGGAGGAACGTTTGCGCACCAGCCTGGGGACAAAGGTCAACCTGCACCAGGGGCGCAAAGGCGGGACCATCACTATTCACTATTATTCCAACGAGGAATTGGACGCCCTGGTGGGACGGTTGTTGTAATGAATAATGACTAGGGTCGGTGGAATCCGACCCTTCTTGAGAGACCATGAGACTTCTTCACAATGCAATAATCAATACCTTGGACCCTGCTCAGCCCAACGCCTCCGCCATTGCCATAGAAAATGGGCGGGTTCTCGCAATCGGTGGCGATGAACTTTTAACTGAGTTTGAATCTGGTGAGCGCGAGAACATGGGTGGTCGGGTTATCCTCCCCGGATTAAATGATGCGCATATCCATCTTCAGTTGTATGCGCTCAGTCTGAGCAAGGTAAATTGTGAAGTGGAGAGTAAAGACCAGATCATTCAGAGGGTATCCGAACGTGTTCGCCAGACCCCGCCTGGAGACTGGGTTCTGGGCCATGGTTGGAACCAGAATAGCTGGGGAGGTGGCTGGCCATGTGCCGCAGACCTGGATGTAGTCTCTCCGCATAATCCGGTTTACCTTACTGCCAAATCCCTGCATGCTTCATGGGCAAACAGCGCCGCCCTAAAACGGGCAGGGATTTCCGAATCCCATCCAGGTACCATGGATGGACGCATCCAAATTGACTCAAGAGGGGTCCCAACCGGTATTTTATTTGAAGAAGCGGTAAATCTCATTGAGGCGGTCATCCCTGAAATCACCCCCGTTGACCTTGTAACCATATTCCGCCGGGTCATTCCCGGCCTATGGCGTATGGGCCTGACGGGGGTTCACGATTTCGATGGCCGCGCCTGTTTCCAGGCTTTGCAGATGCTGCATGAACGTGAGGAATTGCACATCAGGGTGGTCAAATCCATCCCACTTGACCTTCTCCCGCAAGCATCAGCTCTCGGCCTTCGAACTGGCTTTGGGGACAATGTCCTGCGAATCGGTTCGGTTAAACTTTTTGCCGATGGAGCACTCGGTCCGCATACCGGCGCAATGTTCGAGCCTTATGTTGACGAACCCCAAAATCGTGGTATTCTAATCATGGATAATGAGCAACTATTCGAACATGGCTGCTTGGCAGCGTATAGTGGCATTAGTTTGGCTGTTCATGCCATCGGTGACCGGGCTGTTCATGAAGTCCTGGACGGGATTGCCCGTTTGCGAGCATACGAGCATAAGAATGGACTACCCTCATTGAGGCATCGTATCGAGCATGTACAAACAATCCATCCGGAAGATGTCGGGCGGCTGGCAGAGTTGGGCATAATTGCTTCCATGCAACCGAGCCACGCGCCCTCTGACATGCAGGTTGCTGACCGCGCTTTGGGCGGACGTTCTGCATTTTCCTATGCCTGGCGAACGCAGTTGCAGAATGGGGCGCGGCTGGCTTTTGGGTCGGATGCACCAGTTGAAAGTCCGAACCCGTTTCGGGGCATTCATGCCGCTGTCACCCGCCGTCGTGTGGATGGTTCTCCGGCTCCTGAAGGTTGGATCCCGGAGCAAAGGCTTACAGTCGGTGAAGCGCTTGAAGCGTTCACGAATGGAGCAGCTTTCGCGGCTGGATTGGATCACTGTCTGGGAAGATTGTCGGCTGGTTTTCTTGCTGATCTGATCGTTACCGAAACGGACCCGATCACCTGTGACCCTACCGACTTGTATTCTATCCTTCCGGTGGCGACCATGATTGGAGGAGAATGGGTATGGCAGTTGTAAGGAGGGTTGGATGACAACTCCTTTGACGCCCGAGGTCCTTGTTCCCCGTCTGGGTGATTATCTTGTCCAACAAGGTGTGGTCACCCCGGGGGATTTACAAAAGGCCCTGACGTATCAAAATGAGAAACAAGCAGCGGGGGAACACTGCCTGCTGGGAAGGGCATTGGAGGACCTCAAGCTCCTCTCCCGTGAGCAGATTGACCAGGCTGTGACCGAGCAGATCATCCAATTGCGGAATGCGCTCGAGGATTCGAATCGTTTCCTGGAGCGGCGCGTGGCCGAAAGGACCTCGGAATTGCAGGAGGCGCTGCGTAAACTCTCCGAGCTGAGCCAAATGAAAGCCAATTTTGTCGCTAATATTTCGCATGAGTTGCGCACTCCTCTGACCCATGTTAAAGGATACCTCGAATTGTTGATAAATGAGTCGCTGGGTTCGCTGAACGCTGAGCAAAAGAACGCCTTACAGGTAAGCCAGCGGGCATCCGGTCGGTTGGAAAGTCTGATTGATAACCTCATTCTATTCTCATTGGCAGCCCGGGGTGAAATGACCCTGCGACTGGCTCCGGTGGACCTGAATAAGGTCGTTGAAGAAATTATCAATTACTCGCGTGCAAAAGCTGATGATCATAATGTGAAATTGCATTTTGATGCGCGGGTTGATATCCCTAATGTCCAGGCGGATAAAGAGAAAATTTCCTGGGCGATCCTTCAATTGGTCGATAACGCGATCAAATTCACTTCCTCCGGTGGCCAGGTGAGCCTTGCCATTGAACCTGTTTCGGACAATTTGATCATGGTTTCCGTCACGGACACTGGTATAGGTATTCCAGCCAGCCGGATGGACGAGATTTTCGAACCTTTTCACCAGTTGGATGCCTCCGCCACCAGACGATATGGTGGTACTGGGTTGGGTCTGGCACTGGTACAGGAAATAGTCAGTGCTCATGGTGCGGTCATTGAGGTGCAGTCGCAGGAAGGGAAAGGCTCCCGGTTCAGCTTTCCTCTTCTTGCATTCACCAAAACAGTCTGATTGGACTGGCGGATTATGGATAGCGAAACCATAGAAACTTTAAGCCGTTTGAGCGGTTCCTTTGTCAGGGAAAATCCAAAGAAATCCTTGGATGCGTTGTTTGTTATGCTCCGCAAGGATTTTGTTTTTGATAACCTGGCAATCTATCTTACTGAAAGCAGTAACAAAACACTAGAAGTAGTCTATGCCCGCGCAGCAGGACGAGGACGCAGCAAGGAAGACGAAGCCGCCTGGGGGGAGGAGTTTGCCAACAAGGTTATCAGCACTGGAAAGGCCGCTGAATCAGTCCCAGCATCGATAAGCAAGGGTGACCGGATTGCCATGCCTCATTTACTTGGACTGCCTATGACTCTTCAAAACCGTCGTGGCGCCCTTGTTTTTGTCCGATTTGGAGGGCCGAAATTTACTCCCGGGCAAATGCCCTTGGCGACGCTGGCAGCTGTCCAGGCGGCGCGTGTTCTTGACCAGGGTATATACCAAAACTGTCTCACCCAATTGGACCTTGCCCGCCATCGGGCTCAACTCCAGGATGATTTTATGGCTACTATATCCCATGAGTTGCATACTCCATTAGGCTTTATTAAAGGTTATACAACATCTCTTCTCCGCTCTGACACCATTTGGGACAAATCCACACAGCAGGAATTCTTGACAATAATTGATGAAGAGTCCGATCACTTGCTCACCTTGATCGACCATATGCTCGATTCAGCCCGCCTGCAAAGTGGGAATTTGATCATGGATTTCCAACCTGTTCGCCTGGATTTGCTTCTGCGGGATGAGACCATGCGCATTCAGGGGAGGCANGAAGGATTGATAGTCAGTCTTGACTTTGTGAATTCGCCGCCNATCCTGGCAGATAGTGTCCGTCTGGCGCAAGTTTTTAACAACCTGTTTGACAATGCTATTAAATACGCCTCTGGTTCAAAAATTACCATCTCTCTTCAGGTGAATGAAAAATGGCAGACAGTCATTTTTGCAGATCAGGGAGCAGGTATTTCTCCAGAACACATCCCATTCCTCTTTGAACGTTTCTACCGTGTTCCCGGGCAATTTGGTAAGAGCGGGACCGGATTGGGATTATTTATCTGCAAACAGATCATCCAGGCTCACCATGGCCGGATCTCGGTCGATACCTCCCCCGGAAAAGGGACTTCGTTTTGCATCGAACTCCCTGTTCATCCGGAGAAGACAAAATAGGAGGACAGAACCATGCCCACACGGATATTAGTTGTTGATGATGAACCGCGCTATCTCCGCTTGCTTGAGGCCAACCTTCTAACCGAAGGATATGAAGTATCTACTGCTGTGGATGGCGAAGATGCACTTGAATCCTTTTCAGCAAACCCAGTGGATTTGATCCTGCTGGACGTCATGTTGCCTCGCGTGGATGGATTTGCAGTCTGTCAGCGCATTCGTCAATTCTCCACGGTGCCGATCATTATGCTGACTGCCAAAGGGGAGGAACATGACCGGGTGCAGGGATTGGACGTAGGGGCTGATGACTACCTGGTCAAGCCGTTCTCAGTGATGGAATTGCTTGCCCGGGTGCGTGCAGTGTTGCGACGAGCCCAGGTGACGGATGAAGGGCAGGATCGCTTTTTTACGCACAGTAATCTTCGGATCGATTTCGCCCGCGCAGAGGTCTGGCTGAGCGACCAGCCTGTCTACCTTTCAGCCACGGAATATCGGCTCCTGCTTCAATTTACGCATAATATTGGCAAAGTCTTATCGGCCGAGGACTTGCTGACCAACGTATGGGGGCCGGAATATCGGGATGATAAGGAAATTTTATGGGTCACCATTGCCCGCCTGCGCCAGAAAGTGGAAGATGATCCGCACACCCCTATGCATATTGCCACCCGCTCTGGGCTTGGATACCTGATGCCACCAATCGAAGAATGATCTTTGGAAGATGCAAATGGATGCAACCCCGGCTTCAGTCTTAATCATTGATGGGGATTCAGCCACCCGTACTTACTTGGCAAATGTCCTGGGTAAGGCGGGTTATACCGTATATGCGGCAACGCTTGGCCGTGAGGGTTTGGTTTCGGCCTGGAGGGATCATCCTGATATTATTATCCTGGATCCGGTGCTGCCGGATATGCAAGGATTGGAACTTGTAAAGCGCCTCCGTCAGGATCGCCGCACATCAGTAGTGCCATGCGTAGCNCTCAGCAGCCGGGTAGATTCACAAGACATGACANCTTTNCTGTCGGCTGGTGGTAATGNTTATCTTACAAAATCCANCCAGGCAATAGCATATCTTTTGGAACTAATTCCACGTCTGATCAAGGGCGAGGCAACCACGCCTGCCAGACGGGGCATACTTGTGCCATTTTTAAGCGCTAAAGGCGGGGCAGGTACATCCTCTCTCTGCGCCAATATTGCCATGTGCCTGGGCAGCGAAAAAATTGAAACCCGTGTAGCTGTCNTGGACATGGTGCTGCCCATCGGATCGATAGCCGATATCGTCGGCCTTGATGACAATTTAAACATTGTTTCGGCNACCCTGCAAACCNCGGACCAGACAAACGCTGCTTTTTTTAAGGAAAAACTCCCNCGGGTGGCTGGCTGGTATTTTCACCTGCTGTCTGGTTCACCGGATCCTGAATCATCCAATCAACTGGCTGTTGATCGGCTTGAGGATATATTAAACGCTGTTCTGGAATCCTATGACTATATCCTCGTTGATCTCGGGCGTACCCTCTCAAGGATCAGCCTGCCAATCCTCCAGAAGGCAGATGTGATTGTCTTGGTAATTGGGACTGACTTATCCACTGCCATAATAACCAGGAANGTCTGGAATTACCTTAAGAGTAAAGGGATAGACTCACAACGGCTTTATGTTTTACAAAACCGCGCCGTTGGCCTGGAAGGGCTGACAAAAAACGAACTCGAGCAAATGATAGGTTTGCATGTTCAGATAACCATACCATATATGAGCGGGAATATGACCGTATCAAATAATCGGCACGATCCCATCTTGGGCAGAGATTCAAACGATTCGGCATCCTTGGCCATAAGACAAATCTCACGTCAAATTGCAGAGATGGGGCAAAATTCCCGCTTCCAAAATTAAACTATTTAAATTACCATTACATATGTCAATGGCTTCGAGGCTTTCTGCTATAATGAATCTGTCAAGTTTCGCATTTTTGTGAGGAAAAAACATGAGCATTCAAACCCAGGTCACCCTTCGGTCCAGAAAATTAGGTGTNTTGATCCGGGATGCGCGTCTTGCTGCGCGCAAAACTATTCCGGAATGTGCACGCATTACCGGTGTTACATCCGGAATTTTCCGAGCATGGGAGGAAGGCCGGAATTCGCCATCTCTGCCGGAATTGGAAGTACTATCATATGCGCTGGAACTACCTCTGCATCGTTTTTGGAGTAAAGATGCCACTTCAGATGATACGCCGGTCATTGAGACCCTGAACTTGCCTGCCCTGGCTGGTCTTCGCCAGCGCNTGATTGCTGTACTCCTGCGCAGGGAACGTGAGGCGGCCAGTATTTCGCTGGGCGATCTGTCGGCGCAATCGGGNGTACCCATTAGCCGTCTCAAAGCTTATGAGCTGGGTGAGCGCCCCATTCCCTTACCAGANTTGGAAGGNCTGATTACCCTGTTGGGCGGACAAATCGAATCGCTTTTTGATCAAACCAGCCCGATCGGGTTGTGGATGAACCAAAAAAAAGCCATACAGGACTTTTTATTACTTTCACCAGAATTACAAATTTTTGTTTCCAAGCCAATTAACCGACCTTACCTTGAACTTGCCAAGAAATTGAGCGACATGTCCACTGAAAAACTGCGCTCGGTAGCCGAAGACTTACTGGATATTACACTTTGACATGACAAACAAACTATCATCACAGGATATCAAAGACAGGGCCCAGGAAATTTACCAGACAGGTGATTACCCGTCTGCAGCGCAGGCATTTACTGAAGCCTCCATTTCCTATGATAATGATGGCGATGTACTCATGTCCGCTGAGATGAAGAACAATCTGTCTGTGGCTTTATTACGCAATAAACAGGCTCAGGCTGCCCTGGAAGCCGCCCAGGGTACGGACAAGGTTTTTGAAGAAGCAGGGGATCTGCGTCGTCAGGGAATGGCCCTGGCGAATCAGGCCTCCGCCCTGGAATCTCTCAAGCGGTTCAAGGAAGCCATTGACTTTTATACCAGAGCCGGTGAAGCCCTCGAAAAAGCTGGTGAGCCGGATTTGCGTGTTCAGGTGATGCAGCTGCTTTCGGCGCTTTATCTTCGCCGCTTTAAACTCTTTGATGCCATCATCGCCTTGCAATCCGGACTCGCGGCGATCAATAATCCGACCCCGAAACAGCGTTTTATGAAGAAGCTTTTATTCTTTCGATTATGATCTCAGACGCCGATCTCCAGTTGCGTCCGGCGGTTCTTACCGACCAGCGCGGGATCGCAAACCTGATCCATTTCAGCCCGCATGCTCACCGACACCTGGATTGGCGCAGTCCACTGGATTGGATAGGTTCACCTCCTTATTTCGTCATTGAAAGCCTTGGGCAGGTCATCGCGGCTCTTGGGTGCCCACCGGATCCACCTGCTGTGGCATGGGTTCGGTTATTTGTTAACTCCGGAAAAATTCCTGTTCAGGAGTCTTGGAAGCTGCTTTGGGATAAAACGCATGGAGAATTGATCGGCAACGGCCAGATGATGGTTGCTGCCATTGTTTTGCAGGAATGGCTTGAGGATGTCCTCATTTCCAGCGGGTTTACCACCCATCAGTCCATCGTCATGCTCGAAAGGGATGGTGGATCGGCGGTTGAACTAAAATCTACCATTAATATTTTCATCCGGGCAATGATGCCTTATGATCTACCGGCGGTTGCTGATGTGGATGCCTCAGCCTTTGAGCACCTCTGGCAAAATTCGCTACCTGCCCTGGAAAAAGCTTATCCGCAGGCAGTATTGGCTACAGTCGCGGAAATGGAGGGCAGCATAATTGGATACCAGATAAGCACCCGCAATCCGCTTGGGGCCCACCTTGCCAGGCTTGCCGTACGGCCCAGCATACAGGGACACGGGGTGGGATTTTCTTTGGTGGCGGACCTGATCCAAAAGGCGGAGCGGCGTGGGATGTCCCACCTGACGGTCAATACACAAAGCGATAATGTAACATCGCTGGCTTTATACCAGCGAATGGGTTTCCATGAAACTGGTGAACGTTACCCGGTTTACCAATTGAACATCTCGTAATCCATCGGCATTATGGTCGATCCTGAAGAGGCTGGCAATGTGAATGGAAAGATACTCTTGCGGGATGGCATGCGCCAACTGGATGAATTGTTGGTCTGGACGCGATAAGCCGCGAAATGGATGCATCAAATTTATTCTGAATGCGATTGTAGTCGCCTTGAAAAAGACCAGTCTGTAGCTGGATGCCTGTGCGAAAAAGGTTGAGTCACAGGTATGCTTTATCCCGAGTTAAAAGTTAAAACCTGAGATCAAAAATGACAGATCGATAAAGGAGAGAAAAATGAATCACAATGAAGGAAATTTCAAGGGAATTCGAGATGCCAATATTTATTACCAGGCCTGGCTGCCGGATGGCAATGTGAAAGCAGTTCTGCTGGTGATACACGGAGTAGCTGAACATACCGGCCGGTATATGAATATTGTCAATCATTTTGTTCCGCTGGGTTATGCCATTTACGGACTTGACCATTTGGGGCATGGCAAATCTGACGGGCAGCGCGTTTATGTGGATTGTTTTGAAGATTATACTGAACCGCTTGAAACCTTTTTTAACATGGTCAAGGGCTGGCAACCAGGCAAACCGATCTTTATCCTTGGTCACAGCATGGGCGGATTGATCGAAACTTATTATTTGCTTGACCATCAGGAGGATTTTGCCGGTGCGATTATCTCTGCGCCGGGTATCAAGGTCAGTGATACCATCAGCCCCATGACCATCACCATGGGCAAACTTCTCTCGAGGATCACCCCCAAAGCAGGCTTGTTGGCTCTGGATGCAAGTGCAGTGTCGAAGGATCCGGCGGTGGTCAACGCATATGTAACTGACCCGCTGGTATATACCGGAAAATTAACTGCTCGACTGGCTGCAGAAATGCTGCGCGCCATGACGCGGGTAACTGCTGAGGCGGGTAAGATTTCTTTGCCGATAATCATCGTTCAAGGCAAAGCGGATAAACTGGTTGACCCAGCCGGTTCCCAAATGCTCTACGACAAAGCCAGTTCAAAGGATAAAACCCTGAAGATGTATCCTGGCTTATACCATGAGGTCTTCAACGAACCGGAACGGGAACAGGTCCTGGCGGATGTTGAGAAATGGTTGGAGTTGCATCTGAAATAGGGGAATCATGTAGAGGAAAAATGGATGTGAAGATCATTCACATCCATTTTTAATGCCTGGTACTGGACAAACCGCCTTGAATATGGCAAAATCCCTGCACGTTTAATAGTATGGAGAAAATATGAGTAGACGTCAGGAAATACGCGATCAACAACGGAGTGAAATTATTCGCAACCGCATCCTGGTAATTGGGTTGGTGACGTTGGGGGTGTTGCTGATCGTTCTCGCAATCATCATACCCAGGGTTAATGCCATCCGCAGCCAGGCTGGAACGATTAATAAAACCATAGCAATTACGCCGATAACCCCCCATAGCATCTCCGCAAAGGTGGATGGACGGCATCTTGGTGACTCAACCGCCCCGGTTAAAATTGATGTTTGGGAGGATTTCCAGTGCTCAGCCTGCAGGACTTATTCCGTTAATATTGAACCACAGATCATTACAAATTATGTTGAGACTGGCAAGGTTTATTACACTTATCATTTCTATCCTTTTGTGGATGGTGGTAATGCTGCCGGAGAATCCCACCATGCGGCCAATGCAGCTTTATGTGCCTCGGACCAGGGTCGTTTTTGGGACTATCACGATATCCTGATAGCTAATTGGAATGGGGAAAACCAGGGTTCTTTTTCGGATGAGCACCTGGTCGCTTTTGCTAAGAACCTGGGCATGGATATGACAACATTCAACCAGTGCTTCCAGGCCAACACTTATGCCAATCTCATCAATCAGGACTTGCTTGCCGGACAAACAGTTGGTGTTCATAAAAATGGGACCCCCAGTGTTTTTGTAAATGGGCAACTGTTAACCCCTGGTTATGTTCCGACCTATGACCAGGTGGCAGCAGCAATCGATGCTGCTCTGGCGGGTAAATAATTTCATTAAATTGAATTAATAGGGAGATCAAATATGAGCAAACGCCAAGAAATCCGCCAACGCAGGAAACGGGAGCGAATGCGCAACCGGGTCCTGGTCATTATTCTTGTTGTACTGGG